>Ga0210403_10002247_pt1 | contig 17668 bp, 21 predicted proteins | sample IncBWC19MmetaG_FD_150863 | JGI IMG/M metagenome (GOLD analysis project Ga0210403, IMG submission 150863) | Forest soil microbial communities from Barre Woods Harvard Forest LTER site, Petersham, Massachusetts, United States - Inc-BW-C-19-M | ecosystem: Environmental > Terrestrial > Soil >... | reverse complement strand
CGAAAGACTATTTCACGTTTCTATAGCTGAGGGCTGGCGGCACGCGCTTGGCTACTACGCGACGCGCGATCCCCGGATGGATCAGATCCGGGCGCACTGGAAACAGTGTCGCCGGGCGTGGAAGCTTCAGCCGCCCGCATCTTTTCCGAGTTTTGAGGCATGGCGCGAGTCTGCGCTTCAGCACCGTTGAGCCTCGCTCTCTCGGCTTCCACGAGCTCCGACACCCAAAAGGCTGTGTCTTGATCAAACGCCGGCCATTTCAAGGTCTCAGGGTGACTGTAAAAGAAAGACTGCAAGGATCCTTCATCGATCCGGCCGTTCCTTTTCCTGTGGAGAAGGCCGGCTTCAACCCATTTCTGAACGCTCAAGCGCCTCATGTGAAGTTTTTCGGCCAATTCGCGCATGGTGTATCCGTCTTGGAATCTAGCCGGGATTCCACGCTGGCCAACCATGTCCCAAACCGCCTTCTCTGATCTCTCGATCTGTTCGGCGATCTCCCGCACGCTCATGTGGTTCAAGGATTCGATAACGAAACGGTACTCTACCATCGTCCAGCGCCGGCGAGCGCCCAAAGGTCGGGTGGGGAGCCCCAATTTATGGGCCCGCCGTAAGATGGCCTTTCGTGGCCAGCCGGTTAGGCTCTTAACACCCGACACGGCTGCGCTTAAACCCGCTTCTTCGTGAATGTGGATCAGCCGTTCATCCAATTCATTTGTCCATCGAAACGGTGGGCCTGTGTGTCCGTTTCCTTTTCGTTGTTCCTGTAGGCGTCGAAGACGCGCCCAAATTGTGCCGATCCGCAGTTCGGAAAACTTACGCAGGACCCTGTCAACTGTTTCGCGCTCCAATCGGTTAGCGGTTCGAATTCCACTCAGCAGGATCGGGTCGACCTCGGTTCGCCAGAACCTTGGGTTTATTTTTGAAGGCGCCGCCATCAGGACCGCTTGCGCCGCGGCGCTCGAATCGGCTTCTCCGTCGGCCAGCGTCGGCTGCGGGTTGCAACCGTTCGCCGCCGCGAATCCCGGCACCAGAGCCTTCAAGTCCTCCCCCGTCCGTTGTTTTTGCAGTCGTCGGAGACGATCCCAAATCATGTCGACGCGTAACTGTGGGAGCATCCGCAGCACCAGATCAACCGCTTCGCGTTTGCATTGGCCGATCTGCTGGATGCCGGTGAGCAGAATTGGATCGACTTCGGCCGCCCAGAACGCATTGTCCATCCAGCGCGGAAGCCCTGTCCGCGCGACTTCCTCCATGCGGGCGCCAAGCCATGAGATCGAAAGCTTTGGCCAGACCGAGTGGACCCGATCCACCACGTCATCTTTCACTACGTTCCGAGCGAAGATTCCCTGGATCAGAACCTTGTCAACTTCCTGCTGCCAGAATTCCAAGGACACCCATGCAGGTACCTCATCCTCTGATGGTTTCTCAAAGATCTTGGCCAACCACTTCTCAAAATCCTTGGGATAGCGGTGCTTCCCTTGTGGCGGTGGGTGCAGACCCTTCACGCGGTCATATGCCAGTTGTTTCCCTTGTTCATTGTCCTCGATGCCGTCCAACAGAATAAGCCCTAGTTCTCTACTCCAGTCGGCACTTTCCTTTGCGACACGTTTTGTGCTCATCAATAGCTCCCCAATAGGCGAGAAGGTGAAAGGCATTCAGAACGCTTAAAACCGGCCGGGAGATTTGTGATCTTATTCAAAGCAACTGCCCGGCCGAGAGCGGCGCAGCTCCGGATCACGTCCAGCAATAGGAGCCGGGCCCCTTGGCTACTGAGGCTCCTGGTAGTGGTGGCGAAGGTTTCTGTCAGAGATGAACTGGAGCTTAAGCTTGGCGGATGTTGAGTAGAGATCGATTTTCGAACGAGAAACTGGCTGGATAGCCGTAGCAACCTGACGTATGCCATGACGGGTCCTCACCCGCGCAGGCTGGGGGAGGCCTCCTAAGGAGAAGAGTTTTTGAAAACTGGAAAGCTCAACCGCGCGTCGCTCAGCAGCGTGCTGGCTTCGAGCGCCGAAATAATTTAAGCAGACTTTGCATTCGGGTGAGCTTTTTTTCCCTCAAATCCTCTTATATATTGGATAAGATCGTTCGATCCGGCAGCCGGCGGCTTCCATGAATCAGCGGAACGACGCACAGACGAGATTGTGGATTCGAAACCCAGACAGCCTCGGGAACGTGGTCGATCACAGGTTGATCGAGGCGGCGCATCGGGTTTGGGAACGGGCGCGGCTGGTGGTAATTCGCTATCTCGCTGAGGATACTGAGGCTGCGGAGATTCTTGAAGCCGCCGTTGATTCAGCATCGCGCGCGATGGGTAACCTGCAATCTATTCAATTCTTCGAAGCTTATCTTTTAAGGTCGGTTGCTCGGGAGTCGGTTCGCCGACTTCGGAAAAACCAGCGCACCGCCTACGTGCGTAATGCAGATCTTGAGCGGCTGGCCGGCGCGGTATCCAATGACTTGGACCGCCGACTCGATGATGCCAAACGAACTGAAGTTCTTCGTGCTTGTATGGATGAGCATGGACGAACGATGTACGACCTTCGTCTCTTGGACTACGACTGGCGATCTATCGCTAGGCTGATGGGATATGCCGATGCTCATAGCGCTGAGGTCCAGTTCCACAAGAAGATTGATAAAGCCTTGAATCGATTCCGGGCTTACCACGAATCCCGATTGAAACCGCCTGGCGGCGAATGAGATTCTGATGACTGAACCTAAACAATCCGTGTCCGCCAAACAGGTGAGGAACGTTGTCGCCCTTGGAAAGATCTACTCCAAGAGTTCCTTTCCAAATCCCACCCGCGAAGGGTGTCCGAATTTCTCTTCCTTACGAGCGATGGCCTATCGAGATAGGCACCTCAGTTTGAATGAGCTCCCGGTTTCGCACGTTGTTCGCTGCTCTCCTTGCTTCCAAGAGTACGGCCGGCTGCGCCGTATGTCGCTCCTTGTGCGCAGGATCCAGGTAACAGCAGCATCCTTGATTGTACTCGCCGTCTTATTCGCAGCCGTGCGACTTGTTCAGCATTATGTTAGCGGGCGCGGCGAGCCCAGCATTTCGCAGGAGCACCGAGCAGAACCGAATCCTCCGGTCGCGACGCAGCAGTCTCGTCCCTCTATCGCTCCGCTTGCGATAACTGTAAACTTGGCTTCCTTCTCCCCGACCCGCGGCGAGGAGGCGAAAGAGTCAGCGAACAGAATACATCTTCCAGCGAAAGTGCTTCACGTCCGCTTCCTTTTGCCCGTTGGAATGGAACCCGGGGAATACGCGTTTCGACTGCAAGGTCCTGCCGGAACGGTACTTAAAGATATACGTACCGCGGGGCGATTGAACGACGGCATCACATCGCTAGAAGTGGATCTTGATCTCACTGCCGTATCCCGAGCCAGCCTTAGCTTGATGATTCGGCCGCCGAGACTGAGCTGGCGAACGTTTCCTGTGCTCGTGGAGTGAGCGACATGAACATGACTGTTGCTTGCATGAAACAGGAGAAACGGAGGGTCATTTCCCAGTCTGCGGGCATGTTCAGGGGAGTCTTTGGTTTGTTGCGTCCGATGGTGCTTCTGATCATTTGCAGCTCATATGTTGAGGCTCAGCAGTCTCAGGCAAAGGAGCTGCTCGTCAGAGCGCTTCATCTTGCTGATCTTTATAACTGGGCCGACGCCGCGCCGGCATTTGCGGAATCAGAACAGCTGTTTGCTCGTGCTGGCGATCAACGAAACGCGCTTTATGCCAAGCTTGGTCGCATCCGATCAAACATAGAGCGTGACCAGCAAACATTGCCACTTGTGTCCGCTCAGCTTGCAGAAGCGCTAGAGGACAATCCTCTTCTCCAGAATGACAAGGAGCTCCGGATGTTCTGCTTCATAGTCAAAGGAGACATTGACACCGAAATCAATACGGGAGCGATGCGTCAGGACTGGCAACAGGTAAAGACATTGGCTCTGGGTTTGGGAGATACCAAATGGCAGTACCGCGCCCTCGCACAACTGGGCATAGCAGCTTTCTATGATGCCGATCTCGAAACCGCTGGAAACGATGTACGTACGGCGCTAGCGGAGGCAACAAGCGCCGGGGACGTGGGTGCTCAGATCAGAGTTTTGACGATCCTCGGAAATGGGTTGGTACTGTCCAAGATGTATGAGCAGGCTCTCCCATACCTTGAGAAAGCGATCAGCGTCGCAAGCGCGGTCCCAGACTCTGGCTATCAATTTGCAGCACAAGAATTTCGTTTAGATGCTTTGATCGGCCTGAGGCAATTTGATACGGCTCAGCAGATAATCGAGGACCTTCTGGCGCGCGCCCGGGAGACTCGCAGAACCGTACACGAGGCGAACGCGCTGGTTCTTGCCGCTGATGTCGCGGGCGCTCGACAGGATCACAAAACGGCCTTGTCAAAACTTGAACTGGCCACCGCTCTTGGCAAGGCCGAGGGCCTGACGCGCCTTCTCGCTGAGGTGTACGGTAGAACCGCCGAAATTCACCGTGCGGACGGCGACCTAGAAGCAGCGGAACAGTCCGCAGATTTAGCGGCTGCATCCACGCAAGCAAGCGGAGATGTTTGGTCGGTTCCCCAGCGCCTGCAAGCACTCGCCGAACTTCAGGTTGCCCGAGGTAGGTATTCCGAAGCAGATCGCGTATACGACCGTGCAGAGGCCTTCCTCGATTCCATGATCGGCAATGTTTCAACAGCTTTGGAGAAGACGGCGGTGATCACGGCATCCAGCCAAATCTATTCGCAACATTTCGCGCTGATTGCGGAGCGATTTAACGACCCGGAGAAAGCCTACGCCATTATTGAACAAGTTCGAGGGCGTGTAGCTGCCGATCTCCTGGCGGCGGGATCGGTAGCTCCTCCCACCGCCAAGAATGCTGAGCGGGGAGTCTCCCAATTGCGACTGAAGCTGATGGCGGCACGATCGACAGATGAAGTACGCAGTCTTCGCGATCAGATTTTCATGATGGAGCAGACCCGCTGGATAGGCCCCGGGGTGGGTGTCCTCAAGACAAAGTCAAGGGAGACTGTCGCGCTGGAGCAGATTCAGCGGGCCCTTCCTCCGTCTACCGTGCTCCTAGAATATGTGATCGCGGATCCCAGTTCTTATTGTCTAACGATCTCAAGAAACGGGTCTCGCATTGTGCGTTTGGGAAGTAAGACTTTGATGGAGGCACTTGTCGTCGCTTATCTTAAGGCTGTAAAAGCAAAATTACCTGCTGCGACCGAAGCGCGTAGCCTGTACGACGCGCTCGTTCTCCCGATCCGTGAGGTGGCTCAAAAAGAGAGTCTCATTATTGTTCGCGATGGCCAGCTACATCTCGTACCGTTCGACGGGCTCAGAGAGGTGTCCGGGCGTTATGTCGCAGAAACCCGAACAGTCATCTACTCACCTTCCGCAACCGCCTTTTACTTGTTGACAGAGCAGAGGCAGCGTCCCTCGACACGGCATAAGGCGCTTCTTGCGATTGGAGGAATTCAGTATTCACGGAGTCCAATGAATAGGTCTGGTCTCACGCGGGGGTACGATCAGAAAGGGTTCGTCGATCTCCCGTCTTCAGCGGACGAAGTGCTGATAGCACAAGCCACGTTTCCCAAGAACGAAACCAAGTTATTGTTAGGTACATCAGCGACCGAAGCCGCCTTCAAAGCCGCGGTCTCAGCGGAATACCGCGTCATTCATCTCGCTGTTCACGGGTTTGCAGATTCCACATTTCCAGATCGAGCGGCCTTGGTGCTTCTGAGCGACCAACTGGCCGGTGAAGACGGGTTCCTGCAGGCGTCAGAAATTGTTCAACTCCGGTTCGATGCTGATCTGGTAGTCCTTTCGGCTTGCGATACCGCCGTCGGCCCGCTACAGGGGCAGGAGGGCATCGCGAACTTGTCCAGAGCATTCCTTCTGGCTGGGGCGCGAACGGTGATATCCACGCTCTGGCAGATTGACGACAGTTCGTCTTTGTTTCTCATGAAGCGCTTCTACGCGCACTTGTCGGCGAACGGGTCTGCAGCGTCCGCTCTGACGGCCGCCAAACGTGACATGCTGCGGACATTCGGGCGCAAGGCTCTTCCTTACCAGTGGGCCGGCTTCACAATCGAAGGCGCAGCGGGGCGGCCGATGTCGCCAAACGAGGGTGATAACTGAGATGACCTTGGATTTGAAAACCCGTGCCCAGATTCTGCGGTCTATAAAGAAACTGGTTCTCGCGCATCACATCAATGTCGGCGGGATTGATTACGGCGCGTGGACGAACCGCGTCGATGAGCGAACTCCGGAATTGCTCGCCGCCGAGCTGACTGCGTTTGAGGCAGGCATACGCCAGGTTCTAGCGGAACTGAAGACGAGTCATACCGTCTTCTACCACTCCCTTCCGATAGAACTGCTTCCACAGCATACGATCAATGCCAGTTTGCGGGATGTGCAACTGCATGGTGCGCGCAAATGGATGTTTCTGGATGTTTTTGAAGACGGACCGGCCCACGTTGCGGGGATCCGGCCCGGAGATATCCTGGAAGCCGTGGACGGCACAACTTGCCAGCCGCCTTCGACACCATATTTTGCGATCGGCAATACTCACACGTTGGGTGTTCTCGACCGCAGCAATGAGAGCCAAAAGAAGATTGTGATTGAAGTTCCCAAGCGAAAAGGAACGAAACAGCGCCCTCCGATCGTCGAACCGAAGAGCCCTATCCACGCGAAGATCGGATCGAACATTGGCCTTCTTAAGATTCCGTACTTTCCCGGCGCCATGGGGATGGGATTTGCGAACGCGTTGGATGCCGCGGTTCACGATCTCAAACAGCAGGGCTGCGGACGCCTGATCATCGATCTTCGGGGGAATATCGGCGGCAGCTTAGGATTCGCCCGTCTGGCTAGCTATATGTGTCCCGCCCAGATTGCTATCGGCCACAGCCTCACGCCTCCACGTCTCCGGAAGGGGTACGATCCAGAGGCACTCCCACGCGTCCCAATGCCGCGGAGCAGAGCGGAACTCTTCGTCACATTGGCTCGCTTCGCGTTCCGCGACAAATCCGTCATGCTCCTCACGCAAGGCCTGGGGGAACAGCCATTTCACAACAGGATCGTCTTTCTCGTTAATGAGTGGACAAACAGTGCCGGCGAGATGCTGGCTGCCTTCGCAGCGGAGAACCGGCTGGCACCTATCGTCGGCCAGAAAACGCGCGGCAATGTCCTCGGGGCAGCGAACTTTAGAGTCGGTGGCGGCTATTGGCTGCGCGTGCCTGTCTTCGGCTGGTTCACGTCAAAAGGTCGCAGTCTTGAAGGAAATGGCGTTGATCCGGACGTCTTCCTCGAAATCTCACCGGACGCTCTGGCCGAGGGGCAAGATAACCAAATGACCAGGGCGATTGAGATCGTCAAAGGGCTGTGATCGAAGACCTTCCGTAATGGCTACACGCACGCAGGCCATTTTACGGGCATTGCATCTTCTGAGCACCTTGCTACGTGCGGGATAGTTTATCGCTTTAGTCGCAGCGTACTGAGCCGCCATATTCCTGCGCACATACATTCCAAAATCCGCAGAATCGTCTCGAACACAATGGACTACTCCGCCTAGGCAGGAAGATCCCGTCGCGGATCGAATCCTGGACCATTGGATAGACGGTTCTCGCATAGTGCCTGTCTTTCTGGTTGATCGAGAAGCTCTTTTGAATCAGACTTACCGTTCTCCCTTTTGTCAAAGTATCCAACCGGCAGGCGCCGCTTGCGGCCGGCGTGATCATCACATGTGGATCAGAAGTTGGAACGGTGTGTTGTATCACCACGGAATTGTGACGGCACCTTCACTCGACCCGACGACGAACACATGGTCCATCATGGTCACGCATACCACGCTGCGACATGGAAGAGTTGTGGCTACGACCTTGGATGAGTTCTGTGGAGGTCGTCCGATTGAAAATCGTTGCGCAACCTGCTTCGGTCCAGCATCAACAAGTGATTCTTGCAACGGCCAATGCCAACCTCGGCACGCAGTATGCTCTCCTCAATAGCAACTGCGAACACTTCGCATCGCATTGCTACACGCACAAGGTAGAGTCTAGGCAGCTTCAAAGTGCTGCTGTCGTGTTGGGCTTGGTGGGTGCAGCCGCATTGGTCATGAATTCGTCTCGCTCGTGATTCTCCAACGTCTTGTAGGAGCCGCATGACTATCGGCATCGGCGTGTTATGTTTACTCCGCCAAAACCTAACGCTCCGAGACTGACGCAACCACGATCTCTGCTCAAGTGAGGTCTCCTTCAGTTTGAACTTGGCACAACCGTTGCCGTTTTGGACGACTTGAACGACCTTCGGAGTCGGATCTTGCCACGGCACCTGGACGTTGATCTGTTGATAGCCACCGAAAAATGCGGTGTGGGAGCCGGTAACGAATCAATCCGCACGCTGACAACCGTTCAATTCATTCGACAGCGGGAACTTCATAGCGGTGAGGATGCCCTGTGCGCCTTCCAATCCATTGACGAAGATCGAACTGAGGCTCCCCGGCTGTCAGTCCGGGTTGAAAATCCGCAATCTTGGTGACGGCAACGATCTTGATGGTTTGCGGCGTCTGAGCGAATCCGACACCGAAAAGCGAAAGGATGAGGAATAGGCATAACAGCCACCGCCAGCCCGTGATTCCCGGCCTCGTCTCCGACAGCCCATGGGCACAAACACGCCGGATGTTTCCAAGCATAGTTGTCGTTCCGGTAGTTGGCCGATTGGACGAGATCGGCCAACTACACACTCATCTTAACTCCGAGCACATTCAACGGGCCGTGGAATATGCAACCAGTCCCCTTTCGTCCCGGCACGATCATAATAGCCGAGGTGATTGCCACGACACACGCACTCTGCGGTTTCGGTCATCCGATTCCAAACGAGCGACTGCGAATTTGGAGGAATATCAACTCCACCAACCGTCATGATGAGGGCGCACCGTTCCTCTGTAGGTCGATGGCTTCAAGCAAACCGTTCGCAAAAAACGGGACACCTCGAAGACTACTGGGTATGCCGGATACCACGATCTGCCCGACACCGGGGCTTATGCATGTCTGGGCGGCGTCGGAAGTTGCCTTTGCCTTTTCCGAACCATATTCCCACGAATCCAAATTGTGTTGAAGGGCGGCGAAGTTGAACGCTAGGATGAGGGCTGGGATTAGCCAGCGGACCCGGCGATTCAGCCCGTCAGTCGCAACCGCCAGCATTAAACAGAACCCCACAGACGAAAGGTACAACAATCGGGAATTGGCCAAGCCCGCCCCGATCCCTAGCAGATGAAGCGGCGGGAGAGTGGATACGATCACGAAGCCAAACGAGAATCCCATCAGCCGACGATCCGGGTGGGTCACAGTGAGCCAAACCAGTGCTCCGATGTACGCAACCATCAATGCCGCCATCCCAGCGTTCGGTTCCACACACCAGTTGATCGGGAAGTACAAAGCCGTCCAAAGGCGTAATCCCAACGCTTTCACGGTGCTCACTCCGAAGGTCAGAGCTTGTGCTTTCCCCGTCAATGCGTCCCTGTAGCCGCCAATGCCGCCGCACAACCACCAGCGGTATGCGAACAGTCCAACTGCCATCACGAAGAATGGAATCAGAACGCTGGTGCAATTTCGGGATTGGTCACGCTTTGCGATCAGGAACAGCACCAGTAGGAGCGGGAAGATGTAGGCTGATTCCTTGCTAAGAATCGCCAGCATCATGCACACCAACGATGCCAGTCTGTAGAGGTAGCTGACTGATGCCGTTTCAAGATGAGAGCGGACGAAGAATAGCAATCCCGCCAGCACAAAGAACGTGGCTACCAAATCGAACCGCCCCGCAATCCAAGCCACCGCTTCGGGGCGGGTTCCGTGACTGGCGAACAGAGCGGCGGCGAAGAGTGCGGCAAGTCGGGAAGAGCACAGCCGAGTTGCCAGCATGAACACCAGAACCACATTCGCAACGTGCAAGGCCAAGGCTGTAGCGTGCCACGCCATCGGGTTCACACCAGCATAGGTCGAAGTCAATATCAGCGAGATGTTGCCGATTGGCCGGAAGAACCCGTCACCACCAGCCGTCGTGAACAATTGTCGCATGGTGAAGTGGAAAGTGTTGTCGATTTTCACGAGTATGAAATCATCCGACAGAAAGTAGAATTGCAGAGTTCGCCAAAATGCAATCGTGGTGAATCCGACCAATACCAGAATTGCAGCGGCGTTCCACCACCCGTCTGGCCGCTGTTGCGGTTTTTCCCCGGGCTCAGTTTTACCGTCTTTGGTTGCCAAGAGAATCGTCAGTGCGAGTCCAAACCAACCTTCCGGGTTCAGCGGAATTCTCACCCGCAACGGGCCGTCGAACGGGCCGAACAGCATCCGAAGGGCGATTACCAGCCCCGATATGGCAACTACGGACACCAATCCGCAGCGTGCCGCTCTTGTTGGCACAATGATTCAGAACCGACTCTCGAAGTCTGAAGTGCGGATTGTGACCGCTCATATCAAAGACCTCGAAGGAACCCGTTTCAACTACAGCGCTGTAAGATTGTCGACAGAATATCGGACAAGGATATCCGAGAAGTGGTCCGAGCGTTCACGGCGATGGACGCCTATGGTCATCTCTACACTTGGGAATTGTACTTTGGTTCCGAGTTGTCGATACAGCGGCCCGGCGTAGGCGACCAATTCCTCTTCTTCGTAAGACGGTGCGCCCATCATGCCCCCCCTTCCCCTTGGTAAGAAGCCCGCGTCGACCCTACCGGGCTCGGTATGATCGCCGACAACTTCATCAACATGGAAAACATGTGGTGACAAGTTGGCGTAATACTACCGCCTCTCCGGCCAGCCCAGGCCGGAAGCGATCGACTCAATCGGATTGAAACCAACCTAAAACAGCCCAGGAAAGATCAGCCTCTCAAGGTGTGGTATTTTGGACAGCGAAGTAGATTAGGGTCGCCGCACGCTCCGTATTCGATGCTCCTTCAACAAGCTCCACTTGCCATGTGCCGAGTGGCGTAAGCCACCAAGCTGGCCGTGGAATGGAGATTCAACTTTTTACAGATGTTCTTTCGATGGCTTGCGATCGTCTCAATACTGACACCTAGCAATTGACTGATTTCTTTGTTTGTTCTTGCTTCGCCGATTAACTTCAATACTTGGGCCTCCCGTCGGGTTAGCAAACACTCCTCTGAACGCGACATACGGGTCCTTCCAAGGCGTTTGGTGGCGCCGTTATAAGACTGATAACGATAGGGTCTTACAACTTCGTTTTTTGGGCGGCCAATAACAACAACGCCTCAAGAAATATTTAGAGCCTACATGCCTCACTCGTTTTCCGCGACGTCTGAACTCCACTTGGCCCTTGCGTTTGGGCACGTCTACCGACCTAGTCAGTTAATTCACCTTTGTTCCATTTTGGCAAGAATTCGGCTGCAACTTGTTGAATAAGACGTTGTCTCAGAACCGCCCTGCATCATACACGTCGCATATTGATACATTTATACTCCTCTGCTGCGTTAAATTCTACTGTCGATACTGACAGGTTAGTGAACAACAATGTACCATAATGAGATCGTTTTCGGTAACGATTAAGTGATACGCCTTATACTCGTAAATCATTTTAGAGCTATACTTCATTAGACTGGAGCCGCGAGGCTAGTCCAACGTGCACCTGGGACAGGCCAACTTGACCCCGCGGGAGATTGAGGTCTTGAAACTCGTTGCTTCCGGCAAAGCTGATAAAGAGATCGCAACGATACTCCGCATCTCAGTGCGAACGGTTCGGTACCATATTTCCAATATTTTCCGCAAGGTTAAAGTCTCGACCCGTGCGCAACTCATTGTGATTGCCTTGAAGATTCAGCACTAATCATTTGCAAGGTCCGGTCCAAAAGAAGCCGATGCATTCACCAACAATGCCTTTGGCTTCCTTAGGGAGCAGTGAGTCGACGGGACCACTTATCGCCTTTCTCGATTCCATGGAGTAACTTAGCAAGTTGTTCGGAGACCAAAACGCGATGCCAGCACGTATGAACGGAAGTTATATCTGATGGCGCAAAAAGGCTATCCGAAAAGATAGTCTCTGCTAGCTTTTCGGATAGATTTGCACGGATTGTGGGGCGATGGACGTGCCAATGATGCTTAGGCCCGCCGAGGGCAGCCAGTCCGTCGCCGAGCCGGAGATCGGTTCCCGGCCGCCATCTTGGTGGAACTGGTGACGACCCACCCTACCGGAGCATGCTCAGACAGGAGCGACTTGTAACCAAAGAAGCAAAGAACAACGGAGCGGCCGGCATTAGGCTCCAAGATTCTATTTCGACTCTTGGTAGGCGGACCGCTCGGGTTTCTACTTCCATAACGACCGGTCTCACATGCGAGGATGAGCGTGTGGCAGAAACGTTTTGCGAATGGCTCGGAGTCGCCATTGCAATATGAGCCTAAAACCGAACTAAGTGTTCTGTGCATTTCAGCTTGGCGCAGGTGCATCGAAGTGCGGAAGATCCCTAACATGTCTCTATTTTGCGATAACAGGAAGCCTCAGAGTTTCACAACGCCGATTCCCCATTTCCATCTCTCTCCCGGCCCCTTCTCTCGCTTTGCCGTCCCATGTGGATCAATAATCTCCCGCGTGTTATAGTGAGGCGCGATCTCGCGCCAAAAGGCTCCGACGGCTGTAGAGTTTCCCCATTCTTCTGGAAACAGGCAAATATCGTGAAAGACGACAGCACCTCCTTTCCGCACGAAGCTGCGGTACATCTCGAAGTCACTTCTTGACTCCCTGGTAAGAGTGATCTCCATCGACAAAGAGAAGGTCGATTGGAGTCCCGGCCAGCAACTCTTCCAGAGAACGTTTCGTAGCCTCATCATGGGAATCACTGGGCAGGAATCGAAAACGCTGAGTGCGGGGTCCGAAGCTTGCAAACACCTCCCGTTCAACTTCGGTCTGTCCACCACAGTTCGGCGCACCTGGTAAATCGATGCTTACCAGAAGAGCGTCCCTTTCTGCTAGTTGGCTGAGGCAATATAGCATGCCCCCTCGCGCCGTTCCGATTTCAACCACTGTTCTTGGGCGAAGACTCCGAACAAGCTTCAGAAACTCTCTCAATTCGTAGGCATTCTGAATCGCGATAAACAGGTTTGTCGATCTTTCGATCAGGCGATCGATCCCCGGGGCCGTCGTCACCAGCCATGCTTGGGTTCGCTCATTGTCAGGAATTATCGGCGACTGGATGGCTTCATCATCACGTCCAAAGCGGATGCTAGAGAGCGCGCTTCTTGAGGCTCAAGATGAACGAAGCCTGGAGACCACGCGTGATATAAGACGTGATCATGTATCGAGGAAGTCAAATCCACATCGCGACGGGAGGCTTTCGCCCGGGCATTGGAATCGGTCACCAGCGCCGCAAACGGCGCGTTGCCGTACTCGCGCCACAAAGCCGTGTTCACGAGGTATTCGTGTAAGGCGGAAGCCGATACCATCCGAAGTTGATCAATCACAGTTCGCGGCACCCGCAGCCGTTTACTCGTTGATGTAGACTCCAGAAGCCCGCTTCCAACGAACGACTCAATGCTACTTTCTACGTCACGTCGCACGACGGACAGAGAGGCACCGGTAAGAGCCTCCAGTCTTGTAACGATGTCATCTAAACTACTGCCCGCCCGCAGGCCATCCAAAACGCTCAACGCCGAAGCGTTGAGTCGAAAAGCGAGGTTACGGCTATAATTGTAGAGTCACGCTCTTGTCGCATTCGGCACCGTCTGGATGAAGGGCGCGATTTGCCAATCTTGCATCATGGGCTCGCCCAGAAGTACTGCTGGTTAGTATACACTTCGTCACCAAAACGAGAAAAGTGTTTTCATACTTTTCAAGGCAAAGCAAGCGCCCAAACCAAAACGCCTTCGTTCTGTTCTTTTGAGCGCAAGATTGTCACAGGATCAAGAGCGATTGCGAAGATGGAGACACGAAGTTCTTCCTTTTAGACAAAGCGCGCCAACGAATCGGATCAGGCTATCTCTCGCCCGCACTATTCGTTTGGCATTGTGAAGAGGGCGATTGTTCAGGCCATTATTGCCCATTTGTGTCGCATAGATCCCTTATTTCTGGGACAGGACACTAACGGGGCTTCGCCCCAGCCCAACAAGCATGTAGGTTGGCTCCGCTTGCGTGCATGAGATGGAAGGTGGTAAATCACCTCCATGAATAGGACCACCGTAAGGCGATCACTTGGCCGTAAAGGTACCCCGCAAACGGAGCTGAAATCGAAGCTACCACAGAGCGTTGCAGAGGTGTTGCGCAAGCATGTGGTTTCGGAAGTCGAATCCATCGACCGGATGTACCTGAACGCGATCGTTCCCCGGCTGCAGATCGTGGAAGGTGCGTTGCGATTCATCCGGCGGCAGCGGGGAGCCAGAGTCGCTTCCACCAACGCCGTGGAGCCGATGACGCGGAATTTCGTCGAAGCCATCGAGCGGTTCGTCCGGCAGCATCAGATTCCGATGGTGAACTTTCAGAAGGGGCAGCGTAAGGACGAACTCGCGGCGCAGATGCGAGCCCGCTTCCCCCAACGGAACGGAGTGGTGTTCGTGGGCAAGGCGCAAGAGAAGTGCACGGTCTATCGCACCGAAAAGCGCCACAACCCCAAGACCAGTCGGGCGTACGCGTGGATCGTAAAATCCACTGCATTGGTCAACCACTTACTTCTATTGCGTCGATGAGAACCTTACGCAGGGTCGCATGAGCTATCACCTCAGACGCCTCCGGCTCCACGGATTGATCCAGCGCGTCCCGAAAACTCATCGCTATCGGCTCACTGACTTCGGCCTCTGCACCGCTATGTTCTGCGCGCGCTCCTGCGCCAGGATCTTCCGGCACGGGTTCGGTCTGGTGCTGCCAGCCGCCTGTCCGGTTCCTGGCTCGTTACGCCGCAGCTTTGACAATGTTGAACAAGAAATCAACGCTTGGGTAGAGCAGGCTAAAATGGTCGCGTGAAACTTGACTCAACTACAACAAGTTTCTTGGCTCAAGGAGCCTAGACCACAACTCGCCCCTGGCCAACGCTCAATGGGTCTGCCTTTCGTGGGTTTCCCGCTCCGTAGCCTCCCCACTCGCGGCAGAATCAGGAATCCAACGAAGACTGGACACTTCGCACGATCCGCGCGTATGCATCACGAAGATGAAAGACAGGGCGCACACATCTGGCACACAACAAAGCCGAGCCTGCCGTGGACCTGGAGACCGGAGCGATCGTGGCGGCCACACTGTACGGCGCCGCCGAGGGCGACGGGATGGGAGGCGAGAGAGGACGTGCGAAACGATCGATTCCGATTGGCTGGCCCGATGCCACGAAGCACCGCGGCTTGTGGCTGGCCCCCTGCATTCTTTGCATCAGCCGTAAAGTGCGCAGAGAACGCTAACATTCCCATCATCGTTTGCGTATGTTAACCATTACCCTACCAAGGGGATTGAATATCACTGCTTTTGGGATTATAACGAATTGGTGCGGTCGGTCGCGACAAACAGGATACCAAGAACCTCACCTAGCTGAGAGGACTCGGGATGTACCACCACACCAACGTATTATACGGTCGCGGCTTCCAAGGAACGAGGCCGACCTGATCAGGCGGGATCGAGTAGTCCACAATCTGGAGTTGAACAGATAAGTAACCTATCGAGAGGTTGGAATAATATGACCGAGCATAACAATAGCCTAGTGTCGCCGGGTATACGAGCCGTTCTGAGTGATGATGGCGGCGTTCTCATCGATGTCAATCAAGGGATTATGTTCAGCCTCAATTTGATAGGCAGCATCATTTGGAAGTACCTGGCGGAGGGGCTCTCACCTGAGAACATCGTTGATTTGATTTCCAGGGAATGCCATGTCGAACGGGACTTAGTATTAACCGACATGAATGATTTTGTCGCGGCATTAGTGCGACAAGGGCTGCTGAGCCCGAACGTCGCAGCTTGAGTAGTCCATCTACAAGGGTTACAGAATAAAACCTTTGTTCCGTCGCGTAGAGCGGGCGTCGTTTTGTGGGCTATCCGCGCGGTAAAACACATGATATATCAAAAGCCAAAGGTCGCGGCGTTTCTTAAGGCGGCGAAGTCGTGTACCGGCGATCACAAGGACGCGTCCGATTGGAGAGTGCGAAAGCTTCAAGCGGAGATAAATGATCGACGAGGTGCCCCTTCGTTGCGATTGGCAGACGTAAGCAAACACCTCGGCCTAACGTCTTCTCACGTGGGAAAGAGGTTTAAGGAGCAGACGGGAGTTACATTTCGTTCCTTTTCACTTCAAGTGCGAACTACGTATGCTGCGCAGCTTTTGCGAGCGACCCGTCTCAGCATAAAAGAGGTCGCAGCGGAAGTCGGTTACAAGCACGTCAGTGATTTCGATCACAAGTTCAAGACTGTCTATGGCCTATGTCCAAAAGAGTACAGGCAGTTGTGCCTAGCAGCTAATTCAATGAAATGACTCTGGAACCGATCGAACTAATAAGTAACATAGTGCCGGCGTGAGATGATTGGACGCAAAACAGATCGCGGCGGTTTGCCGTCCGCACCTGCCCTCCGTCGACAGGCCTCGGTGGGCGACGACCTTTCATGGCTCGGAAAACAACTGAGGCCGTTCCTTCACATCTATGGTTTCGCAGCCCTATGCACATTGGGTACCAGTCTATTGGTTTTCGTGGAACCGCTCTTGATGAAGTGGCTGATCGACAAGATCTTGCCGCAGCGTAACCTCTCCGAACTGTTCGAGATGCTCGCGTTGTTCCTCCTCGCATACCTGCTCAGACTTTCGCTCAATGCGATCGGAGGGCGCGCAACATTTGGCGCGATTCAAAAAATGACACTGCAGATCCGCCTGAGGTTGCTGCGGCACCTAAATAGCTTGTCATATGCGTACCACCTCAGCGTTGCGCCTGGTGAGAAACTCTTCCGTGTTGAGCGTGACGTTGATCAAATCGCCGAACTCGGAAGTTGTTTACTACTCCAGTGCCTCTCATTGGTGTCTACTACAGTACTCGCCTGCGGGGCCATGATGTACCTCAGCATTAGTCTGACCGTTGCCATACTTCCATTGAATGTCATCTTCTTCGTAGTCAGAAGATATTTCAGAAGTCGCCTCCAACAATCAACCGAACTGGTGCAAAAGCGATCAAGTTTCGCCAGCGCCTTTTTGCAGGAGCACCTATCCGCCATCTCGCAGGTTCAGCTGCTCCGCTGCGAGCGTCAGCAGTTGTGCGCTGCCGGCCGAGCTAACATCGGCACAATTCGAGCTGAGGCACAACGAAGGCTCACCGAAACAGCATTTAGCATGAGTTCAATGATGACGATGGCAGTAGGTACGACCGCGGTGCTTGGGTTCGGTGGATTCAAAGTCATTAATGGCTCACTAACGACAGGCACACTCGTGGCATCATATACCTACTTGCTTCGCCTCTTCGATCCTCTTACTGGGGTCATGGATCTCTGTTCTCGGTTCAATCGAATACAGGTTAGCATTCGCCGTGTTAGAGAAATCATGGAGACTCTTCCTACCGTGCGCCAGGTCCCTGGCGCACGAGCGCTCCCTAAGGAATCGCAGGGAGAGATTTGGCTGCGTGATGTGCACTTTAGATATAAACACTCGGAAGAGTTGCTTCGCGGTTTGACCATCCATATTAGACAAGGCACGACCGTTGTGATTGTCGGGAGT
>Ga0210403_10002245_pt1 | contig 17678 bp, 17 predicted proteins | sample IncBWC19MmetaG_FD_150863 | JGI IMG/M metagenome (GOLD analysis project Ga0210403, IMG submission 150863) | Forest soil microbial communities from Barre Woods Harvard Forest LTER site, Petersham, Massachusetts, United States - Inc-BW-C-19-M | ecosystem: Environmental > Terrestrial > Soil >... | reverse complement strand
GTCGCGGGCGCGGGCGTAGTCGGAGGCCGGGACCGTGAAGGTGAGGTCGGTGGTGGCGCCGTCCTCCGAGACGTTCTGCACGATCATGTCGACGTTGATATTGGCATCCGCCAGCGGCCCGAAGATCGAGGCGGCGACGCCCGGCTTGTCGGCGATCTGGCGGACGGAAATCTGGGCTTCGTCCTTGGAGAAGGCGATGCCGGTGACGACGTGGCTTTCCATGATTTCCTCCTCGCTGCAGATCAGCGTGCCCGGCGGCGTGCCGTGCGGGTCGATATCCTCCGGCTTGTCGAAGCTGGAACGGACGAAAATCGGCATGTTGTGCACCATGCCGAGTTCCACCGAGCGGACCTGCAACACCTTGGCGCCCTGCGAAGCCAGTTCCAGCATGTCCTCGAACGCAATCTTGTCCAGTCGCCGCGCCTTCGGCACCACGCGGGGATCGGTGGTGTAGACGCCGTCGACGTCGGTATAGATATCGCAGCGGTCGGCATGAATGGCGGCCGCGATCGCCACCGCCGAGGTATCGGAACCGCCGCGCCCGAGCGTGGTGATTCGCCCGGTCTGCGGATTGATGCCCTGGAAGCCGGCGACCACGGCAACTTCCTTGCGTTCCTTGAAACGGCTGACCAGCTCGGTGCCGTCGATCTCCAGAATCCGCGCCGAGGCATGGGCCTCGCTGGTCCGGATCGGGATCTGCCAGCCCTGCCAGGAGCGGGCCTGGACGCCGATCGCCTGCAGCGCGATCGCCAGCAGGCCCGAGGTCACCTGCTCCCCGGAGGCCACCACGGCGTCATATTCGCGCGCATCATGCATCGGGGACGCCTCGCGGCACCATTCCAGCAGCTCGTTGGTCTTGCCGGCCATCGCCGAGACCACGACGGCGACGTCATGGCCGGCATCGACCTCGCGCTTCACATGGCGCGCGACGTTGCGGATACGGTCGATATTGGCGACGGATGTGCCGCCGAATTTCATCACGAGGCGGCCCATGACGACTGGTGCATTCCCTGAGGTTAACTACGTGGCCCGCCCGCAAAACTAAGGCGCGCCAGCCAAAAGGCGCGTATACATAGCGGCGTCGTTCAGGGCAAGCAACCGGGTTCCGGAACGTCCCGGAGGCGGCGCAGGATACGGGTAGTTGCGGGCAAACGGTTACAGGTAAGTGGCGGCAGGGTAATTGAGGCCAGCGTATGGGGCGGTATATCGACGAAATCCTGCAGCCCGGTGAAAAGGTGCTCTATTCGACCAACGCGCACTGGATGTTCTATTTGCCGGCGATCGCGGCCTGGATACTGGCTCTGGTCCTGCTCGTCCTGTCGCGAACGACCGTTACCGAAGGCATTATCCTGTTATGCCTGTCGGCGTCGGCGATCGTGGCCATCGTCGCGCTGTACTGGACGGTGAAGACCTGGTTTCACCGATGGACAACGGAGACCGACGTCACCAATCTGCGGGTTGTCCACAAGACAGGGTTCATCAAGCGTCGGACCTTCGAGATGTCACTGGACAAGGTCGAGAGCGTCGACGTCAATCAGAGCATCCTCGGCCGCCTGCTCGATTACGGCGACGTGACCATCCTCGGCGTCGGCGAGGGCAAGCAAACCATCTCCACGATTGCCTCGCCGCTTGCATTTCGCAATTCCATTACCGCGCGATAGGAGCGGCGCGCAACCCATGTCCATGCAACAAAATTCTCCCGCCAATCCTCCTCATGCCTCGGGGTCTACGGTCGACCCGGCCGAGATCGCGAAGTTCTCGAAGCTGTCGGAGGAATGGTGGGATCCCAAAGGCAAGATGGCGCCGCTGCACAAGATCAACCCGCTGCGGCTGAGCTATATCCGCGACGCCGCCTGCCGGAAGTTCGAGCGTAACGTCAAAAGCCTGAATTGCCTGTCCGGCCTGCGTATCCTCGATATCGGCTGCGGCGCCGGGCTGTTGTGCGAGCCGTTTACGCGGCTCGGCGCGCAGGTGATCGGCGTTGATCCCTCCGCCAGCAACATCGCGGCGGCAAAACTGCACGCCGACAAGGGGCATTTGTCGATCGATTACCGCTGCACCACGGTGGAGCAGATGGACGTGCGCGAACGCTTCGACATCGTGCTGGCGATGGAAGTGGTCGAGCATGTCAGCGACGTCGGCATGTTCCTCAACCGCTGTGCGGCGATGCTCAAGCCCGGCGGAATGATGGTGATCTCGACGTTGAACCGCAACTGGAAGAGCTTCGCGCTCGCCATCGTCGGCGCCGAATATGTGCTGCGCTGGCTGCCGCGCGGCACCCATCAATGGGACAAGTTCGTCACCCCCGACGAACTGGCGCATTATCTCGAGCAGAACAGGCTCGCCATCACCGAGCAGGCCGGCGTGGTCTACAGCCCGTTCGCCGACCGCTGGGGCCTCTCCTCCGACATGGACGTGAACTACATGGTGGTGGCGGAGGGGGTGTGAGGCTAGTTACGAACTATCGTCTTCCCTGCTAGGGACGACGATAGGGTTCATGTCTCATGCAATAGTGGCGGTTGACCGCGCGCGCGGCGCCCGGCACGGTGGCCGCACTTCCCGCCCGCTCACCAAATCCCCCGCTCATGCTCAGCATTGCCACGCTCTGGGTCCCCTTCACCATCATTGCTGCGCTCGGGCAGGTCGCGCGCAACGCGATGCAGCGGCAATTGACGGGACCGCTCGGCACCTGGGGCGCCACCAATATCCGCTTCCTGTTCGGCTTTCCGTTCTCGATTGTCTTCTTTGCCGTGGTGATCGCGGCGACCGGCGACAAAGTGCCGTGGCCAACGGCGGCGTTCTGGCCGTGGCTCCTGCTTGGCGCGCTCTGCCAGATCGTCGGAACCGGCATGATGCTGCTCGCCATGAACGATCGTTCCTTCGTGGTGACGACGGCGTACCTGAAGACCGAGGCGATCCAGACCGCGATTTTCGGTTTTGTCTTTCTCGGCGATCACCTGACGCTGCTGAAGGTGGTTGCGATCCTGATTGCGACCGCCGGCGTGGTCATTGCAGCGCTGCGTCCCGGCGCCGGGAAGGGTTTTACGGACCTGAAACCGACGCTGCTCGGCCTCGCCGCCGCCGCGGCTTTTGCGCTGTCGGCGGTTGGTTTTCGCGGCGCCGTCATCACGGTGCCGGGCGTGACGTTCGTGACGGCGGCGTCCTACACGCTGGTGCTGGGGCTGTTCGTGCAGACCCTGGTGCTGACGATCTATTTGCTGATGCGCGCGCCCGAGGTACTCAGGAAAATCCTCGGGCTGTGGAGACCCTCTGTTTTCGCGGGCTTCATGGGCGCATTCGCCTCGCAGTTCTGGTTCCTGGCGTTCGCGCTCACCGCCGCCGCCAATGTTCGCACGCTGGCGCTCGTGGAAGTGCTGTTCGCGCAAGGCGTGGCGTATTATTCGTTCAAGCAGCCGCTGTCGGCGCGCGAGCTTTCCGGCATCGTGCTGATCGTGGTCGGCGTGGCGCTATTGGTCGCGGTGTAGAATTCGGTTTGACGCGTTCTCTTGGCGCGAACCGGGATCCACTTCGCTTGAAAACGCTATCATCGCTTGAATGCGATCAGCACGGCGCCCGCGGCGATCAGAAATATTCCCAGCCAGCCATTGAGCGAGGGCCGCTCGCCCAGAAACACCACGCCGAACAGCGCCACCAGCACCACGCTCAGCTTGTCGATCGGCGCCACCAGCGTCGCCGGGCCGAGCTTCAAGGCTCGGAAATAGCACAGCCATGAGGCGCCGGTGCCAAGGCCGGACAGCAGCAGGAAGATCCAGCTCCTGGCCGAGATCGGCCCGGGATGGCTGAGCTTGCCGGTTGCGAACAGGATCAGTGAAAGACTGATCAGCACAATGACGGTGCGGATCAGGGTCGCGACATCGGAGTTGATGTCCTCCACGCCGACCTTGGCGAAGATCGCGGTCAGGGCTGCGAACACGGCAGAGAGGACGGCCCAGAATTGCCAGGAGGACAGCGTTTCCGGGGTCATGGGCGGTCTTTCAATAATTCACCGTCATGCGAGGAGCCAACGGATCGCACGAATGCGCGCCCGATGACAGGCTCCGCGACGAAGCAATCCCGCTTTGTGACGCCATGGATTGCTTCGCTGAGTTTATCATCGGGCGGTGCTTCGCGCCGACCCGTTGGCTCGCAATGACGGGAACTCCGCGTCAGTTGCGATCGTCCGGCAGCACCGGCAGCGGCGATACCTCGACGCCTTCGTCGATCAGGGCGCGGGCTTCCTCGGGCGAGGCTTCGCCGTAGATCGGTCGGTGCTCGATATCGCCGTAATGCATTTTCCGCGCTTCATTGGGGAAGCGCTCGCCGACATTGTCGGCGTTCTTGACGATATGCTCGCGCAATTCCTTGAGCTTGGCGCGCAACTCGCGCTCCTGCGCCATCAATAGCGGGGTCGATGCCGGGGTCGAGACCTCAGCGGCCACGGGCGCGGCGGGTGCTGGTTCCGCGCGGTCGCGCCCCTTCTTGCTGACGATCTGCGGAGCCATGATGGCGCGCTCGACCTTGGCTGACCCGCAAACGGGGCAGTTCACCAGCTTGCGTTTTTCCTGGGTTTCGTAGGCAGCCGAACTTTGAAACCAGCTTTCGAACGCATGGCCCCGCTCGCAGCGCAGGTTGTAGTGGATCATGCCGATCCCCGAACCAGGTGCAGATGCTCGGGGCCGGCCTTGGGGTCGGCAACAGCGAAGCGCCTTCCGTGCTGCAGCGATGGCACGCTTTTGCGCGCGGCTTCTACCCTCGCGGGATCGATCTTCGCCATGAACACGCCGGGCTCGGTGCCGCCCTCGGCGAGCACCTCGCCCCAGGGGGCGATGATCAGCGAGTGGCCATAGGTCTCGCGCTTGTTCTCGTGCATGCCGCCCTGCGCGGCGGCGAACACGAAGCAGCCATTCTCGATGGCGCGGGCGCGCAACAGCGTGTGCCAATGCGCTTCGCCGGTCTTCTTGGTGAAGGCAGAGGGCACGGTGAGGAACGATGCGCCGCTTTCGGCGAGCGCGCGATACAGCGCCGGAAAGCGAACGTCATAGCAGATCGTCAACCCGATGCGGCCCCACGGCAGGTCGGAGATCACGGCGGTCTCGCCCGGCTGATAATTGGCGGATTCGCGGTAGCTCTCGCCATCGGGCAGATCGATGTCGAACATATGGATCTTGTCGTAACTTGCGATCACGGCGCCGTCCGGCCCGATCAGGAACGAACGATTGACGGCGCGTTCCGGCGAGGCGCGCAGCGCCAGCGAGCCGACATGGAGATGGATTTTCAGCTCAGCGGCGAGCGCGCGATAGGCCTTCAGCGAAAGATCGTCCGCCTCGGAAGCGAGATGCTCGAACAGCGCCTTGCGGTTCACCTGCATCATGTTGCTCACCTCGGGGGTGAGCACATAGTCGGCGCCCTCGGCCGCGGCCTGGCGAACCAGCTTGATCCCCTGCTCGAGGCTCGTCTCCGGCAACAACCCGGTGCGCATCTGCACCATGGCCGCGGTAAAGGTCAGCTCAGCGCTCATGATTTGGCCTTTTCGCCCGCCAGCATCGAATCGAGCCTGCCCTCGCGGTCCAGCGCATACAGCTCGTCGCACCCGCCGACATGGGTCTCACCGATGAAAATCTGCGGAAAGGTCGCACCGGCGCCGGCGCGATTCCACATTACCTGACGAAGCGTCGGGTCGATTGCGACATCGTGTTCGGTGAACGCGGCTTTTTTGCGCGTCAGCAGCGATTTGGCGGCGCTGCAATAGCCGCAGCCCGGACGGGTATAGATTTCGATGGCAGCGGTCATGTAGCGCTCAGCTTGGGGAGGGAATATTACACAATTATATGGGAGCTTTATGGGTGTCCACAACCCGGGCGAACACCAGCACGTCGACGGATGCCGCCTTGGCGCGCAGAAGCGCCCGGGCGCAGGCGTCGACGGTGGCGCCGGTGGTCAGGACGTCGTCGACCAGCAGCACGCGGCGACCGGCGATCTCCGATCGCCTGTGATCCGCGACCTTGAACGCGCCCTGCACGTTGCTGGCACGTTGCGATCGGGACAGACCGATCTGCTGCTGGGTCGGCCGCACGCGCCGAAGCGCTTCGGAGGCAACCTTCACGCCGCTCTGCCACGCGATGACCCGCGCCAATGCACCGGACTGGTTGTAACGGCGGCTCCAGCCGCGCCGCCAGTGCAGCGGTACCGGAACCAGCGCGTCGGCTTCCTCGATCAGTTCGCGGCCGGCCCGCGCCATCCAGCGGCCCATGGCGGGAGCCAGATCTGTGCGGTCCTGGTATTTCAGGGCATGCACCAGCGTGCGCGCGACGTCATCGTAACGCACCGCCGCGCGCGCCCGCGCATAGGCCGGCGGATTGGCGATCGCTTCCATCGACAACAGTTCGGGGCCGGGGTCGTAGACGAAGGGAATGCCGAGCCTGGGACAATAAGGCTTCGCGATGAACGACAGTTTTGCCCAGCAGGATGCACACACGCCTTCGCCGTCGACCGGCTCGCGGCAGGCGACGCAAAGGGTCGGCAGCGCGACGTCGAGCGCAAGCCTCGCCGCCTGCCGCCACGCGCCGCGGCATGCGCCCAGCACGCCGCGCAGATGGCCGGAGATGGTGCGGGATGGCGTTGCCTCGGCGTCCATATTGAGGAGGCTAGCGCCGCCTTACGCGGCGCTCAAGCGCGTCGCATGGCCGGATTTTCGAGCTACCGGGTTCACCCGCGCGCCACGCGCTGGCGCGAGCCCGGACGGTAGGCGAGCCTGGTGTGGCCCGGGCAATAGGGCAAGCCTTCGACCGGCGTGTTGCCGCAAAAGCAAAAATCCTCGGCGCCCGGAGTACTGATCGGCCAGCGGCATCGCTCCTCGTTCAATTCGAGCAGCGAGCAGCAGTGTGCGTTGGCGATAGGCTCGTTATCGGCCGCTCGCAACTCGGCATACACGGCCTGGAGCAACCGATATTGCAACCGTGGCACCGATCCCCGGCGGCGTCCCTTCGGCGCATCCCTGTCTCTGGCCCTGGGCGCAGGGCGCGGAGCATCGCCGGCTTTTCCGCGGGTCAGATTGAGGCGGGAGAGTTTGCCGATGACGGCGTTGCGGCTTACGCCGATGTCGCCGGCAATTTCCCGGCAGGTCAGCCCGGCGGAAAAGTGACGCTTCAGGAGTTCCAGGCGTTCCTCGGTCCAGGTCGGTTCCTTGGCAGACATGTTGATGCTCCCAAGCGTTAGGTCTTGCCGTTGTCGCGAATCGACCCGTTGTCGCGGATCGACAGCAGTCCGTCCTTGATGGCCAGCCGGATGCCTTCCTCGATCAGCGTCCTTGCGACGCCGGGGACGCTGGTACCGTGGGTGCCCTGTCTCACCAGCTTTTCGAGGTAGGCGATGGTCGAGAGCGCCAGGGTGATCGGAACGCGGTCGGTTTCGGCTTTTTCTGTGGCCATGCCAAAAACTAGCCCTTAACTGGTGTACTGAAAAGTATCTTTTTAGAGTCTATTAGGATTCAAAGCGGATCGGATTGTCAGCCATGGGGCGATCGGCGTACCAACCGGCATGGCCCCAAACCCGAATGCCGCGCCGATCCTGTTCGACCGCCCGTTGCTGCGCGCCCGGCAGAAGCGTGCCATGCGCGCGCCGGCGACGTTCCTGCTCGACCGCGTCGCCGAGGATGCGGCGGAACGGCTGCAGGCGGTGTTGCGGGAATTCAACAACGCGGCCGATATCGGCACTCCCGGCGATCAGCTCCGCAACGCGCTGGCAGGTCGCCTCGGTCAACTGGCGCGGATCGATCTGCCCGACAGCGAGTCCGAGCCGCTGGCGTTGCAGCCGGAGCAGCTCGATCTCGCGGTGTCCGCGCTCGCGTTTCAATTCGTCAACGATCTGCCGGGCGTGCTGGCCCAGATTCGCCGCGCGCTCAAGCCTGACGGGTTCCTGCTGGCGGCGATGATTGGCGGCGACACGCTAACGGAACTGCGGCAATCCTTCGCTGCGGCCGAAGCGGAGCTCGAAGGCGGGGTATCGCCGCGCGTGGTGCCGTTCGCAGATCTGCGCGATGTCGGTGCGCTGCTGCAACGCGCGAAATTCGCGCTGCCGGTCACCGATGTCGACCGCATCGTGGTGCGCTACGCCAGCGCGTTCGCGCTGATGGCCGACCTGCGGCGCATGGGCGCGACCAATGTCCTGGTCGAGCGGCGGCGGACGCCGAGCCGCCGCGCGACCATGCTGCGGATGGCGCAGATCTACGGCGAACGCTTTGCCGACGCCGACGGCCGCATCCGCGCCACCTTCGATGTGATCTGGCTGTCGGGCTGGGCGCCGCATGAAAGCCAGCAGCGGCCGCTCAAGCCTGGATCGGCGAAGGCTAGTCTGGCGGAAGCGGTGCGGGGTATTAAGAATACCTAGACCTCGTCATGCCCGGCCATGACGGGCAAAAACTCAGGACCCCGCTTTACATCAACAAATCGATCAGATGCGGGATCAGCGGAATATCCGCTGGCGGCATCTTGTAATCGCGCAGTTTGTTGGCGCGGACCCAGGCGAGTTTCTGCCCCTCGCGCGCGATCACTTCGCCCTCCCAGCGTCGACAGATGTAGAGCGGCATCAAGAGATGAAAGTCGTCATAGGCGTAACTGGCGAAGGTCAGCGGTGCGAGGCAGGCTTCCTTCACGGTGATGCCGATTTCCTCGTGCAACTCGCGGATCAGCGTCGCCTCCGGCCGCTCGCCGGGCTCGATCTTGCCGCCGGGAAATTCCCACATGCCCGCAAGCGTCTTGCCTTCCGGCCGCTGCGCGAGCAGGACGCGCTTGTCGGCGTCGACCAGCGCGCAGGCGACGACGAGGGTGAGCTTGAGGTCAGCCATGCGCTGCGGACGGTTCGTTCATGACCGGTAGTCGCCGTTGATCGCGACATATTCCTTGGTGAGGTCGCAGGTCAGCACACGGTCGCGGCCCTTGCCGAGGCCGAGCGCGATCCTGATCTGGATCTTCGGGTTCTTCATCGCTTCCGAAACCTGCGCCTCGTCATAGGACGGATCGCGCGCGCCGCTTTTGGCGACGCGGATGCCGTTGAACGAGATCGAGAGCTTGTCACGGTTGGCGGGCTCGCCGGCCTTGCCGACCGCCATCACCACGCGACCCCAATTGGCGTCCTCGCCGGCGATCGCAGTCTTCACCAGCGGCGAATTTGCCACCGACATCGCGATCCGGCGCGCCGATTTCTTCGATACCGCGCCCTCGACGATGATCTCGACCAGTTTGCGCGCGCCTTCGCCGTCGCGCGCCACCTGCTCGGACAGGTCGGCGAGCACGGCGTTAAAGGCTTTGACGAACGCCTTCAGGCGGGGATCGCCGGCGCGGCTGATTTTTGGCGCGCCATCGGCCGCGGCGGTGCCGGTGGCGAAGGCGAGCAGCGTATCCGAGGTCGAGGTGTCGCCGTCGATGGTGACGGCGTTGAACGTGTCCTCGACGCCGCTCTTGAGCAGCGATTGCAGCGCGCCGGCCGAGATCGGCGCATCCGTGAACACGAAGGCCAGCATGGTCGCCATGTCGGGTGCGATCATGCCCGCGCCCTTGGCCACGCCGTTGATCGTGACCCTGGCGTTGCCGAGCTTTACGGTCGCGGTCGCGACCTTCGCAAAGGTGTCGGTGGTCATGATCGCCGTCGCCGCGTTCATCCACCCGCCGGGCGCGGCCTGCTCCGCCAGCGTGCCGAGCACGCCGTCGAACTTGGTGGCATCGAGCGGCTCGCCGATCACGCCGGTGGAAGCCAGAAACACCTCATTGGGGCTGCAGCCGACCGCCTTGGCGGCGATCGAGGCGGTCAGCGCGGTGGCCTGCCGCCCGGTCTTGCCGGTGAAGGCGTTGGCGTTGCCGGAATTCACCACCAGCGCGCGGGCTTGTCCCTTGGCAAGCTTCGCCCGGCACCATTCCACCGGCGCCGACGGGCATTTCGACTGGGTGAAGACGCCGGCGACCGCCGTCCCCTTGTCCAGCACCGCCAGCAGCACGTCGGTGCGGCCCTGGTAGCGGATGCCCGCGGCCGCCGTGGCAAGCCTGACGCCCGCCATCGCGGGCATCTCGGGGACATCGGTCGGGGCGAGCGGGGAGATGGCTGAGGACATGCGCAATTTCCACAAAATAGATGTCGTCATGGCCGCGCTTGTCGCGGCCATCTACGCCCTGGCCTCGGAAAGAGACCTCAAGACGTAGATGGCCGGGACAAGCCCGGCCATGACGTTTGTAAATACTATCGGCTTCGAAGAAGTGACAGCGAATTTTTACTTCTTCGCGGGCGCCATCTTGGAGTCGGCGGGCTTCGCCGCGTCAGGCTTCGCCGCCGGGTCGGCAGCGGCCTGGTCCATGCGCTCGACCTTGGCGCCTTCGCGCAGCTTGGCGACGTAATCGGCCTGCGCCTTGCGCGTTACATAGGTCTCGATCTGGCCCTTGACCTGGTCGAAATCGGGCGCCTTGCGGTTGCGCTTTTCCTCAACCTTGATGATGTGCCAGCCGAACTGCGACTTCACGGGGTCGGAGATCTTGCCGGGTTCCAGCGAGAACGCCACGGCGGAGAATTCCGGCACCATCTGGTCCTTGGTGAAGAAGCCGAGATCGCCGCCGTCGGATGCGCCGGGATCCTTGGACTTCTTCTTGGCGAGCTCGGCGAAATCGGCGCCCTTCTTGAGCTCGTCCTCGACCGCCTTGGCCTCATCCTCGGTCTCGACCAGGATGTGGCGGGCGTGGACTTCCTGCTCGCCCGAGATCTGCTTGGCGGCGTCCTCATAGACCTTCTTCATGGCCTCGTCGGTGGTTGCGGCCTTGCCTTCGCTCGCCAGCAGGCTGTCCATCAGAAGCCGGTTGCGCGTGAACGCCATGCGCTTCTTGAAGTCGTCGTTGTTCTCGATCTTCTTGTCCTCGGCGGCCTTGGCGACGATCTTCATGTCGATCAGGAACGACAGGACGTTGTCCTTCTTGGTGGCGGGATCCATCTGGGCGAGGCTCGGACCGAGTTCCTCCTCGGCAAGGGTCACGTCGCTCTGGCGGATCTCGGCGCCATTAACCTTTGCAAGCACCGGATTGGCGTCGTCAGCCCGTGCCGGGAGACCCGCCAGCAGGACCACGGCAAGGGCGCCGGTCAGGGCGGCAGAGGCGAGGCCGAGGCGTACGCCGGTTTTCGTTTCCAGAAACGAAGTGGTCATGGAAAATCCTTATAGGGCTTGTTTGGGGCGGCGGGACACTCGCCCAATCAACGGACCTTGGCAACGCGAAAAGTCTGTCAAAATGATGAATTCCTTGACAGCTTCGCGCCGTTGACAAGGCTCTGACCCGGCCATATCTGTCCCAAACCCAAGTCAATGGCGATAGCGCTTATTTCGCTCGCGTTTTTGGCCGTTGAACCTTGGATTGCTGAATTCCCACTCATTTGGCGGACGCACCCGGATCGGGGCCTGCGCCGCAATGCGTCACGATGAGTTGATAGGCGAACGGGTGGAAAACGTCATGGCAGCTTTGCCGAACCGCGAAAACAGGAATTTGGCATGATCGGCGCGCTCGCCCGGAAGTTTTTCGGCTCCGCCAATGACCGGCGGGTCAAGGGATACCAGTCCCGCGTCGACGCCATCAACGCCCTCGAGCCCGAGATCTCGGCCCTTTCGGACGACGCGCTGAAGGCGCGCACGGCCGAATTCCGCCAGCAGCTCGCCGAGGGCAAGACGCTCGACGACATCCTGGTTCCGGCCTTCGCCACCGTGCGCGAGGCGGCCAAGCGCACGCTCGGCCAGCGCCATTTCGACGTCCAGCTGATCGGCGGCATGGTGCTGCATGAGGGTGACATCGCCGAGATGAAGACCGGCGAAGGCAAAACGCTGGTGGCAACGCTTGCGGTCTATCTCAATGCGCTGGCCGGCAAGGGCGTCCACGTCGTTACCGTCAACGATTACCTCGCCCGCCGTGACTCCGAATGGATGGGCCAGATCTACAACTTCCTCGGCCTGACCGTCGGCGTCATCGTCCACGGGCTGGACGATGCCGAGCGCAAGGAATCCTATGCGCGCGACATCACCTACGGCACCAACAACGAATACGGCTTCGACTATCTGCGCGACAACATGAAGTACCGGCTGGAGGACATGGTCCAGCGCGGGCACTTCTACGCCATCGTCGACGAAGTCGACTCGATCCTGATCGACGAGGCGCGCACGCCGCTGATCATTTCCGGCCCGCTCGACGACCGTTCGGATTTCTACAACACCATCGACACCTTCTTTCCCCAGCTCGACAAGTCCGACTACGACGTCGACGAGAAGCAGCGCACGGTGACGCTGACCGAAGCCGGCATGGAGAAGCTCGAGACGCTGTTGCGCGACGCCGGCCAGCTCAAGGGCGATTCGCTCTACGACGTCGAGAACGTCTCGGTCGTGCATCACGTCAATCAGGCGCTGCGCGCCCACACGCTGTTCACGCGCGACAAGGATTACATCGTCCGCGACGACGAGGTCATCATCATCGACGAGTTCACCGGCCGCATGATGCCGGGCCGGCGCTATTCCGAGGGCCTGCATCAGGCGCTGGAAGCCAAGGAGCACGTCCAGGTCCAGCCGGAAAACCAGACGCTGGCCTCGATCACCTTCCAGAACTATTTCCGGATGTACGAAAAGCTCGCCGGCATGACCGGCACGGCGGCGACCGAAGCCGACGAACTGTTCGACATCTACAAGCTCGAGGTCGTGGAAATCCCGACCAACGTTCCGGTGGCGCGTCTCGACGAGGACGACGAGGTCTACCGCACCCAGAACGAGAAATATGCCGCGATCCTGGCCGAGATCGAGCGCGCCAATGCGCGGCTGCAGCCGGTTCTGGTCGGCACCGCCTCGATCGAAAAGTCCGAAGTGCTGGCCGAATATCTCAAGAACCACGGCTACAAGCAGATCGATTTCGGCAACGAAAACGCGATGGAGAAGCTTTACGCGGCGGCCCGCGCCGGCAAACCCGCAAAGCTGTTCGCGGTGCTGAACGCGCGCTTCCACGAGCAGGAGGCCTATATCGTCGCGGAAGCCGGCGTGCCCGGCGCGATCACGATCGCGACCAACATGGCCGGCCGCGGTACCGACATCAAGCTCGGCGGTTCGCTGGAAATGCGCATCCTGCACGAGACCGCAGGCATGGCCGACGAGGCCGAGAAGGCCGCCAAGATCGAGCGCATCAAGGCGGACGTCGAACGTTTTCGCGATATCGTGCTGAAGGCCGAAGAGACTGTCGAGATCGAGCCCGCCAAGGGCTTAAAGCCCGCCAGGACGGTGACAAAGCCGGGCGGGCTCTACATCATGGGCTCCGAACGCCACGAATCCCGCCGCATCGACAACCAGCTTCGCGGCCGCTCCGGCCGCCAGGGCGACCCCGGGCGCTCGAAATTCTTCCTGTCGCTGGAAGACGATCTGATGCGGATCTTCGGCTCCGACCGGCTCGATACCATGCTGACGCGGCTCGGCCTCAAGGAGGGCGAGGCCATCATCCATCCCTGGATCAACAAGGCGCTGGAAAAGGCGCAGCAGAAGGTCGAGGCCCGCAACTTCGACATCCGCAAGAATTTGCTGAAGTTCGACAACGTCCAGAACGATCAGCGCAAGGTGATCTTCGACCAGCGCATCGATCTGATGAAGGACGAAAGCGTCGCCGAGACCGTGGCCGACATGCGCCACGCCTTCGTCGAGGATGTCGTCGTCAAGCACGTGCCCGAACACGCCTATGCCGAGCAGTGGGATGTCGCCGGCCTCAAGGAAGAATTGAAGCGCGTGCTCGACATCGATCTGCCGGTCGATGAATGGGCCAAGGAAGAGGGCATCGCCGACGAGGAACTGCTGTCGCGCATCGAGGGCCGCGTCGACGAGCACATGGCGGCCAAGGTCGCGCAATGGGGCCCCGACGTGATGCGCTACGTCGAGAAGACCATCCTTTTACAGACGCTCGATCATCTCTGGCGCGAGCATCTGATCATGCTCGACCACCTGCGCCAGGTGATCGGCCTGCGCGGCTACGGCCAGCGCGATCCGCTGCAGGAATACAAGTCGGAAGCGTTCAGCCTGTTCGAGGCGATGATCGCGCATCTGCGCGAGGCGGTGACGGCGCAGTTGATGCGCGTCGAAATCGTGCCGCCGGAGGAGCAGCAGCCGGCATTGCCTGTCATGGAGGCCCACAAGTTCGATCCGAACACCGGCGAGGACGAATTGGCGTTCGCCGGCGCGTCGCTGGTGCCCGCGGCCGCCGCCGGCCGCGATCCCAAGAACCCGGCGAGCTGGGGCAAGGTCGGCCGCAACGAGGATTGCCCCTGCGGCTCCGGCAAGAAGTACAAGCACTGCCACGGCAGATATGCGTGACGTCGCGCTGCGTTTTGCCGCGCGCACAGCTTGAGAAGGCTCCGGTTTCAGCCGGAGCCTTCTTTTTTGCGTGTGGGGCAGGGCGGGCGAGCGTGCGTTCGCCGATCAGCTCGAGCTGTCGATCGGGCTCTCGGGCAGGCGCTTGAGTTCGCTGGTGGACTTGTCGCCGCAATTCTCGACGAAAACGACAAGGGGTTGCTGCGCCATCTCGCGCCGCAGGGCCCGTGGATCAGGCGCAGGCCGCGACGGGCGTTGCCGGCGACGCAGCGTCTTTTCGACGGGGAACGAACCGTCTTACTTGAACCCCTGGAAGCGGCTGTCGAACGAATTCGGCGGAACGATCGGCACGGAGCCTACGACCACAGCGTCTTTCGCGGCCGGGGCAGCGGCAGCCGTGGCCGGCGCGTCGGCGACCGACGGTTTCAGCGGCGGACGGGCCGTCGCCTGCCTGACGTCCGGCTTCGATGTCTCAGGCTTTGACGTCTTCTTGGCCTCGATCACCTTGGGCTTCCCCGCGACCGGCTGCGTGGTGGCGGTGGTATCGGCGCTGGCGCCGAAGCCGACCTTGCGCGCGAGATTGCTGAAGAAGCCTTCGTCGGACTGCGCGCTCGGCGCCACCGACGCCACCCGAGTCGAGGGGGCGGGCGCGGCCGCCACGGGTGCAACCGCCGGCGTCATGGAGGCCACCAGCGGCTCATCCGGCGAGGTCACCGGTCCGTGCGGCGGATTGACGGTCGGCGGGATCGTGCCGGGCGCGCGGGTCATGGCGACCAGCGACAAATTCTGCCCCTCGCCGCCATCCGAAAGCCCGGTGGAGGCATTGGGAATCTTGGAGGCGAACACCTTGTTCATGCCGCCGTCGATGCCGGTATTCAGGCGGGCGACCGGCGTACCCTTCGCGACGAGCTTGGCGAACTCGGCGTTATCCTGTTCCTGCTTCTCGCGGACGCCCTGCACTATTTCGTCCGGGATCACGTAAGCGGGGCATTTGGCCGACGCCTCGAACACCGGATCGCGCTTGGCGTCCGGCGCCTTGGCCGCGTCGAACACGTATTTCTTCTCGCAGAAATCGACCTTCGGCTCCTGCCGCGTCACCTCGAAATGATCATAGCCTTCCTTGATCATTTTCCAGAACGCCATGTTCGGATTGTTGCGATGCCTGGCCATGTTCAGCGCCGTCATCCGGAAAGGATAGGCCTGAAACTGGAAAGCCCTCTGGCCGCCGAAGAAGGACTCCCTCCCCAGCGAATAGATTTCCGCGATCTGTTCGTCGGTCATCGCGTAACAGCCGCGCGACGAGCAGTCGCCATGCACCATCAGTTCCGAGCCGGTGTGGCCGAGCGAGCGGTCGTAAGCGTTGGGATAGCCGGTGTTGAACGAAAGATAATAGGCCGACTGCGGATTCATCTGCGCCGGCGAGATGTTGTAAAAGCCTTCCGGGGCCTGGCGATCGCCTTCGCGGACCTTGGGTCCGAGGTCGCCCGACCAGCGGCAGATCGGGTAGGTCTTCAACAGCGCGAAGCGGCCGGAGCGGTCCTGCTTCCAGACCTCAAGTTCGGCTTCCTCCTTGAACAGCCGGACCAGGATCGGCGATTGCAGATCCATGTCCTTCTCGCCCATTTCGGCAACGAGCTTGGGCGGCACCGGCTGGTTGGCCTTGGCGTTGGTGGCAAGGGAGACTTCGTCGCTGTTGCAGCCGGCCAGCAGCACGCCGGCCGCTAGCGCGGCCGAGGTGATGAGCGCGCGAAGCAGCGAGCGGTGAATCAATGCAAAGCTCCACACCCAACGGGCAATTTTCGCACCCCAATCCTAGCGTCCATGCCCTGAAGCCATTGACTAAAATACTACTCTTTGACCCTCCGGGTCGCAAGCCGACGCGAGCACCGCGGCGGGTCACGCCTCAGCCATGGTCAACAGACGTTAAATATTGGTGTCTGGGCCTAATTGGGGCCAAAAGGACCGAATCGCGAAAAACCCGGGATTGTTGCCCGGATGGTGCCTTTGGCGGTCATTTCGGGTGAAAAAGCCGCCTCAGGCCAGCTTTCGGCCGATATCGAGGAATTTCTGCCGCCGCTGTTTGCGGATCGCGTCGGAATCGAGGTTGCGCAGTTCGTCGAAGGCCTGGGCAATCGCCTCGCCCGTGTTTGCGATCATGGCCTGCGGATCGCGATGGGCGCCCCCGGAAGGCTCCAGCAGGATCGAATCGATCACGCCGAAGCGCAGCATGTCCTGCGCCGTGATCTTCATGGAAGTCGCGGCCTCCTGGGCCTTGGTGCCGTCGCGCCAAAGGATCGAGGACGCCGCCTCCGGCGAGATCACGCTGTAGATAGCATGCTCGAACATCAACACGCGGTTCGCGGTGGTGATGGCGATGGCGCCGCCCGACATGCCCTCGCCGGTGATGATCGCGACATTGGGCACCCCGAGCGACAGGCAGGCGTCGGTGGAGCGCGCGATCGCTTCCGCCTGGCCGCGCTCCTCGGCGCCGATGCCGGGATAGGCGCCGGCGGAATCGACGATCGACAGCACGGGAATGCCGAATCGCTCGGCCATTTCCATCAGGCGGACCGCCTTGCGGTAGCCCTCGGGGCGCGCCATGCCGAAATTATGCTTGATGCGCGATTCGGTGGTGGCGCCCTTTTCCTGGCCGATCACGCAGATGCTTTCGCCGCGGAAGCGGCCGAACCCGCCCATCAGCGCTTCGTCCTCGCCGAATTTGCGGTCGCCGGCGAGCGGCGTGAACTCAGTGATGAGCGCATTGACGAAATCAGTGAAATGCGGGCGCTGCGGATGGCGCGCCACCAGGGTCTTCTGCCACGGCGTCAGGTTGGCGTAGAGTTCGGTGAGCGCCTGCGCGGCCTTGTCCTCGATTCGCGCGATCTCGTCGCCGATATCGCTGCCGGTCGCCGCCAGCGCGCGCAGTTCATCGACCTTGGATTCGAGTTCGGCGACGGGCTTTTCGAAATCGAGGTAAGAGCGCATGAGATCCGGCATCAAATCAATATAGCGGCGAACGCACCTGAGAGCGAAGCGGTTGTGGTTGCGCGAATAAGGCGTGTGTATTCAATTGCTTGGCACGAAATCCGGGCGAGGTCCGAGGCCTTTTGCCGATTATGCGCCGAGGGTCGCGGGCGTGAGACGGCTCTTTCGGGTGAGACGGCGCCGAAGTCAAGGCGGCAGGGCGACCGCTATTTCTCCGCCAGGGGATGCAGGTCGCGCACCAGGCTCTTCAGGCGCTCCTCCACCACATGGGTGTAGATCTGCGTGGTCGAGATATCGGTATGGCCGAGCAGCGTCTGCACGATGCGCAAGTCCGCGCCGTTGTGCA
>Ga0210403_10002244_pt1 | contig 17693 bp, 25 predicted proteins | sample IncBWC19MmetaG_FD_150863 | JGI IMG/M metagenome (GOLD analysis project Ga0210403, IMG submission 150863) | Forest soil microbial communities from Barre Woods Harvard Forest LTER site, Petersham, Massachusetts, United States - Inc-BW-C-19-M | ecosystem: Environmental > Terrestrial > Soil >... | reverse complement strand
GAACAAATCGAATCGTTGAATTGTACGGATTCAAAGGATGTTTCAAAGACGCTGCTGCTCATTTCAATATTCCAATCAGCACTGCCGCTTCTCGGCTGCGTTACGGTTGGACTTACGAACAAATTTTTCTAACTCCGGTGAGACATTAAACATCTCACCGGAGCGTGAAACTACTACACCTGAAACGGGAGCGAAAATGAAGCGCAGGGGCCCGTCAATTGAATCTGTGTTGCGTTCAACACGCTCCACGTCCCGGCCACATCCAACACGAAGTTCAGTTGAGTGACCAACGCAGCCAAGGTGTTGGTTCCACTGATTTGACCATGCTCAACTGGTCCACCCTCGCAAATGGCGCTGTTAGGAGCCACTTGGTACGTGTTGCTGACACTGTTAAGAGTCGGCGTGAAGGTGATGACCGTGTTAATCGGGAACGGACTGGTGCCAGTGTGTTCGTCAACACAACTGGTGTTGGCGCTGTTGTAGCTCTGGACCGGGTATCCCGGATCGGCATTGCAGGTATTGATTTCAATGACGCAGGAAGGCTCGCGTTTGTGGAACATGAGCACGCCAAATTCAGTGTGGTCAGGAGCAATCGCCTGCTTGAAGTCGGCAATGAACTGGCCTTTGTTTCGCCGTTTGTTTTCAATCACGCAGCCGTTTACGTCCGCACCGAGATTATCCATGACGAACTGCCATTTGCCGCCGAAGTTACGAGCTGCGAAAGGCATCTCGGGATTGACAGGTTGCGCTTCAGACACCAGCACTTCCATCACCTTCGGATGCCAGATGTAACTGAAACCGTATTGCGCGGCGTCAAAGTCAGGATTGGCAATCGACTTGAGACCAGCGGCACTGCCTGCGCCCGATGACGGGATGTTCCTATAAGGCAGAACAATCTGGTAACGGTATAACCCGTTGACAAGGCCGACGAAGTTGAAGCGCAATCCCATCTGGTCAATGCGAACCGCGAAATCACCAAGTTGGCCGGTGAAGCCGTACATCCAATACTTGCTTTGAGAGTCCCATTGAGTGAATCGCCAGTTGCCGGTGACAGACGGCACGCCGCCGACACCCTGTTGACCTCCCAAGCGATCCAATTCCCACTTGGTTTCGTTGTCGGTCACAAGCTGAATCATTGGCGGATGTTTTTCTCCGTAAGGATTCTTTCCGCCATAACCGATACGCAGCAACGGATCGACCATGCGCTGCAACATCTGAGGTGTCAGCTTGAACACTGAGGTGGGTGGCGCGTTGGTGTCGATGTAGATTTCTTCGTCGCCAGCGCCAGCAATTACGAAGTTGAACACGAAGTTGCTTGGGGCGAACCCAAAATTGCGATTGCAAATGAACTTGTTGTCAACATAGAGCGCGGCCCGTTTGCGGAGGAAGTTGTCCTGAATGAAGGTCGTCGCCGGTTTGAGAATGTCGCTGATGATGTAGCTCCACTGCTTTTTCGCGTGGGTAATGTGCATCTCCTGATCGAAGCACAGCAGGTCAGACTGCCAGCTTTGCTCCTCAAGGAACTCCGTTATCCGCGTGCTGCCCCAACCGATGCGATGTTCATTCTTATCGCAGGGCGTTCCAAGACAGTTGCCGGATGCCGTGGGTATCCATGTCTTGGTGGTATTGGGAAACACATTGTTGAATCGGTCGCGTGTGTGCTGAACGCCGCTCCATGCTTCCCATGTGCCGCTGGTGACGTGCGGTATCCAGCCCGCGTAGGTCGGGCGAATATCCTCGATGATGTACTTGTCGTAAACCGGCTGTTGATCAACCAGAAATTGTGTGAACTGACTGCAACTTAAAATTCTTGCCATACTCGCTAAAAGTTTTGCGTTTACCGCTATGCTCCTGAACGCAACAAATGCGCAGAAGACTTACGACTTTTAGGAGTACCTCTCCTTCCTTTACGGCTTGCGTCGAAGACGTTCGACTTTCGGTTGGACTGTCCTTTCCAACAAGGGTTCGGATAGATGCTGCGCCGAACGATATACTAACGCATCATGTCGGGACCATCGACTTATCAGCTAATGGAGCAATCTCACAACACCGCCATAGTGTCAACAACCAACTTTTGCCGCTTTTTGATTGATTCAATTTCACCATGCAGGGCTTTTAACAGTTTTTCCTTTATACGGCCCACTCGTTCTGGAAATTTGCTTAGGCGGTCACAATTGGTTCTTAAATAATAAGTGCTATGCTTTTTCCTATAGTTTTTCATCTTCGACAAACTCATTCCATCGAAAATGTGTTCATGTATTTCGTCGTGACACTCCCTACATAAACAAACGCAATCTTTGTGAGTCGTGTTCCATATATTTGCGGGATAACGATGATGGTGAACATCATTTGAAATACTTCTAAACCCACAAATCCAGCAACAGGCATCACACTTGGCGAGGACGGAAAACCTCACGTTCTGCCACTGTTCAGATTTTAGGTAGCCGAAACGGTAGGCGTGTTTGCGTGCGATGCTCACTCATCTTCTGCTCTCCGTTGCCATGGCTTCCAACATTTGGTCGGGCGTTTTATCCTGCGGAACTGGCGTGCGCCCATGTCCATCGCCATTGCCCGGAACGCTAACTTCAAAATCAGCGAGCTTGCTCTTGAGGTCTTTGATTTCCTTGAGCGCCAGCGCAAGGCTACGCGCGACTCTCGGGAAAGCTATGGCTCCATTTCGAATCTGTGCAGTGGCCTTGGCCAATTCTTCATTCGTCCATTGCTTCTGGCCTTCTTTTAGCGGGACTCCACCTCGCATCACGCGCTCAAGCGCCTCGCGTCCGAGTTCGAGGAGTTGCGCGCTCTTGGGATCGGCGTCATCTGGTTTGAAGAATTGCGGATACTTTTCGGTTGCCGCTGCCATCTCACGTTCCACCATTGAGGAAGCATCCTTCTGCCATTTCTCGTGTTGCTCACGAAATACTTTCTCCCGTTCAGCACCTTTCTCGCGGTATTCTTTGACGGCATTGGTAGCGGCCCCATTTAATTCGTTGGCGCGTTCACGATGATAGAGAACCATCGGCGCTTTATTGCCGAACATCTCAGCGGCTTTATCGGCAGCAACATCGTCATCGGTTATCCGCATCAAGGCATCGAAATCTTCGGCAGTCCCTTGTCGGCCTTGCTGCAATACTTCGCCTTCTTCGCCCTTGCGTTCAACGACTTTGAGCGCAGCCGCTTTGGATCGTCCAGCGAGGTAAGCAGTCTCGAAAGGCTTCTGATACTTTTCCTTATATTCCTGAGATTTTTCGTACTGAGTGAATCTAAGTTCGGTTTCGTATTCAGCAACGCGCTTGCGTTCCGCTTCAAGTTCTTTTTGATGTTGAGAAATCTTTTCGTCGTATGTCTTTTTCTCAGGCCATTCAGTAGGCGTCTTGAGCTTCGCTTCATAGTCAGCCTTTTGTTTAACCCATTCCTCACGCTCTTTCTTCAAGGCATGATAATGCTTGGCGAGTTCCCCCGCCTTCATCTTGTTCGGGTCAACCTCTTTGGATGGTTCAGGCTTGGGATATTCGGCTGGCTTCTCAACCTTTACGAATTTACCTGACTGTGGGTCTTTAGGTCGTGCAGGAGTGGCGGTGGGTGTCTCGGGCGATGATGGTGTCGCATCGTCGCCTCCAAGGGCATCCAGAGCATCCCATGCGCCACTACCAGCGGTAGGCGAACTCGGGACGGGTGCCGATGCCTCGGTTGCAGGAGCAGTAGGCGCGGCGGGTGGTGTGACTACAGCTTCTTCGGGCATATGTTAAACGGAATGGTCGAGATTGCCAATGTCGGCGCGTTCAACGTGGAGTGGTTTTGGTGTCGTTAAGTTCATTAACTCCTCTGCAAACAAACGAGCGCCTTCCATTCGAAAGGTGTTCTGTTGCACTTGGAATCCGTCTTTCGCGTAACCTTGATTGGATTGCATTTGCAACATGGCAGCGTTAACGGCAGCAATGAACACCTCGCTTGCTGAGACATTCTCCCACGTTTTAGCGTGCGGACTTTCGGCAAATGCTCGACGGTGATCTATTGTTATCATACTTCCGCCAACAACTCTGCCGGTCCTGTCAGTTGTTCGGCAATAGATTTAGGGGTGGGGGTGACCTTTTCTCCGTCAACGATTGCCTTAACAGTTTTGTCCGCGTCGGGATATGCAAGGTCAATTCCAACAACCACCTTCCCCTGACCACTCGTGAGCTTCACAGGTTCCTTCGCTCGTTCAGCCATCAACGCATCAGCGTAACGAACGGCGTGTGTCGCTGTAAGTTCGTACTTGCCGATTTGTTTCAATGCAATCGCTTGGTCGAGCAACTTTCCAAGGGCGATGCCGATGAAGCCATCACGAGCGTTGATATCGGAGAGCGAACGCTTTGCAGGTTCGGGTTTGGGTTGTTCAGTGGTTGCCATAAATTAACAGCGGTAGTCGTTTGCGTTTCAATGTGCGGTAGGGTTTTTCAATAGGGATTTGCTTGATCTCTACTTCCTTGCACACCTTTCCGATATTTTCGTGTTGTCCAAACCTTGCTGTGAGTTGTGCAACAGTGCAAACCAACTTCCGTTGTCTGGAAGATTCATCTGCAAATTGCAGTGCCAAATATCTGGCGTCAGGCCCATCGAATTGCGCCATGCGAGCGTTCATTGATTCGTCTTCAAGAACGACGATGTAGCTAACGTTTTCCATGAACAATTCCTTTTCCAGCAGGCGCTTTGCCTTTGGGTCTGTTGGTTCCGAACTTCATTTTCTTTGCCGCCACTTTGAACAACATCGAACCCAACTTTTGAGGCGAGAAAAACTCATTGTAGGGAACGCCTTTGGGAGTGGGGATGCTGACATGATCGGGCCGATAATCACGATGGGTGAAATCGGGCGTCCATTTGACTGGTGGTTCAGCCATAAAGTCACGTTATCGTTAACGAAAGAGAATTGTCAAGCAAATCATGTCGATTCAAGCACATCGGCGGGTTCCGGCATCTCTTTCTCAGTAAACGGTATGCCCTGTTTCTCCGCTTCCTCGATTTCGGCAATCAAATCTGCCATCGGTTCGATGTGCAAATCCACTGGCTGATCCTTGAGTGCCTCTTGCAGTTCTTTGAGACGGTCAATGACTTCGGTGGGAGTGTCGCCAATGGCCACAGCACAACCAATCGCGTCCGGGTCTTGCGATGGTGGGAAATGGTAAGCGCCGTCTTCGTAGGCGCACGCATACAGTTTCACCCATTGCTGAATCTCTTTTGGCACCACAATTGATTTCCAGGATTCTCGGTCGCTGGTTGAACTGATGACGGCTTCACCGCAGAATTCACCAGCCCATTCTGGTTGCACCAATTCACCGTGAGCGCCAGCAGCAACAATCTTTGGGAAGTTGAGCAGCATTTCGAGTTGTTCCTCGCCAGCAGGTGAAGGAGTTCTGAAACAAGGGTCAAGCCAGCGCCCTTCGTCATCATCTGGCACTCTCACCTCTGATGAAATGAAGTTTGCGTAACGGCGTTCTTTCAACAGCCATTTTATTGCTTCGGCGCAAGCCCATACCTGCTCGGGCATCTCACTGCGTTTTTTGACAACTGCCAAATAGCTTTCGGCCTTGCGTTCGTAGCCAAGAATTACTTCGTCTGGGTATTGGCCCCAAATGTTGTAGCTGTCTGCACCACTTTCGATTTTAGTTTCAACTGGTTGCTGAACGTAAAACTTCAATCTCTCTTTCAGTGGTCCCCACTTGGCCGTGTAATAATCAATCTTGTTCTGAACGAATTGAATGGTCTTGGCTTGCCAAGTTTCCATGTCACCACGGATGCGACTGATTTTTACGAATGGCTTTTCGTCAATGTGGTCCTTCAAATAGGCGTGGAGATTGGTCAGCCCACGAACGACTTCGGTTTTCGGAAATGGCAGACCAGACTGTTTGCACACGTCCATCCATTGACCTCGCATTTCCTCAATGGTGCCAGTTGATTTAGAACCCCAGACTGGATAGCCTTGGCTCTCTAATTCCAATTGCTCTCCGCCGTCCTTGCAATCGGGAAATACGAAAACGTCTATCTCCTTTTTGAGCGGCCAAAAGTCAGTGGTGAATTCAACATTGTCGTGTCCACTGCCCTTGCACAATTCAGCCAATGTCTCGAAGGACTCTGCATTTGGGCGGTGATAAATAATGCGCTTGGCTTCACGCGCCAACCGTTCAGCAACGGGAAAGAAGATGCCTCGGTCACTGACGCAAAACGTTGTGTCGGAAATGTCCTTCACCTCGACACCTCGGCAAAACGTTTCTCGTTCCACATCTTGACTGCATCGGAAAGCGTGTTGGCAATAATCTGGATGCAGCCGTATTTGAAACAGGTGATTTGAACTTGTCCGTGACGCTGTTGAACATCTGGATTTCCACCACAACCCGGACACTTCTTAATCTTCATCGCAGTCTGTTTCATCCGGTTCTTCCGTATCATCTTCGGCGTCACCTTCCGGCATATCATTCATCAAACAGATTTAACCGACTCTTGGAAATTTCAATCGCTGCCTTTTGACCTTCGATCTTCATGTCAAGAGCGTGTTTCTCTTGGGCTTGGCGTTGCTTTGCCTCAAATTGCAATTGCCTTTCCGCTGTGCGCTGAGCATGACTCTTACTGCGTATCTGTGAATCAGTTTGCGCTTCGAGCATCTTCGCCTGAATCTTAGCCGCATCTTTCGGATCTAGTCCACCGTTCCCTTGCTCTGCCTTCTGTGCCGCTTGCTGCTGACGTTGAGCCATTCCCTTCACTTCGTTCGACTCGTTCTTGAGCGCGTCATTCAGTTCTTTGACCAACGCCTTTTGAGTTTTGTCTTGAGCGAGTTGCGCGATGAACGACTGTGTGTATTGAATGGCACCAGCCAAGCCTTTGACTTCCTGAGGTGTACCAACCCCACCAGATCGCATGATTTCCTGAACCTTGGCCTGAATCAGTTGCAACATGGTTTGAGAAACTTCAATCGGGTTTAGTCCCGGTCGTGGACGAACCGCACCACCAGCGAGGAAAGTTCCAAACGTCTGTTCGGTATCGTGCATTGAGTCACTGACATGCGGAGCCTCGGGATTGAGCGACATGGCCAGCTTCCAATCGCCAGTGATAGCCGCATCGAACTTCCGTTGAATCTCAACTTGCGCCTCGGGGCCGTGCGCGGCTTTGGTCGCATACAATTCCTTGGCAATAGACACTTCAAGCATCTTATTGCCGCCGCCCATCACGCGATTGATTTGCAAATCCCAACGCTCGTGATTGAGAGCATCTTCGGGCACACCATCCTTGAGACATTCGACACGGAACTTACGAACGTCAGGGTCTTTGGAATTGGCGATGCAAAAGCGTCGGGCGTATTCACGGTAACGAAATAGCTCCCGCGCATACATGCTGTTAATCATGCTGCCCACCAATGACGCCTGACTATTGACTTTGGCCATCGTCCGAGTGGCTGTCTCGCCGTCGCCGCTTTCTTCGTCGTACTCCTGAGTAAAGGATGCTGACTGGTCAGACATGGTTTGGCGTAGCCGCTCGAATGCACGTTGAACTAACGCCTCATTCACCTGCCAGCGTTCTTCGGGTCGAACAAACTGCATTCCCTCGGGTAGAAATCCTTTGTCAATAAGGTCCACCTTTTGAAGTCGATCAACATCCTGTGGATTGTTGATTCGAAAATACTGCATCAACGCTTCAAACACCGAATCAGTGAATCGACAGTTCAAACGATTCTGCAAATGACACACAGCGTAGAGCAGGAAGCCAAGACTGCGTATGGAGTGATAACGGAAGGGGGCTACGGCGCTAGCGTCACCGAATTGGAAGTGAATGATTTTGTCGAGCTTGTCAGCGTAAACACGTTTGCCGCTGTCATAAAGGAACTCGCCTTTAGACCAATCAAAGCGGCGGTTATTGGCATCGGGTTTACTGAATACCCCACCAACTCCTGGTTGTCCCCAAGCATCCAGAATAATCCTCCGATTCCAACCGCTTTGTTTTCCATCATCGTTCCAAAAATAAAAATCATAACAATCAATGGTAGGCACGGCATCCGATGCGAATAGTCCTGAGTCTTGCTTTACTCGTTCCTCAAACTTTTCAGGCATCCAATACTCAGGCCAATTTTGACCGAGCAAAGTTCGCGCCTGTTGGTCGGCCCATTTCAACGCTTGGTCAACAACCGGCATGTTCCACGCAGGATCAACTCTCGGACCCTTGGTCATCTTGTACAATTGGTTGGCCGAATACTGGCGGAAGATTGTGAGGAAAGGCAGATTGTCCAACGAGCGCAAGGTGTTCGATGGAACAAGCACATCTTCAATGCCCAACTCCGCTTGCATCCAAAGTTGTTTGTCTTCCCATGTCGTTGGCCCAACACCATGAAGCACAACCGACGCGCCGGTTCCTTCGCGCAAGTCGAGGAACTTGGCGGAGTTAATCATCGGCTTATTCCATTCCTTGGTGATCTTCGCACCCCACTGCGCTCGTTTGTGAGCAGGACCGTAATCGAGATTGACTGTCACCAACGGATCGGCGGAAGTCAGGGCGTTCGAAATCTGGCGGCGTGCCGAATGGTCGAGATTAGTTGCGCTCAAATCGTTGTAATTCGTTGCAATCTTGTTATCCCGCATCTGGTCTGCGGAGTAGGGTGGAGCGCCATTGAACAGGGCGTTGATACGTGCGCGATTGTTGGCGCGGGGGAATTCAGCTAAGAGCAATTGATAAATAACCTGCTCACAAGCCGCCGCTGTCGTAAACTGCATTCCCGTGTATCTGGGATTTAACGGGTGTAGTCAAGGCTTTCTCAATTGTCCAACCATCATACAATCTTTTGCAGAGAGTTTTTACCTGAATGTTTTTTAACTCAGCCCATTGAGTGATTGAACGAGATTCTCCACCAAAAGCAATTATGCTTCCTTTGAAAATTGGTTCCGTCAAAGCCCTTTCGGTGCTCCATCCATCTCGAATTCGCTTCCCCAATGCTCGTGAAGACATGCCTAATTCTTTCGCCCAATCTTCGACGCACTGAGTTTTCCCGTTCCATGTTAGATTTACATTTCGACTGTAATTTCGATTTTGTTGTGCTGGCGTCTCCCATCTGCAATTCTCTTTGCAGTAATGACCGCTGCTGTCGATTCGACCAATGGTTAAACCATCCGCGTAGGTTGGACCCATATCACGTTCAAAATCCGAAAAGCGATCCCACAAAACCTTGATGCCTTTCGCGCCGTAATAATTGAAGCTGATAGCCTTTGGATAATTGCAACGCTGCAACATGCTTTGGAAAATCCTGTAAATACGTTTTGGATTTCCCTTGGGATTGAATCCGTGTTTGAAGTTCACACAAACAACTTCTCAAATTCTTGCATCGACCGAATCACATGCACGACATGCCCGTTCTTCTTCGCGTGAGCAATGAACCCTTGTTGGTCAGTTGAAAGCTTGCCGGTCTTTGACTTTACTTCAACCATCCTCAATTGGGAGCCGTGGGCGAGAATGATGAAATCGGGTTCGCCACGAGTCCGGTGAGTGCGTGTAGCCATTGAACCATGCAAGTATTGCCATCCTTTTTCCATACAGTAACAAATGATTTCGTTGTGCAAGGCTGATTCGTCTTGAAAGGGTTCGGCCAAGACTTTTTGAATGTGCTGCGAACTGTATCGCCTTGCCTCAAAGTCGCGTAACTGTCCGTAGGTCCAATTGGGCATATCACTTTTTCCTCATCACGCAGAGTTCCCTAGAAAAATAGATTGAGTCAAGTGCGCTATTCGATCCGTGAATAGCTCCAGACAATCTTTCCAGCCATATCTTGGCTTCGTTAGCGGCGTTAAGGTCTTCGATTTCGTAAAACCCGCCACGCTTGAGATGTGCCCAAAGGGAATTGAACGTCGTCATTATGTCACTGCTGATATGCGAGCCGTCATCAATGATAATATCAAACTCCAAGTGATGTGTCTTGGTTAGCTCCTGCCAAAATCCGGGGTCTGACTGATTACCTTGAATGAAAGTATAACGCTCGTGAACGTTTGAGTTGGGAGTGTTCCACGGATTGGTCGAATGAACAATGTCCACGCTGTAAACGTGAGCTTTGGGAAAGTATTCAAGCCATGTCCGAACTGATTCCCCGCCCCCGCAACCTATTTCTAGCAGTTCGACTTCCTTGTCACGCATCGGCTCAAAGAACCGTTCGACGTGCCGAAGGTAATCGTGAGGCTTGGCGTAGGTTCGCGAGAACTGAGAGGCTTTGTCGGTCTGGTGGGCGGTGCCTATTTCGTCAAGAGATTTCATTTTGAAAGCAGACCTACTTGGGTCTGAAAATCTGCAATGCAATCATCTTCAGTTTTACCGCGTCCAAGAATCCCAAGCTTCGATAGTTTGCAGTGCCACCAAGGGCAACCAACTGCCCACGTCCCTGCCATCTTTCCAAACGTCACGGGAAACGCAAACAACTGTTTTTTGCACGAAGGGCATTTCATCAGTTCCAAAAGAATCTATACTGACACTCGTAATAATCCGTTCGCCACGGTTTTTTAACCAGCACTGTGGCGTATCCGTTCAGCATGCAAACATACATGTGCTTCACGGCTCCCACTTCTCCCTGTCAACAAGATGAAAGTACATATTCAATTTCCTGCTCTTACACTCTTTACAAAAGCTGTGATTCACCCGCTGCTCAATGAACTGTTCTGGCGTCGTATCCAAATAATCCGCGAGCTTCAATCTCCTGTCAGCCGTGCAAGCGCACAGCGAAGTCTGACCATCGTGACGGATAAATACAAACATCCCGCCAGCGCCAATCGGACAGACTTTCGACTCTGGAATGTCGGCATACATCTCCCGCGCCTTCGTCGGTGGGATTTTCAATCTCTCCATCGCATTGATATAAGTATCACCAGATGGGGGAAGCACCTTATTCCAGTCAGGCTGACCTTCCTGAATTTCGAACGGTGTGACATCGGGGTCTTTGGAGCGGCAATACTGAATGGCGTTCTCCATTGAAATCGCACGCGCCATGGAGGTAAAGAAACCAAGACCGAGATTCTTAGCATACTCACGCATGGGCGCAATCTCATGTTCGTTATCGTTATAGATGTGGTAGTTCACGAGGATTTTAACCCGCTTTTCCTCTGCGATAGCGTTATTGCATTCTGCGAGCGTCCTCATGTTCTCTTTGACTCGTTCGATATTTCCGCCAGCGTGACCGCGAACGTAAATGTCTTGGGTGAATCCACTGAGAGAGATGATGATGAGGTCCGGTCGAGCGTTCAGCACTTCAGGCACTCGATTGAGCACGTTGAGGTTGGTGGACATTTCGGGATGCAAACCATAACGATGGATCGCATGAATGCACTCAGGAAGATTTGGATGCAGAAACGGTTCAGAGTTGCCGTAAAGGAAGACGATTGCATTAGGGTTCTCTGATGCAATCTTTTCAAGAATGGCGTCCATCAGCATCGGGTCCATGAAACCGCTCTTGTGCTCGTAACGCAGTCCTTCAATCGGACGTTGGTTGCCTTTCGTGCACGTTGGGCAGAACAAATTACATGCGCTATTTATCTCCAAGAATACCCGCCACGGTTTTAGCTTCACCGTATCAGCACTGATAGCGCCGTCGATAAACGGAATGCAGGAATCGGCGTAGGCTTGTTGGAGGGCGGGGGTCATGTTGCAATTGGCCCCGCATAACGGTTGCTCACAATTGGCACTCGTGGACCATTCCCAAGATGCACTTCTGCCTCAAATCGACTATCCACAGAATCAATCCCAGAATCCTTGATGCGTTGCCGCGTCATCACACTTGGAATCGTTCTAAAGAAGGACGCTCTCACCCAAAAGAAGGTGCCTGCAAAATAATGCTGAGAGTGGTCCCACCCTTGCCCGGTCAACCAGTGGCATCCTGCCGCTTCTTTAATCTCAAGGTCACGCACGCAGAAACGCCACTTCTTAACACACTCGTGCATCATACGATTTCTCCACGGCGTAGACATGGTTTGGGCGTAAGAAGAATCAGGATCGTGACTCACGCCCTTACTATGGAAACTCAATATATAAGCCTCGGGTTTGAAATTGCGGCACCAGTCTTCAATCATCAGCAATGTGCGAAGTTCGTTGCGACATTGCAAACCGTGATAGGTGACAATCGCTTTTGAAGGTATGAATGCTTGAACAAACTGTTCACTCTCTTTTCCTCCGTTGACGCCAACGCGGAATTCGTCGCAGGCGTCAAGGACTCCGCTGTTTTTGAGAGTCGTCATCTGGTCGTGGACAATGCGAGGCGCGGCGGGTAACACTTTGTCTCCGATTTGAAAGAGGCAGTGGTAGAAAATAATGATGGGTGGCGTCATGGATGTGGCCAATAGGCACCACTTGTAAGACGATCCCCCACAAGCAGATTATGTTGAGTGCCCTGATGAAACCCGCCAGCCATTGAATCGCACTGACTCAACGGCAACACGCAATCCCACCCCACGATGTAAGCAGGCTTGCTTTGTGACAGCGCATAGCTCGTCAACCCATCCACGCCATGTTCGAATGGATAACGCTGGCTGTTATCACTCACCCTTAACGGATGCTCATTAACTAGCCTTGGATTGCACCAGAACCCCGTTGTGCGAACGTGCGGCCACACATTGAAACGAGTGTCGCCTTGATTACCCGTACAACCGTACAAGCCATCACCGTAGCATTTGTAAACGCTGACCATTCGGCGCAACCATCCTGGACGGCGAAAATAACTACTACCGCCAAAGAACACCATCAGATCGCATTCAACTTTGGCGGCAGCAAACTGATACGAACCAATGTCCATGCCAACATTGGCGCGTTGCAGGAACATCGTGCCTGAGATGTTCGAGAACTGTTCAATGGCTCTGGCGTCAGGGTGACCACCATTACTGACAACAATCATGTGATGGTCGCACAGCGGTGGGTTGGAGCAATAGGTGGTCACGAAGCGTTCAGCGTAATCGGCGTGCTCTGGTCCGAAGTTTGGAGTGGGATAGTTATAGACCGTGCAAATCCTCATTCCCCACCGTCCCACCAGCTTAGGAACCAAGCCAATGCCAGCCACGCAATCAGCACGAGTTGCTTGAAGACACCGCGTTCTTCGTATTCGTCGTTCATCTGAGCAGTATACACTTGTTTACTTCGTCGCCGGTAACACTGCAAACCTGATCGTGGCATTCTTGGTCATCTAACCACAAAACGGTTTGGTCTCCCACCTCTGTGATTGCTCGTTCGAGTTCTTTGATAAGTTCAGTTGCTGTCATGGCTGGTTTCGAGTTTGATTGTGATAACCGTCAGTCGTGTCGGTGAGCGTGTCGGCCAAAGTAACAGGTTCGAACTCGTCTGAATCAGTCACGTAAAATGTTTCATTACAAAACCGGCAAGAAAAATGTGACCCTTCGTTGTAGTAACCGTATCGGTTACACTTCGGGCACTCGATGACCATAATATCATTCGCACTCCTGCCATCTTTGAGTGCTTCGCACACCATTGGGTCTTTCCAAATATCGTTTGGAAGTTCTTGACCGCAACTTTCACATTCTTCGTTCATAATCCTCGCGCTTCGATAAACCAATCTGGAAGCTTCACGTCATGCTCGTCACCGCGTTTGGTGGTGTGTTCTATGACGGATTTGGGTATCCAAATTTCATTACCTGTTCGATGAATGTCCTTCGGGTCTGTAGTTGAATACAAACGCGCATTTTCAGTTTCACGCAATAGCCAAAATCTCACGGTTTTTGCGCTCCAATCTTCGCAAGTATCTGCCTGCCGATTTTAGAGTTGATGGGGACTTCTGTGTAGCCCCACGACTGAACAAGAGCCTGAGCTTGAAAAAAATCCTTCGTTGGCTTTGCTCCATACCCAAGATGATTGTATGGAACATACCGTTCAAACACTCTGTCGTAGAGAATGATGTAAGGTGTCATGCTTTCAATTCTTCCGGCACTCCATAAATCGCACCCTCTCTAACGATTTCACAGTTAGAATTTTTAGGCCAACACTCAACAATCACCTTTTTGTAAAGACCATGAGCTATGGCCAAGGCCAACGATTGGTTTCCGCAAAACAGTTTACAACCTGCTATGACCCTCGCCAACTCCAAAGCATCCTTCGTTGGTCGATAATCAAACTTGCAATGCGGCGCGAATCCACAGAACACTTCATATTCTTGAGGCGTGCCAACAAATGTCATCTGCCGGTGAAATTTCTCAATGAAGCGAGTCCAGGGGAAGTCCCAATTTTGATAACGCGCGGTGCGGTTCACCACAATCGGTGTAGTTACAATCGGGTCATTGACTCTCAGCCATGGCTCCGTTGGAAGTGGCAAATGGAAAGCGTCCATGTGGAGCTTCAGTATTGAATCGAAGTCACGCGCACTGCGCCGTCCCCAAGGGATGCGGAATCGGTTTAAGTCGCAATCAGTGCTGAACGGAGTGCCGTGGGTATAGCGGCAACTGACAACATAATCCTGAGCCTCAATTAGTGGTCGAAGATTATCTACCGTGTCAGCTTCGCCGCCCATGCGCTGCCAGCGGCTTGCGAGTGGATATGGAAATTTATTGTCAGGAGAGACGAATAGCGCCCCACCCCCAAGGGCTTTCATCCCTGCTAGACCGTAAATGCAATCTCCTTGGTCGAGAGAATGATGGAATACCTTGAATGGCTTTTTGTCTGGAGGAAGCACACTCAACAGGCTGTGAAACCCAAACTGCCCGCGCCATTGATTGGGCACTCCCTGCCACTCCTTGGTATTCCACGAGCGCCCCTCGAAAGAAAATTGCCTAGCCAATTCTGGCGGCATGAAATTCATGCCTTGAGCTTCGAGTTCTTTTCGAAAGCGAACTGAGATGCACGAGTCCTCGGGATGGTCTTGACCTATTGGAAGTTTCGAGCAAGCTTCAAGCAGTCGTTTGGATCTCCAACTAAAGCCGCCGTTGCCGACAGTATTAGTCGGTTGAAACGGAGCGCCACCGAAATCGTAGTTGTAAAATTGATCGGTCCAAGCACTTCCATTAAGGACGAATCCATCAGCCTGAACGAGAAGGCAATACTTCGTATCAACATAACGGTGAAGGTCACGAATGCAGAATTTTGAATAGGCTTCCAATCCATTGAGTGGTGGGATTTTAACCGTGTAATGGGTTGGAATTGGTTTGTCGGTGAGCAGCTTGACGGACTGCACTTCAATTTCACACAACGACCGTTCGATAGCTTTCAACGCCAAGTGAACCTTGGGGGTTGTATCAATGGCAACGAGTGTCGTATGGAAAAGGATAGTCTTCATCCAAACGGGTTAAGTATCTTGTTCGCCAAACATTCAGGGTGATGCCCACGGCCTGTGCTGTCCAATTGCATCTCACAGCAATTGCAAACGGGAAATCCGTTTTCTTCGTTGAATCCAATCATCTTACTGGCGGCGGAGAGCAGTTCTGCATGACGAGCTTTCAACCGAGATAACTCGTCCATGAGGTTTTGAACAGTCTCACTCATCGAAGTGCAACGCCGCGATATTGACCAAGCACTTCTGTCATCGTTCTCGTTTTCATCGCAGCCAGAACTTCGCCCAATCGCGGTAGCGTCTTTTCCATGATGCGAGTGTGAGCCTTGGCCTTCTTTTCTGCCTCCGCCTTTTTCTTCGATGCGTCAATCTCGGTAACGCGCTCGCGAGTTTCAAGTTGGGTGCGTTTGCCTTTGGTCAAGTCAGAGCGCATTAACTCAAAGCGCGTCTTCTCCAACTCACCAAACAGTTCGGCGGATTCTTTCCGTAACTCGGTTTCTTCGACAACCAAACTTTCGGCCTTGCGATGAGCACGTTCGATAGCGTGAAGAACCTGATCCTCAGTTTTCCAGATTTTGGCGGGGCGGGAGTTCATCGTTTTTCCCAAGGCCATTTTTCAGTTACAAGCGTGCAAATTACGAAAGCACCACAAATAATCCCGACGCATAACGCAATTGAATCTGGCCAACTCATTTCGCTTCCTCCAAAATCCAACAACTCGGATGCAACTGCGCCTTAATGTCTTCGCTCATATGCTTGACAATGAATGGCAGTGGGAACCACGTCTTGAGCCTCAACGGGCAGAGGCATGCAGAACAAATGTTCAACAACGCATCCTTGCTCGTCTTCAACCCGCGCTTTTCCTTCACCTCAATCTGTTTCCGAATGCGTTCAGCAGCAGGGATGGTAAAGAACCTGCTCAAATCCCCGCGCTCGTTTAATGGACACGACACACACACCGCTGCGCGTTTCTCAGCCAACTCCTGCGAGACTGGCGATTCTCCGCTGTCCATGAAATCGGTGATAGTTTCAGCCCCGACACTAACCGCTTTTACCGCCGCAACAAGCCGATGCGAGAGATTGGGTGCCGGGGCTTGATGAAAAGACGGTGCTGGATCTGCCATGACGTAGCTTTCAGCCCCCGGAAGTGCGGCAACGCGAGTGGCGTTCACTGAGTTGACTTCGTTTTGGATGGCTGTGAGGTCCGTATTGAGCTTGAACTTTGGATTTGAAAGTCTGTGCTTTTGAAGTTCCTGACACAGCAGCTTGAAATCCCAAACGCTAGCAGGAACCACGGACCAATTTTGCCACCCGGTAAGAGCCTGCCGATACAAGAAGCCCCCCGGCGGGCATTGTGTTGTTGATTTAAGTTTGTAACCCATAATTATTCAAAACAGTTGTTACCCACCCATTTAGTGCCGTCTGCGTGAATTGTGAGAAGCTGTCTCCAATTCGATTTACGCTTTCTCTTGTCTGGAAACCGTCGCTTCTCGCCAGTGAAGAAAGCCTCACGGTCGTTCTTCTTACGATTCGGTATCTTCATGCTGTGGTTTTACACCATCCAAAATCAGAACGCAAGATTTTTCTTGCACTAGTTGCACGTTTGTGTTAATCCTCACCGTATGGCAAAATCTGTCAAACACATTCGCATCACAGTTCCAAAGGATATTCACAGCAAATTAAAAGGCCAAGCTGCTTTCTGCGGCAACACGTTGGCTGAATGGATTGTGAAGATCCTCAAGACTGCGGCCTACAAATGAATAGCGTCCACTATAGCAGCAACAAAGACGAGTGGGAGACACCTCCTGAGATTTTCGATCCGCTGGATGCGGAGTTTGATTTTGATTTGGACCCTTGTGCCGATGCTCGAAACAGAAAATGTCAGTTATACTTGAGTAAAGAAACCGACGGTCTGTCACAAGATTGGAGTGAGTGTGTTTCAAAATCTGGATGGAGTTCTGCCTTCATAAATCCGCCTTTCAGCACACTAAAATCGTGGATTGAAAAGTGCGCCAAAGAATCCAAGAAAGGCATGACCTGCGTAATGCTCATTCCCTCTCGCACTGACACTCGCGCTTGGCACACTTACATCTACGACGCAAAGCTGTGGAGATTTAGACCGGGTGTTGAAGTGCGATTCCTTCCGGGAAGGGTAACATTTTGGGAGAACGGCAAACCGGCAGTATCAAAGAAAACGGGGAAACCGCAATGTGCTCCGTTCCCATCGTGCATCGTGATTTTCAGACCAACATAAACAAAATCAAAACTATGAAAAACCTACTCGCACTTATCGTCCTATTCATCGCGTCCGTTTGCTTCGCGCAACAGCCGCCTATCGCCATCTGCCTCACGAACATCACAATCACAATAACTGACACCAACGCTGCTGCTAATGGCACCAATACGGCTACCATCGGCAACAACACAACCATCGACC
>Ga0210403_10002243_pt1 | contig 17694 bp, 13 predicted proteins | sample IncBWC19MmetaG_FD_150863 | JGI IMG/M metagenome (GOLD analysis project Ga0210403, IMG submission 150863) | Forest soil microbial communities from Barre Woods Harvard Forest LTER site, Petersham, Massachusetts, United States - Inc-BW-C-19-M | ecosystem: Environmental > Terrestrial > Soil >... | reverse complement strand
ACAGTAGTTACATCAATTACTGATGAAGTGGGACTATTAACAATATTAATTACCCCAAATTGGGCCGTACTGTTAGTAGTTTGATAATATAATGTCTGAAGATTTGCTGTAATAACTGGAATCAATTCAAACGAATTGTCATAGTTAGTGCTTCTAGCAAATTCTCTGTTAGCATATGCATCACCTTCAAGTACATGAACTTTTTGACCGACTGGCACAGAACTTAGTGGTGAAAGTCTAATATAATTATTTGTATCTATAGTCAACAACCATGTGCCGAATCGCTCAGTCATAGGCACTACCGTATGCGTTTGACTAGAAGTCCAATCAGAATTAGAATTTGATTGGTTAGAGAAAATAATGATCTTATTGTTGATATAACGAAGCCCGTCAATTCCATCATAATTAGAAATGATACCATTTAATGGCATATCAGCAATTTGCGCATATGTCAAATCAGAAGCAATGTTAATAGTTGCAGCAAGAGGCATGTTTATGTAACCATCTTGAGCATCTGATTGTGGGACAGTAAAAGTTACAGTTTGAAGTGACGACGCTCCATTGTTACTTACGCCGTCAATTTGCCTAGTAGGAACAGTGGTTAGCACAGTGTTAAAACCACTAAGCCCCGGTTGTGTCTGAATCCAGAAATTTTCAACATTTGTGTTTAACACAAAAGAGTACGTACCTCCTCTAGAAAGATTCAGAGTAGGATTTGCGTCATTTCCAGCTTGATCAAATTGTACGTAATTTGCTTGATTGTTAGATGAAACTAAAAATGTTTCATTTAACGGAATGGTTACTGTACTAACATTAACAACTGGTGGACCTTCTGGGACCCAATAATATTGGAAAAAGTTTATAAATTTATCTTCGTCAATCAATGGATTGAAGTTGTAATATTCATTTTCAAAAAGTCTAGAGTGATTATTTACAGGAACATTGTAATTAGCTAATTTGTTAATCAAATCTGGATATGTTGTAACTGAGGATACTAAGCCTGTAGTGCTATCTGTAATTACAAGACTAGGCTCTAATTGATAATTTGCTCTGTCAGTAGTCGTTTCGACAATATACCCGTCACCTTGCTTCCAGGTAGGCGTAAAAGTTCTACCCACAAAAGCACTAATTTTTTGTAATTGAGGTTCCGTAGTTAATTTGTCTAGGGTGGAACCTAGAACTTTTCTATTTGTATCAGTACGGAAAATCGAAGGGAGGTAGTCTAAACTGCGTAAAGTAGCCATAGGTTTATCATTTTATATCTGTTAAAGATATTTATGCCATAAAAAAGCCCACTTTTTGAATCTGCGGGCTTCTTTTATTTTACGAAATTTATTTCAACTAAAAATTACATTGCTTGCTTTAATTTGCGATGCAGTAATAGAGGATATGATTTGAACATTATCCACAGTTGCAGCAGAAATCAAAATCTCATTGAAATTTGCATTTACTTGCATGAGACTACCGAAAGATTGATTATTTGCTGCTGGCACTAGTAATACTGAACTAATTTCTGATGCCAATTGCGTATGTAGATATGCAGCCAAATCTGAATAGTAAAATGTTTCTCCGAAATCCCAATTGCTAATAGAGAAATAATTGTTAATTGCACCTATAATGCCAGTCTGGACTTCATTGGGAGTAGCATTCGTAGATGGATTCATTACTACTAAGAAATTAGCTTGTAATGATGGGTCTGCTTTCGAACCAAATAGAGGTTTATATACGGCGCTATTGAAAATCAATTCATCACTTATCATTTTGTAATTGTTTAGTGAATTATATGCATCAAACAATTCATCTGTTGTTGGCGCGCTGGGTTCTACAACAGTTCCTGTAGTATCTTGAATCCAATTTCTATAAGATGTGTCATACGCTTGCGTCAGTAAGTAGATATCGATCAAATTCATCGGGCTAGGATCAATTCTTCTACTACCGATAGCATTGTGCTTATATTGAAAATATAGCCCATATCGACCTGTCCTGGTGATGTAATTTGTAACTACACTCAAAGTTGTTGCAGTATACAGTCCAGTAACTGGATTGATTGTATTTGCAGATTGATAGAATACGCCTTCGCTCGTAGCATAGAATGTTGTGCCAATTGTAAACGTGTTAACTGCTGATTTAATTTGCGCTTGAGTCGCATATGCATTAATAATTATGCCAGGAGCAACTGGTGTGTATTTGATATACCCACCATACGTAGTTGATTGCTCAAAAAATACAATCTTATTAGTTACATTTACGGTTGGATTTACTATGTCGATGAAAAAATCTGGATTGTCTGGTGCTCCGTTTCCATTGATACTACTGAATGTTACTTTAACTCTATTAGGGTCTACATAACCATCGCTTGCAGTAATTGAATCTAATACTGAACATGAAATGTCATTCAGAAATCCGATGGATGTGTCAGGTTGCGCATTAATTTTCAACACATTAATCGTATCTGCAACTACTTGACCTGTAGATGAATCATATACTTTGGCTAGAGGATCAAAATAGAACGTTGTCTCACCCACACTCTCAAAGATATATGCAAGACCTCTATAAAATGCATTGTATCCAATGGAAGTTGGTTGGAACCAGACCAACCAACTATTATCTAAGTTTTGATTTGATGTATCGCCGGCGAATTGTAATGAGAATGGTGTTGTTGTATTCAAATTTTGAGAATTAATAATCACTAACGAACTTGTTGGTACATCATATCTAACACCAAATGTCACATTAGTAACAAAGTTAGTCAACATAGTTTGACTAAGCGATGAAGAAACTTGAAATTGATATTGAGGAATTATCGATGTTACTACGGCATTGCCTGGCAGGATACCATCAATTACAACAGGACCATAACCTGTAGACAATATCCCTGTCCCATTCGCAGTGCCATCACCAACTACTGCTCCTATTTGAAAATATAATACTGTAGAATCACCTGGATTGACTGGCGATCCCGCCATCAATAATCCGATCGTTGAGAAATAGAATCCTGCAGGTGCAGTAAATTCAATCAGTGCACCTTGAGTTATATACTTATTGTTTGTTTGTGAAAAACTACCTAGTTCAACAATTTTTCCAGTGGAATCTGTGAAATATCCTGTCGCATTGCTTGTAGTTGCAGTAACTTGATTCCAAGTCAATGCAGAAGTAAATCTAGGGAAGTTTGCATAGAAGAATTGTAGCATTTCTGGACCTTCTAATGCTTCTTGAATTTCTCCCGTAATAACATTGTTGATATCATTATTATTAGTAAAGCTAAACGTAAAAGATTGATCATCTTCTTCTTCGTAAATGATCCCGTCATCACAAAATATATTCGTGCTACTGTATGTTCCAGTTACGTCTATAACATCAATAAATCTACTGATACCACTAGATACTCGATTTACTGCTTTTGCTTTTACAATCGTGCTGAAGGATGTATATGGAAAGATATTATAATCTTCACCATTCACCATTCTATTCTGTGTATAGTATTGCTGTGGTGCTTTTAATTTAATGTCTGCTAACGATTCTCTGCTAGTTGCTGTTGCAACAGTATATTGCAAACTTGCTGTAACTGTCATTGTTTCAATTCTGCCTAGTCTACTAATGTAATTGACGGGCACAACAATTCGTTGCATCTCTGTAGGGCTAATAACATAAGTCAATCCATTGCTGATACGATAGTAGACTCTGAATGTTCCTTGAGGGATATTTGCAAATACACCATCACCAAATACTAAATCAACTTGATCATTTGCTCTAGAAACAACTTGATATATATTCCTGTCTGTAGCCGAAATACTATTGAACGCGATGTTGACACCTGATATAGCAGGGACTTGTTCCCAAAGTGTTGTCGGATTATTATTTGCGTCAAGTTGATACAACCAAATGTCTGTGTTATTAATGTTATCAAAATTTACACTAATTACTCGATTAGTTAGAACTTCAGTGATATTAAAATCTTGATATGCAAGCGTCCCTTGTGTGAATCGAACGAAGAAACCGGTATTAGGGCTCGTATTTCCTGCATTGTCATTTTGATAGAATAATGAAAATGGTGCGCCAGGTGTAGGATCTACTTCTGCAATAGTTCCATCATTGATATTAGTGCCAGTCACTTCAAATGAGGTGTTAGTCCCATTAACTTTATTTTGGAACGAGAACACTGGCAATACATTTGATAGTGAATTCACTTGATATACATTTGTAGTGATGTTATTCACTAAATTAGTTGCAGACGGTGTGCCGACTTTTTGCGCAGGCGAAAACGCAGCGTTAAGTATCGAATTAAATTGCTCTTGCCAATTGAGATTTGATGGATCATTCCAATTTATTGAAATATTTGCAATATTGTTTCCTAGACTGTCTATTACACTTTCTGTTGTTGACAGAGAAACTAGTTTCATTTGACCGTTTGCAGGAATGTTTCTGCTTGGATTATAACTAACAAGTCGTGCCAACTTTAAAATACTGTCTCTGCGTTCAGCAGTGTCAATAAAGTTTTCTCGTGAATTCAAGTCTCCGCGGAACGCTAGATTCTGACCGAAGAATGCAATCAATTCAATTAATGCAATATATTCACTACTGTCAATAAAATCGTTGAAATTTTCTGCGTAGTTTAAACGCAAATAATCGATCATAGCCTTTCTAATAGTCTGAAAGTCATATGATTGAAAATTTGCCTGACTAAAGGCTTGATATATTTTTGTCCAGTCGTTGACTGCTTGTAGATTTTGTGAGGCCATGTTTAACCCGATAATAGAATATTTATCTGATTTTTATGGCGAATTTTAGTTATGCTGCTGTTACTGTAGAGAAAAGTTGTTGATTTTCATTATAAAAACTTAGCAACATATTTGCTGTTTGATTTGTGGGAATATAAGTCAATGTAATAGCCAATTGAATCCCTTTGTTGAACTGAGTAACAATAATATTTGACAAAGATACACGAGGATCATTGCCTGCGATGGTCTGAATATCTTTTACCATCGCAGATTTCACATCTTCTGTAAAATTTTCAAACAATAGATTCCAAATGATAGTGCCATAATTAGGATTCATCAACTTCTCACCCTTTCGAATGTTAAAATTGTTGAGAATATCCCTGATAACTAAATCTATATCAGACAAAGTAAATTTCTTTGTCTGACCGATTGTTGAAAATCCAATGTAGGTTGACATATTATTATTTAGTTAGAACTCGTGCCAGTCGTTGAAGCTGAACCCAATACGTCAACACCGTAACGGCCTTGATTAAAATATTGCGAGCCGGTTGTGCCGAATGCATCTGACCCTGAACCAGTATTTCTCCATGTATTCGCTCCAGCAGCACCCAACAAGTGAGCAACTTGCATCATGCCGCCAACCGTGCCAGGATCGTCGCCTGGCTGGATAGCACCGTTCTGAACCATTGCATTGTAATTGCTTTGTGTATAATTAGTCATAACATTTTCTTGAACTGTTGGATTGTTCAAAAAATCTTGTGCAGAATTGATACCATTTTGTCCAGTCCAAGCAGATGGATCATTGACTACGGCATTTCCTTCAGCATTATATGACGCTGGCGAAATATAACCTTGACTTACTAATGCTGATGCTCCCATTTGATACTTTCCTAAATAATGTCCATTTGAACCACCTTGAACACTATAGTTATCTCCACTTTCATTATATCCGACTTGGGCTAGATATGCTTGTGTCTGAGAAGTAGACAGTGTTCCGATTGATTTACTAGGTGTCGGCTGATTTTGTAATACTGATAATGGTGCACCCTTTTTAACACCTTTACCCGTCTGTGTTTTAGCAGCATCTTGTGATGGTGTTTGGCCGTTCTTAGTGGCAGGCACAGTTGATGTGAATCCTGAGGTGGGCGCCTGGCTATTTGGATCTACAGGCCTTTGCCATGGTTCATGCGTGGGGATTTTTTGAGATACAGGATCACTTAATGATGGTGCTGATGGAACTGATGCTCCGCCACCATCATTCAATCCTATATGACTTGCATTGAAATTTAGTGTTCCGGGCGACGTCACATTTGTCCCTGATCCACTAGACATATTGAGTTGTGCCCCTGCCTTAAATAGCAAGTTACTTCCAGTTGTAAAGTTTGTATCTGCTTTACTATTCGCGTATAAATTACTTCCTTGTAGCTGCAAATTACCTTTAGCATTTACTTGAAAGTTTCCACCTGCATCGATTCTAACATCCTTATCAAATTTCATATTTAAAGAACCATTCGCATGCAGATTAAAATCTCCCTGCACGAACATATTAAAATCACCAGCATTAGTTAATTCAATCCAGACTGTTCCTTTAGCGTTAGCTATGTAGACTACTCCTCCATTATCATGCATCAAAAATTGATGGCCTGAAGATGAACGCAATCTGAACAATTGATTCTCACCAAATACATCACCATCGTCCATAACAAATGTGTGCCCACCTTGACGTGCTGCAACATCAAAATCTGACTGTTGAAATGTTCCGTTTTGTAACTTTGCCGCAAATTCAGGATCTTGTGCTAAGTCAGGATCTCTCCGACCTGGAGAACTTATTCCAAAAACTGCTCCAGGAATATCTCGTTGACTACTGCTTGTAGTTGTACCACGTAAAGTATCTTTATCTAATCCTTGAGTCTGCAAAATTTGATATTGAACAGTATGCAGAGGGTGAGGATTATTTAAAAAATCAGTCTTAGTTGCTAATGCATCAATTTTATCATTAAATTCTACAACAGGGGCGTCCGGAGCAGAGCTATCAGCTAAATTGGTGCTTGATGCAAGACCAGGTACCATATAATGATTTGTTCCGTCAGGTACACATGCAAACCAATAGCCACGATTCGGATCTCCATTAACAAACATAACTAAAACAGTTGTTCCAGGATCAGGCGGCACAAACCACATACCATAGCTCTGTTTAGTGTACCCAAATTGATTTTGTTCTGTCTGTTGAGAATTTTTACCTGTATTAGGATTAACTACTCCATAAAAAGGTGTAGCGTAACTAACTGTTCTCCAGAATGTTGGATCTTCTGGATTTTGTGTAGCTGCGCTAGTATCATTAGCACCTAATTCAGGAATATAAACTTGCAAGCGACCATGCCGAGCCGGGTCTACTACGTTTTTAACAATAGCTTCATATGGGCCTGCATCAATTCTAACACCTGGTGCAAGATTTCTGTCGTAAATATCATTTTGTTTACGACCAACTCTTTTATCTAACATTGTTTAACCTTTATTGTCTTCTACTATTAGGATCTTGAATTACTACTACATTCAATTCTGGATTCGGTAATGCCCCGTTGCCTCCTGTGCCGTTGCCACCAGGAGCCAGTATATCTGATACTGTTCCGGTGAAATCACTAACAAACGGAGTTTGCCCTATTTGAACCACATTTGTAGGTGATGGTAAATTAGGAACTTGATCTACTGCATTCTCAACTAAATTATTTGCTGTTGAAATAGCCCCATTACCAATTGATGCACCTGCCAAGACTGATGCTCCGATTTGTGTAGAATTTATTCCCGACGGGGTATCATAACCAGTCACCGATCTTTCTGCACTAGTATCAGAATTAGTCGTCCCTTGCGCTGTATAATCATTAGTTTGATTAGGCAATCTGACCATACTTAGTTTTTGTGTAAATTGCCCGCTAGTGAACGTGGACGTTACTTGCAATACTCTATACAACCCATTAAAAACATTATTAGTTGCTTGATATGTCGTTTTTGATAAAAGTCCAGTATTCATATCATAATCACCAGCAGATTTAAATGTTAATCTAACATCCACTTCTCCTGTGTCCATCGGAATAGAACCGTGTATATTGGATGCATTATTTCCAATATACAAAATATCATCCTGCTTAATAAAATCAGGGTCACCTATAATTTCCATTGTTATAGACAACATATCAGATTGAGATTTAGATAACAAATTGGCATGCAAATCTGCTGCCATAGTTGTTCTAGTGTCTTTAAATGCATATCCCGGGGCTGTAGCAGACATTATGCCTGACACCGGTTGAAAACTACTAGGACTTATATTGCCCTGGGCAGGGATCAAATTATTTTGCACTTGTGGATTATTTTTATCTGTCAGAGACTGAGAAGAGGTTGCTTGGCCTTGCGCAGGAAATGCCGTCACTGCTGTATAAAATAATCCTTCGAAAGACATATCTAAATCAATAATACTAGTATTTTCACCTGTGAATAGATATTGATAATCTTTAACATACTTACTTGCTTTTCCCTGAGGTGCGTACGGATACCTAATATTATACATTGTGTATTTGTTTATATAATACGTAATTTTTTTTGCATATTTGTTTCTAGTCTTATCAAAATCTAACAACTGTACTTGCGTTGTTATTCTCCAATGATCATATGGTTTATTTTGATTAGTGGTTGAGGTGCTAGGTGTTTCTGATGATTGTGCTCCGGTCGTGGGATCAGTTAATTGATTTGTCATGTAATCACTATTTCTGATTATATTGTTAATCAAATCAATGATTGACGTTCCAGCATTTATTCTAAATGTGTTTGTTTTATAATTAAGAGTATAGATTCCTTGATTCTGAGAACTTTGTGCTCCCTTAAGCTTATAATCTTTTTCATCTTTATCATTCAAATACTGAGTATTTTTTGGATCAGTTCTTGCTGGTATAGTAAGTTTAGCACTAGCAATTGACGGGTCGAATACAAATTCATATTCATCTTGTTTTTGCATAGAGTTATTTTGAACTAAGTTAGCATTCCATTGATTCAATGCATCCTTCACACCTGTTACTATCATTGTTTGGCTAGACGCATCTGTTGCGGGACCTGAGGCCGTGCTTTGCGCATTCAACAAAGCTTGTGTTTGATTATCTGTTGTTGCACCCTGAAGCTGTTGAATTCTTTGTGCTGCTGCTACAGTATTAGATTCTTGCCTATTAGGCGATACGTTTGATGCCTGTGCTGCCGTAGCATTAAAAAAGTCATTGATAGTAGATGCAGAAATCTCAAAATTTGCAGGAATGATTACATGTGTATCATTATATGCAGAATGGTTTACTGGAATCGCTTCTACTTTATAAACCGTACCTTTCTCATTATAGTTAATTTTCATACTGATCAAATGAATAGGTATAATTTTAGTTGTTCCAGGAATCGGATTAACAGGATTCCCATTGGTATCATATCCCACAAAATCAATTTGAAAAATATACGGCATGCTAATGTAGTTATAACCACCTATAGATGCTGTGCAATCAATTAATCTGTTAAGTAGAGTACAACCATATGGTTCAATGATATCGAATTTCATGCTGATAGCATTAGAACCTCTAGTCTCTGCGTTTAGCCCAATGATTGTCTCAATTTCGACATTTTCAAAATAAAAATCATCGGTAAACAATGCATTTCTAGTAAATGTGTTATTACCATACAATCCTGCACTAGCAATCAATACATTTGATGGAACAAATGATTCTGGATTAGCAATCGTATCATTGTATGTTCCCGGGGGAACCATCATCAATGAAAATCTATATGTATATGTAGGATAACTATCTAATATATTTGGTCTAGGGGCTGAGTTAGATGCAGATTGTCCGCTAGATGAAATATCTGAAATAGCTAATTGTCCAATTCCAGCATCTACACCAACTAACGATCCTGGAAGATAACTTGCAGCTGATGAATTTAAGGTCGTGCTATTCAATAGCGCTGAGGATGAAGATGTATCTATCTTTCCATCTGGAGTTGTAAAATTGTAAGTCGATGCCTGAGTTGTTGCAGTAAAAATACCCGGAGTGCCTGGCTGGCCCGATATAGCAGAGGTACTAATACTGTCAGAGGGGTTAGTTAAGCTCGTAGCAGGACTCTGTGGTATAGGTGGATTATTCAATCCTATACCCAAGTCTGTTCCATTTGGGAGTGGCTCACCACCAGAATTAATGTTGTTGATGGCGTCAGTTGTTAACTGTCCTGAGCTATTTGTTAATCCAGGCATCTTAAATTCCCAATGCTGTCGTTAATGTTTGCTTAGATGGAAGTTGAATGTTCGTGCCTGATACAAAATCTCCGATAGGATCTTCGATAACATTCGGATTCCTGACAGCAAATACCCACCACAACCCTGCATTGCCATATAAGTCAAACGCTAGTAGGTCTGGGCGAAATTCATAAATCTTATTAATCTGAAATACTTGATCATCAATATACTTTGGAAAATTTCTGAAATTGATAACGTCTAAAAACTGACCAAATGTATCAGTAGTATAGTATGGAGATGTTGCTGAATATTGCACTGTACTCATTATAAGAAGTTTCCTGCACCTTGAATTAATTGTCCAGCAGCAAATTGACCCAATGTAAAATTGTTATGCAATACTTGTCTGCTGTAAATTGGGGCCACTGTAATTGTAATTGTGCTCATAGTTGGCAATCTTGTGCTTAGTGAGCTATTAGTAATTAAATTTTGCACTATTGATGCTCCAAATTGTTGCGGGGATGACGATGGAATTTCGACATAATCGACATCATTCGGCATTTCGTGAGAAAATGATTTAACAACACAAGGAACATGAGGAAAATAATTGGCACCATACCCATCTAAATATACGAGAGGAGGCGGATTTCCTGCTAATGTGTCTTGTCCAAAAAACATTTTTGTTGCGCTTCTGAAAAATTCAATAACAGCCATAAGATATGCACCTTCTTGAACATTCTGAACTGTAAATTGTCCTGAAATATTAATTTCAGATATTTGAGAACCTTTATAAAAATAGTTCGCATAATTAGAATGCGTCAATGTTGCTGATTCATAATCTGCTGTGTGTGATAACCCAACAGTCGGAGTGTATGGAAAAATGACTCCACTTGTTCCGATTAACGGCCATTGGATACCAGGATTTGAAGATTGATAAAATATTCCCGCGGCGGGAGGCAAACTGATTCTTACTCGCCAATCATTCGCTGGCGTTGCTCCACCTAATGCACCAGAAAGATTGAAACCTACAGATGGAATTAATGATCGTAGAGCTGAATTCCCTAGGCCACTAGAAATTAATCTATTTGCTGATACATTTGCAATATTCGTCAAATTCGTATCAACAAATGTTTGCGCAGAATTTAGCGCTTGAGATGTTTGAGACGAAACGAAGCTACCAACATTATTGTTGATATAGCTAGTTGCACTATTGACAGTGTTATCTACTGTGCTAGTGATATTATCTAGAAATCCCATTAGTAAGCCATTATGTGTATACAATATTTATCGGTTGCATAATAGCATGCTATTATAGTAGAACCAGTTTTACTTAGAATGTTTGACTGTGGATGTATAATAAGTATATAAGGAAGGAATTTAGATGGCCAATTATATCAATAACAAGGATTTCTTATTTGAAATCGCAAAAAGCAAAATTACATATTGCTGTTTTACTGAAAAAACTGATGCATATTACGATATCATTCTACCTAATGTAGATTTGATTCCAGAAAGTATAGAACAAGGCAGACAAAATCGTGCTGATCGCTTATCAAAAATAGCATACGACCAAGGACTGATAGATGCTAAAGCAGCAGGGATCGTAAAACCAAAATCCGAAGATTTTCAAATTGATCCCATAACTATTTCTGATGATGAAATTGTATTTCGAATCATGACATGGGGACATATTCCGATGGAAGCAGTAAAAACTAAAAAAGAAGCTAAGCTAAAAATTGAAGAATTTTTCCCTGAAGATTCATTGTTCGAAGAAGTAACCATAATAGAAGTTCCGGTAATTGATTTAGATGCAGAGTCTGGCATAGCTAAACCTAAGATGAAATATGTCAAAGTCAATTTCCCTCCGTTTCAGCATTTCAAGTATGTAGATGGTAAGATTACCTTGGTGGGTAAAAGCCATTGGAAAGGCACATTGGAAGATGGTCATTTCTCTAAAGATCACGGCGCGATGACACGAAAACTAGCTGAAATGTTTATCAAGTTGTGTGATAGGTATGCTACAAGAAGTAATTGGCGCAGTTACACATACAATGATGAGATGCGTGGACAAGCCCTTCTACAATTATCACAAGTTGGATTACAATTTGATGAATCAAAGAGCAACAATCCATTCGCATTCTACACCACTGTCACCACTAACTCCTTCTGTCGTATCCTCAATGAGGAAAAGAAACGACAATCACTGAGAGACGATATCCTAGAATCATATAATCTTAATCCTTCATTTACTCGGCAAAATGAATGGAACAATTATGATGATTGATGGATGAATTAGTATTGCTAATCATTTACAAATCCTGCATAATCATTGAATGACTACAAATTTATTTAAGAAGGCAGTGTTTTTTACAGATATCCATTTCGGAAAATCTAGTAACAGCTTAGCCCACAACAATGATTGCATTGAGTTTATTGAATGGATGATTAAAGTCGCTAAGGAACAAGGATGTGAAACATGTTTCTTCCTAGGCGACTATCACAACAATAGAGCAAGCGTTAATGTTCATACGTTGAACTATGCATTGAAAGGGTTAGAACTAGTAAGCGCAGCGTTCGATCAAACGTATTTCATTCCTGGAAATCACGATTTATATTGGAAGGAAAGCAGGCAAATTCAAAGTATGGAATTTGCAAAACATCTTCCAAATATTACTATCGTAAATGAATTCTTTAAACAAGGCGATGTTAGTATCGTTCCGTGGCTGATCGGTGATGATTACAAAAAATTGAGTAAGATTTCTGCACAATACATGTTGGGACATTTTGAATTGCCTAGTTTTTATATGAATGCTCAAATTCAAATGCCAGAGCATAGCAATGGTCCTAAGAGAGAACAACTCTCAAAAATTGGACATGTGTTTAGTGGACATTTTCATAAACGGCAAACAAATGGGAACATTACTTATATGGGAAATTGTTTCCCTCATAATTTCTCTGATGAAGGAGATGATGATAGAGGCATCATGATCTTAGAATGGGGGCAAGAGCCAGCATATTATGCTTGGCCGGGGGCGCCAGCATATCGAATCTATAGTCTATCTCAGATTCTAGAAGATCCTGCACAATTTTTGAAACCAAAACGACATATCAAAGTAAATCTTGATGTGGATATTTCTTATGAGGAAGCTAATTTCATCAAAGAAACATTCATTAAACAATACTCGTTAAGAGAACTAACTCTTATACCTACTAAAAATTCTGAGCATGAGCATGATTCGACCACTGGCGAAATCAAGTTTCAGACCGTCGACCAGGTAGTTTTTGAAAACATCAATGATATTTCTAGTGAATTCTTTAACAACCAATTATTATTAGATATCTACAGGAGCCTTTAATGTCAATAAAAATTAAGAGTTTAACCTGCAGAAATTTTATGTCTGTAGGAGCAGTCAGCCAGGGAGTCAATTTCGATAGAAATGACTTGACAATGGTGTTAGGTGAGAATTTAGATTTAGGAGGTAATGATGCCGGTGCTCGGAATGGTGTGGGTAAGTCTGCTATTCTTAACGCTATTAGCTATGGTTTATATGGACAAGCTATTAGTAATATTCGACGTGATAATCTCATTAATTTGACGAATGGCAAAGGGATGCTCGTTACTATCGATTTTGAAATTGATGGTAAAGAATATCGAATTGAACGTGGTCGTAAGCCAAATGTTTTGCGCTTCTTTATTAATTCTGTTGAACAACAAGTAAAAGAAGATGCGGCGCAAGGTGACAGCAAAGAAACTCAAGCTGATATTGTTAGAACATTGGGTCTATCTCATGATATGTTCAAGCACATAGTTGGATTGAATACATATACTGAACCATTTTTAAGTCTCAAAGCTAACGACCAGAGGGAAATCATTGAGCAATTGCTAGGTATCACGTTGCTATCTGAGAAAGCTGAAAAGTTAAAAGAGTTGGTCAAGGCCACTAAAGATATGATTACTGAAGAAGAATATCGTATCAAGGGCGTATCAGATGCGAATACAAAAATTCAAGATCAAATTTTAAGCATTGAACGAAAACAGACTCTTTGGAATCGAAAAAAGAATCAAGATTTAGATGTATATCATGGAGCACTAGACTCATTGATGCATTTGGATGTCGCTTCTGAAATTGAGACACACAACCAATTGGTGTCTATCAAAGCAAATAGTCAAGAATTGAGGCGTATTGAAGATACAATTAATAGATTGACGAATGATGTAGCTAAGGATGCTAAGAGTATCCAAAAGATAGAAAAGTATCTCGTAAATTTAGAAGCGCATAAGTGTCATGCATGTGGCCAGGAAGTTCATGATGCTCATGCAGAACAAACTAAAGATGATTATAAAAAACAGCTATCTGAGTTAGAAAGCTTAGTAGAAACGAATAATCGGTTGATTCTCGAACAAGAAATCAAGAAATCCTTCATTGAAATTCCGAAAATAATTCCTACTACTTTTTATAACAATGTAGAAGAGGCATATAATCACAAGAGTGAAATTGAAACCTTACAGAAAACAATTGAGCTTAAACTAGCTGAATCTGATCCGTATATCGAACAGATTAAAGAAATGAAAGAAGTTGGCTTAGAAGAAGTAAGCTATGATTATCTAAATGAATTAGTTAGGCTTCGTGAGCATCAAGATTTCTTGTTAAAGCTTCTAACAAACAAAGATTCGTTCATTCGTAAGAAAATCATAGACCAGAATTTGAGTTATTTGAATTCACGCTTAGAATATTACTTGTTGAAGATTGGCTTGCCTCATCAAGTTGTATTCAAAAATGATTTGACTGTTGAAATTACAGAACTAGGGAGAGAACTAGATTTCGATAATTTAAGCAGAGGTGAGCGTAATAGATTAATTCTTAGCTTAAATTTTGCATTCAGAGACGTTTGGGAAGGATTGTATCATCCTATCAATCTACTTGTTGTCGATGAAACATTAGACAGCGGAATGGATTTAGCTGGTGTTGAAAACGGGTTAGCTCTACTAAAAAGTATGGCTAGAGAAAGAAATAAAAGTATTTGGTTAGTATCACATAAAGATGAACTTATTTCCAGAGTTAGCAATATCATGCGCGTTGTGAAAGAAAACGGTTTCACGAGATTTGAATCAGAAAATTAAAATAGGGGCCTGGCCCCTATTTTTGTATTATAAAAATTTACTAAGTAAATATCAAACTATGACAACAAAAGTTAATGGAAAGTCCAAAGGTAACACATTCGAACGAAAGATAGCAAATCTGCTATCAGCTCGATTCAAAATTGCTACTGGTTTAGATCAAGCGTTCAGACGCAACCCAGATTCCGGGGCGTTCATGGGCGGAAAGAATCAAATCCGAGCGAAAACACACGATCTAGAAAAAGCAACATTCGGCGATATTATTTGTCCCAACAATTTTAATTTTTCTATTGAATGTAAGCACTATAAAACTTCGCCTACATTCAAGAGTATCGTTGATGGGAAAGTAAAACAATGGGATGATTGGCTGTCACAAGCTGAACAAGATGCCACTAATTGCGGAAAAGATGTGATGCTTATTGTAAAATACAATAATGTTGATGAAGTGGTATTTGTAAAAAATCTACCAGTTGATGTTGAATCTATTCTAACTTACAACAACTACAATCTAACAACAATCGACAAAATCTTGTTGTTAGATGATTCTTGGTTCTTTTCATTTACGTAATGCAATTTCAGTCTGTTCTTGAATTATTCGTTTATGTTTAAGTTGTGCATATTCTCGGCTAATAAGTTCAAGACGACACATCTGTTTAAGTGTTGCATAATTATAATTTAAATTACAAGTATACCAAAATAAATCGTATGTTTGTAACGTTCCCAATTTTCTTCCATACTTATCGTCATGGAAATTTGCTTGATATTCTTCTACTTGTATTTTCCATTCAATATCATCAATGTCTAGTGACCCATCCTGGAAAAAATCCAGGAAATATTGTTCTAATAATTTATTTTGCAAGTCGTCAGTCAAGATCCATCTATTTGGATCTTGAAACTTTTTATTTTGCATTCGTTTTTCTCTGTTTACTGAATCGAAGAAAGATAATTCATTATTCTTTTCCTGATTCTCTTGTTCCCATCTCATTTCTGTTTCGCTATCGGATTCTTCTTGCCAATTATTCACAATCATCTTCCTTCAAAGTTGCGACCATTTGATTTCGTTCTATTGCCCTTTGTGCATGTTCTGCAAAAGTTTTTGGCCGATCAGCTTTTATTGCTTTTGTTTTCTTTTTAGAAAGATGTAATTTAGCAATAACATTTGCATCTAATTGCTTTTGAGTAAGATCAGCATCGTTAAGATAATAATAATAAGCCGTTCCTTCTACGAACATAATGGCACACCAAAAATTATTTTCTAATTCTTGAAATACAATAGCAGTGAAATATGGAATCACCCCACCTGTATTATCTAACGATGATTCATAAATTCGGCCAATCTTCAAGTGGTCAATTTTAGCATATTTTAATTCTTCTTTGAACGTAGAAACTTTTTTGAGTTCATTCCATGTGGTTTGAATTGTTTCTATAAATTGTTTTGCATCTGGATCGTGTTTCATCGCATAAAAAATATGCTTTGCTTCAGTATTTAATTTACAAGTAAAGTTCTCGAATCGATTTTTATTCAATCTCATACCAGCACTGAAATCAGGCATTTCCCAATCTGCGCTAATTTTAAGCGTATAATCTTTTCTTTGTTTCTCTAAATTGTCGTTTTCGAATAACGTAAGGTTCAATGAAAATAACCCCTGTGGAAGTGGTGCTTGTTGAATATCTGCCATACATGTCCTTTGTATATTGCGTCCGATTAATAGTGAAGAAGGGGAAACAAGTTGGACTTCCTTGTGTTCGGGGGCCTATCCTATCCCCTTCTATTCAGCGTTACTGCTATATTATTTATACATCATATAGCAGATATCAAAGTAAGTCAAGCAATTCATCTTGTTTGGCTAGTAGAAAAAGTCGGAATTATTATAACACAATGATAACACAGTAATAACACAATGATAAAACAGTAATAACACATGTAATTAGAGTATCCGACTACTTCGTAGTCCGGAACTGTCGAAGAACAAAAGCGAGATGAACCAACTGCACTGCGCGCTTCGCTTGCTCTTCGGGCGCTGCCCTCAGTAAGACGCATTGGGAGGGAGTTCCGTTTTTAAGCGCAAAATAAAAGAGGATAAAAATAAATTCTATCCTCTTGCGATTGTGTATGATAATAAGATATACTAAAAAAAATCTCTTCCACTTTTCTTTGTGACCTCTAAGTTATCTTTAACGATATCTGAAATGATCTTACGATCTTCATATGATAATGTCATAGCCTCGTCATAACTTAACGATCCTCTCATGAACCACATTGATTTCAATGCTTCATGTTTTAGGGATTTGCATTCTCGTTCCAGCTTATCTATAAGGGTCTCTAGCTGGTCTGCTGGAGTTTTCAAGACCCTTAACCGAAAAAACGTGAGTAGTTGAAAACTAAACCGGATTCGAATTCATGCTGACAATGCGTGCATTGAACATGTAGCGGCTTAAGAATACTTGCATCATTTAAACTCTTAATTTTCTCTTGCATCCCTTTGTAGGTGGCTCTAGAACAGTTCATTAAAAACTCAATAATATGCGATTTATCAGTCACTTTTACGCCTTCTTGCGTCGTTATACACTCAATATGAGTGGCAATATTTTGCACTGCTAGTAAG
>Ga0210403_10002241_pt1 | contig 17697 bp, 15 predicted proteins | sample IncBWC19MmetaG_FD_150863 | JGI IMG/M metagenome (GOLD analysis project Ga0210403, IMG submission 150863) | Forest soil microbial communities from Barre Woods Harvard Forest LTER site, Petersham, Massachusetts, United States - Inc-BW-C-19-M | ecosystem: Environmental > Terrestrial > Soil >... | reverse complement strand
CGCGTAAAGAGGGCACTCACCGGCCAACAGCAGTGAACGGCCGGGCAGGATTGAAGCTAAGGCGCTGCCAGGCGGGTAACGGCCCCCCCAAAGACCTGAAAAGGTTTTTGTGAGAGCGGTCACAAACCTTGGGCAAGCGCAATGCGATAAGTGCAAAAGATTTCCAAGCTTGTACCACGAGTTCGGCCTCGGAGAAATCTCCGCAGCCCCAGCCGTCCCCTGTGCGGGGCGGATATCGCATCGCTCCATCCTCCCGGCCATTCCCTGCCTATGTTCCGGTGAATCCTGCAGCCGCTTGACGGCGCAGAACCGGAGTCCGTATGACGAAAGAACTATTTGTGTCCACTACCCCTCACGAAACCAAAGTGGGGCTGGTGGAAGACGACCTACTCGCCGAGATCTACCTTGAACGCGAGAACGAATACACCCTGGCCGGATCCATCTACAAAGGCCGCGTAACCCGCGTCCTGCCGGGCATGCAATCCGCATTCGTGGATATCGGCCTGGAGCGCGACGCGTTCCTCTACGTTTCCGACTTCATGGAGTTGCAAGACGAAGACGAAGTCGAGGAAATTCCCACCAATCTTGCTCCGTCCCAACCTTATCAATCGCCGCCGCGGACCGAGGCTCAGCCTTCGGAACAGGAAGCCACGAGCTTCGTATCCACTAACGAATCAAGTCCCGCACCCCAACCGCACGCCGAGCCAACCGCTCAGCCGGGGGAGAATCGCGAACGGTCCAACGGTGGAGAAAGTCGCGGTGGACGCGGAGACTGGCGCAGCCGTCGCCGTCGCGGGCGTCGCGGCGAGCGTATGCCCGAATCCAAATTTGCCCGGCCAGCTTCAGAATCGCCGCGCACAGATCGTCCGGAAAAAGATCATCCCGAACGAAGCGATCGCCAGGAACGAACGGAGCGTCCAGAAAGAAGCGAGCGATCCGAGTACGGTCCGCCGCCGGGCTACCAACCGATGCTGTTGCCCGGAGAGTCGATCTCAAAATATCAGCGTCTGGCGCAGACTCAAACGCGCGCCGGATCAAGGCCAGCCTCGCAGAATCCTGACGCGCCAGCCCCTATTACTTCGGCGTTTCCCGAGGATGAACCGTTATTCGCGAAGCCTGAAACGGAGCAGCAACCGGCGGCTGGCGAACCTCGTGACGGCGCAACCCGAGACAAGGCAAAGGGCGCGGCCGCGAACGCGCAAGTCGGATCTTCCGAATGGGATCGCGAGCAAAAGCGTTTGCACGAGATGAACGTTGCCGCAGTTTTCGGGGGAACGGCCGCCGAACCTGCGCAAGCCGCAGACGGCCACGATGAACACCCGGTTACGGACCACGAGCATTCGAATCAAATTCGGATCTCCGAGGCCGCTGAGGGCACGATCGAGGAAGAACTCATCGAAGAGGAAGAAGCCGATCTCGCCTCGTACGTTGAAGATCTCGAGGAGGACGCGGCCTTCGAAGAACTGGAAGAAGAAACTCGATCAGCCGAAGAATATCGCGAGCCGGTCGCGCAGGAAATCGCAGCCTCTGGCGAGGCCGTACAAACCGTCAGCGAGGCCAGCGCTCCCGAACCGTTTGTCATTGAAGGCGGCATCGACGAGCCTTTGGCCGGCGAAGTCGACGAAGCGGTTGCCGAGCAGGAAGAAAAAGAGGCGGAAGAAGCCGAGCTTGAGGAAGCCCAGGCGCAGGCCGAGGCTCTCCTCGATGCCGAAGCCCGCGGCGATGGCACAGTGGATGCGCGGGTTGAAGTCCGCGCTCCGGCTGGGACTGCAGCGTATACGCAGCGTGCGCCGCGTCCTGCATTCGATCCGCGACGTGGTCAGCGTGGACGCCGCGGTGGGGGTGGGCGACGCTTTCGCCGTAATGAACCCCAGAACGTGCCCCTGATCACCGAACTGCTCAAAGAAGGTCAGGAAATCCTGGTTCAGATCGCCAAGGAGCCCATCGGCAAAAAGGGCGCCCGCATCACCAGCCACATCGCCCTGCCCGGCCGCTTCCTGGTCTACATGCCCACGGTCAATCACACCGGCGTGTCGCGAAAGATTTCTTCGGAAGAAGAACGCCAGCGCCTGAAGCGCATCATCATCAGCGAACGCGAGAACGGACATGGCGGCTTTATCGTGCGCACCGCGGCGCAAGGCGCTTCCGAAGAAGAGCTGCGCGCCGACATTCGCTTCCTGAAAAACCTCTGGTCCGAGATCAAAACCCGCGCCGATAACGGCAAAGGCCCGACCCTGATCTATCACGACTTGAACGTAGTCGAGCGCGTACTTCGCGATCAGGTTACGTCCGACTTCACCGCCATTTGGGTCGACACCGAGCAGGAGTACGAGCGCGTCCTGCGCTTCGCCAACCGCTTTCAACCGGCGCTGGTGCGTCGAGTCAAGTTGTACAGCAAAGAAGTCCCGCTATTCGAGCAGTTCGGCCTGAACGACGAAATCAACAAGGCGCTCAAGTCGAAAGTCTGGCTGAAGAGCGGCGGATACATCGTGATCAATCAGACCGAAGCCCTGGTCGCGATCGACGTCAACACCGGCAAATACGTCGGCAAGACGGCGCGCCTCGAAGATACCATCGTCAAAACCAACGTCGATGCCATCAAGGAAATCGTGCGCCAGATCCGACTCCGTGATCTGGGTGGCATCATCATCATCGACTTCATCGACATGGACGAACGCCGCAACCGCCAAAAAGTCATGCAGGCGCTCGAAGAAGCGCTGCGCAGCGACCGAGCTCCGTCGAAAGTCTTGCAGTTCAACGACTTTGGATTGGTCGCCATCACGCGCAAACGCGTGAAGCAATCGCTCGAACGCACCATCGGTTCGCCGTGCCCATACTGCGAAGCAACCGGCTACGTGAAATCGGTGACCACAGTCTGCAACGACATCTACGTAGAAATGCGCAAGATGGTGAAGCACCTCGACCACGCCGACGTGATGCTGCGCGTAAATCCCGAAGTCGCCAAAGCGCTAAAAGGCAACAACGGAAAAGCGCTGACCGAGATGGAAGAGCTGACCAAGCGGACCGTGATCGTGAAAAGCGATCCCGCGTTGCACCAGGAGCAGTTCGACATCAACTGAAGTATTCGCAAGAAACCGGGTGCCCCAGGTCTCGGCCCTTCGAGACCTGGGAAAGTAACGCGCAACAGTTGCTCGGCGGAGCATGCAACTGTCGGAGAATCATGGCCGGCTCGTTGCCTCACCGCCTGGAGGCTCAAAGCCTTCCCATTCCACTGCGTTAGTTAGCGGGCACCAGTATCGGAGCGCCTTTGTCCTTCACGAAGAACACGACGAATTTCGCCGGTTTGGTTTGGCTTGCGTTCCGCCCAATGACGTGGACATCATCCGGGCCTTCGTAGAAGGTCTGACCAGGCGTCAGAGTCAATTCCTTCCCGCCTCTCACCTGCATCACGATCGAGCCTTCCAGCACGTAGATAAACCCATAGGCATTGTGCCGATGTATTGGGTCCGAACTGCCCGGCGGATATTCCACGGTGACCATCAGACCTTCTTTGCCCGGAAACTCTGTCAGGTCTTTCGACATGAGCGGCGTTACCTTAGCCTGCTGTGCTACAAGCGTGCCGGACATGAGACACACCAGCACCAAAATTACTTTTATGAAAGTCATAAATTAACCTTTCGCTTGACGCCATTTCAATGCGTCGTGTGTATTGGTCGGAAGGTTGCAGTTACGCGTAGTGCCGCAATAGTCCCTGTTCGGCACACAGCCAGTCTTCGATGTGGTGACCGTCCTGCCGGCCACGTGACTCGTACAAACTGAACGCGAGTTGTGCAATCTCGTCGTGTGTCGGGGAGAGGCGACGGCCGGTGTCCTCTCCCCTGCCCGCTCATCGGGCATACGCGGTGACGATCTCAGCTAGCTTTTTTACGAGTCTCTTTCTCTTTCTCTTTGGTCACCACTGCGACGCCTGTGGGCTGAGGATGCGCACTCGGAATTTGTGCCGCGGGCTGAGTGAGCCAGATTTCGAAACGAGTCTCGCCGAGTCGTGCGTTATTGCCCGGAACCAGTGTTTTCTCGCTGAGTTTCGCTCCAGCGTATCGTGCGTCTGGATCGGCGACGACTTCGCGGGTATCCTTGAGTGTGGCCAAGCGCCGCCGGACTAGTTCATCTACGCGAAACTGTTCCGGACCTCCAATTTCGACGATGCCGTTTACCGGCTGACCTTCTGCAATCGTGCCCACGCCACTCGCAACATCGTCGGCAGCCATCGGCTGGAAAAGCACATGCGGCAAATGAACCTTGCCGCCGACCATGGAAATGTCAGCAAGGCCCTTGAGGAACTCGAAGAACTGGGTCGCCTGCACGATGGAGTAGGGGATTGAAGATTCTCTGATCAGTTTCTCCTGAGCAATCTTGGCCCGGAAATAACCGCTTTCGGACAACCGGTCGGTTCCCACAACCGATAACGCAACGTGATGTCCTACCCCTGCGGCCGCTTCTGCGGTGAGGAGGTTACGAGTTGATGTCTCGAAAAACTTCAGCACTGCTGCGTCCTCCCAGTCGGGAGAATTTGATACGTCCACGACTACCGAGGCACCCTTCAGCACTTCGGCCAGTCCCTCGCCCGTGACAGTGTTGACCCCTGTGTTGGGTGCTGCCGCTACCGCTTCATGTCCGTGTTCACGAAGCTTGTTGACCAGCTTTGATCCGATGAGTCCTGTACCGCCGATCACTACGATTTTCATAATTGTCTCCTTCATTCTTGACCGAGGCATTTCGAAGCCATCGATCCTTGCACTCGCTAAAGACAGGCCTGCCTGCCAGTTTGCGACATGATCGATGGCTCGGGGCACGCCCCGAATCAGTGGCTTGAAGTGGTTGTTGTCAGCCTGTGCGAAGCCGCGCTCGATTGATCGCAGCCATTTGCCCAAACTAATTCCTCTGGACGTTTGCCAACCCTAGACCACATGCCCTCAGAAAATCAATACCGTGCGTACTGTATTTTGCCGTAGTTTCAAAGCATAGAATCGAGGTTGAGGTCTGGCCCAGCCTTTCTTTCAGTTCCTTACTCACCAAGGTTCCTGCCCTGGTCTCTCGGGTTTTTGGAGAGACAGAGCCTGCCCTGAGCGAAGTCGAAGGAGCGGGGATTTCATCTTGAATGCCGACAGAACAACCCGGCTTTCGCCGGTGCCCCAGGTCTTGCGCCCCGATGGCATGCGTCCCGCGTTGTCATCCTAGGCAAAGGGAACGCACGATGCCGCGCAAGAAGTGACGAAAGATCCCATCCACTCAATAGTTTAGCTAGTGATCTTTCTTTGTCTTTCGCTTGACTGGCGCTGTATTGATCTCATCCGCTGCCCTGTAGCAGATTGGGTCTCGCAAGAAGCTGAATCGGAGGCGAGATCAATGTCCACCCAAACCCAGTTCACCCACACCCACCCGCAAGCAAGACAGAAACAGCTGGTCTTTATTCCCGCGATCAGACTGCAGCAAAGTTTCGTGGCTGCCGCGGAAAAGAAAACCCTTGCATGGCTGGCAGAGCGTACACCTCCCCGGATCAATTCTGACCATCTCACCCTACTGGGATTCGTCTCCCAGTGCATGGCCGGAGTTTGCTACGCGCTGGCGCGATGGAACCGCTACGCGTTATTACTTGGCATCGTCTTTCTAGCACTCAACTGGCTCGGCGACAGTTTGGACGGCACCTTGGCCCGCGTGCGAAATTGTCAACGGCCACGTTACGGGTTTTACGTAGACCACATCGCCGACACATTCGCTGCCTTTTTCTTGATGGCAGGGCTCGCGCTGTCAGGATACGTTCACCCGGCGATCGCATTCGGCATGCTCATCGCCTTCTTGATGCTCTCGATTGAGGCCTACCTTACCAGTTACACACTCGGCCAGTTCCAACTCTCCTACTGGAAGTTTGGCCCAACCGAAATACGCTTGCTGCTAGCCGCCGGGAACCTCGCGCTACTGCGTTGGCCATCCGCGATGGTTGCGGGCACGCAATTACGTGCGTTGGATGTGGGAGGCGTTATCGGCATCGCGGGGATGACCCTGATGCTCATCGTCTCCGCGATTCGGCACACTCAGACACTTTATCGCGAGGAAAAGATTTTATGAATGGCGGAAGGTGGAGGCGCGGCATTCAATCTTTTCCTCGGCACTCCAGCATCCAGCGCCCGGCGAAGTTTGCTTTCGTGGGGGCTATCGGAGTCCTGATCCAGCTTGCAGTCCTGAAAGCGCTGACCGCCCTCGGCCTTCACTACCTGTGGGCAACAGCCTTCGTGCTGCACAATTTCATGTGGCATCAGCGATTGACCTGGAAAGACCGCGGCGGCTCGCAATCGGTCGAGACTGGCGTGCGCTTGCTCCGCTTCCACCTTAGCAATGGAGCCATTTCGATCATGGGCAGCTTGCCCCTTATGCGATGGCTGGTAGGTCAGTTCGGCATGAGGGTGCTGCTCGCGAATCTGCTCACCATTGCAGCCTGTTCCGTGGGGAATTTTCTCGCGAGCGATCAATGGGTATTTCTGTCAACTCAAATAGTTGAAAAGGACAGTCACACTGAATCAACGTGCGCACGATCTCCCATCAGGAGCAGTGTCCGCTGTGCGAAAGGAACGTAAATCAGCGCAGCGGTTGCAGCTAACGCTAAGCCCATGCCGATCTGAGGAGCCAGAAGGAATGGGGACAGCGCCCAAAGTTCGTCAAGCGGAAAAGTCACAGCGAAAAGCCTATGAAATTTATGACTCAGTCCGGAGAGATCGAAAGTGACAGCCGAGATCAAGTACATGCGAATAGGCAGAGCGATGACCGCAGAGATGACGAGCAACGTCATCGCCCAGGACGGATAACTGACCGTCTGCTCCAGGAGTTCGTGCACTCGCGTCAACCGGGCCAAAGCCGCGACATAGAAACTCAAATACATGATCTGGATCAGCAGGAAGAGCACGCGAACATTCTGGCGTCGAACTGCTGGGACATCCTCAGGTCGGGTGAGCACCGAGATCGTCGACGACGGTTTAGGGGACGTCGGCTTCTCGACAGTCTGGACTGGCGCGAAGTCCCTCGCGGGCAGCGCTGGGGGGCGTCCGGGCGCAGTCTGTTTTTCAACAAACTCAACCGGAGCGAGAAATCGATATCCCCGGCGCGCCAGAGTCTCAATGAATCGCGGGTTCGATGCCGAGTCACTCAAGGCTTCGCGCAACTTATTGATTACGGTATTGAGGCTATGATCAAAATCGACAAACGTGTCTGCCGGCCACAGCTTTTGCCGCAGCTCTTCCCGCGTGACTACTTCGCTTGGCCGCTCCAGCAGCACCAGAAGGACCTGAAATGGTTGCTCTTGCACACGCAAGCGCAGGCCCGACTTGCGCAGTTCCCCCGAGCTGAGGTCCACCTCGTAGGCGCCGAATCGAAAGATTCCATTCGTGCGAGTTCGCGACATCGAAACCATCTTAACCCACAGAGGTTTTTATGCACCGTTATCTACTCCTGACCATAGGCGCCGTACTGTTCGCCAGATACCCGAGTCATGCAGTCGAACTGAAGCCGGAGACCATTGCCGCCTTCAACCATTACGTGCAATTGAGCGAGCAGCGCATGCAAAACGATCTGCGATCCGGATCATTTCTGTGGACGGAGGGCTTGCCGATTCAGCAAGGTGAAAAGGTCTCCCAGCGGCTGAAAAGTGGAGAAGTCGTGATCCAGCAGCTGGAAACGTTGGAACGCGGAGCTTCCATATCGGTGCCGGGCGGCCTCATCCATCATTGGGTGGGCATCGTTTTCATTCAGGGCGCCACTCTTAAACAGACCCTGGCACTCTTGCAGGGTTACGATAGCCATTCGCGAATCTACAGCCCGCATGTACTCCGCTCCAAACTGATCCAGCACAACGGCGATGACTTTAAGTTCTCCCTTCGCCTGCGTGAAACGAAGGTCGTGACTGTTGTTCTGGACACCGATTACGAGGTGCACTATGTGCGCTTGGACTCCAAACGAGCTTACAGCCAGTCCTATAGCACCCGCGTAGCAGAAGTGGAGAGCGCGGGAGAGCCGGGCGAGCGCGAAAAGCCGATAGGCAACGACAACGGTTTTCTGTGGCGCCTCAATTCCTACTGGCGCTTTTGGGAACGCGACGGCGGCGTCTACGTCCAACTCGAAGCCATCTCTCTCACCCGCGATATCCCGGAGGGACTGGGCTGGCTCATTCGTCCCTTCATCATTAGCATACCTAGAGAATCGCTTGGCTTCACGCTGGAACGTACCCGCGCCGCCGTCCACTAGTTCCAACCGCTGCGCCCTCTCCTATCACATCCACGCCACCATTTTCCTTTTGACACAGGCGCCTGAAAGCGGCTAACATAGTGACAACTGTATTAGCTGTTTGATAACAGCAGTGGTTCTTTCAGCTCTTTGACAATTCGAGATTTCCCGCAGCAGGCGCCTGGCACGCTCAGAAAAAGGCCGCGCTCCTCCGAAACGCCCCTCTTAAGTCCTTTAAAAGGGATATTTTTGGAGGGGTATCTCAACTTGCTTCCTGTTTTCATAGACTTACGAAGCGGAAAGGTTCCTGAATATCCCCTCGGTAAGTCCTTTAGAAGGGATATTTTACGAGGGTATCTATAAAACAGAACCTTTGTTTTCATAGATCTGGCAAGAAAACACGTTTTTTGGGTATATACCCTATACTCCGTATACTCCGTGATGAACAGCGGCTCGCGTATGATAACCAATAAGTGAACAGCAGCGCTGGCCCTCAATCCAACTCAACTGGCGTTGCTGGCGCCCAGGGTCTTTTCTCGCGGAACGCCGGTCAAGGTCTTCTCGACTAGCTCGGAGCAATCTTGCAGCTTTTGCAGCGACGGACGGATCTTGTCAGCTTCAACCTTGGCGCCGCGCTGTTCGGCCAGGGTCATGACGCGTTCGGCATTCTGATTTACGGAGCGGCCGACTTCGAGCAGCACGACCAGCGCGTCGGCGTGCAGCTTCCACAAGGATGCGGAATTTTCTGCGCGCTTCATTTCCTCCAGCTCCGTCGTCATGCGCGCGACTACGGCAACCAGGCGCAATATCACGCGAGCGACTCCGGCTCGTACGCTCTTTTCTTCCAGATAGTCGGCGCAATAGGCATCGGCTTCGGCGGCCGTGAGCAGGAGATTGAAGAAGCGCATGGGAACCACTTGACGGAATTTCGGGTCGGCCACGCGCACGAAGATGCGAATCGACTCCTCGATCCTGAGCAGCTTGCTTTCCTCGGTGGAAATCTGTTGCGGAGTTACCGCCGAACGCATGGCCGGAACGTCGAGCACCGGACGCCGACTGGGGAACGAAGTTATTTTGGCTGACTTAGTAACCGGCGCTTTCGCCGCCGGACGCACCAAACGCGGGCTACGGCGGATAGGCGGGCGCTGGTCAAGAGTCTTCTTCAGTTTCGAGATGCGCCGGAACTTGTCGAGAGCCGCGCCGTAGTCAATGCGAAGCAGGTCGCTTTCCTGGAGCGCCGCGACGTGTTCCACGGTGACGTCCACGCCGTCGACGTTACCCAGAATGCTGCCACCCTGCTCCTCGACCACTTCGGCGAAGTTCTTGATTTCCGCAGTGGACTGATGGAACAGGTCGTCAAATTTCTTGCCAAAAGCCGTGTTGTATGGCGCGATCGTGGCCAAGGCACCGGGATGATAGAAGGAGGTATCGAGGGACAGCTTTAGTTCTCGCACTCGAGGAATGATTCCTGATTCGAGCAGCGCGTTGAGATCGCGGAAGTTTTCCGCCTCCTGCTGCAAGTGATCGAACAGGCGCAGGGTTTGCATGTGTTCGTCGGTTAATTCGGGAACGTCAGCGTCAGCGAGAATCTCGAGCAGCGCGATTTCGAATGGAGACAGCGGAAGAGCGCCATCGAGGCCATAGCCGCGGCGCTCCCACTGGCCCGGCACGCGCGGATGACGATAGAGGAAAGTCGTGACCAGGTCCGTTTTGTCACGATGAACTTCGCTGGTTTCGCGGTTGCGAGTAAAGTAGCGGAGCATCGCCTCGGCAATTTCGGGGTCGGTGTCGGGCGTAAAAGCCCGCCGCAACATGGCTGGAGTTATGGCCATGTCGAGCAAACGCAACCAGCGATGCATGGCAGACAAAGTTTCGAGCACGCTGTCATCGCTCTGCAGCGAGATCGCCTCAAGCCCGGCCGGGACAGGAACTTCTCCACGGACAGACTCCTGCAAGAGCTTCTCATAGAAGCCCTGGACAGTCGCCAGAATAGCCAACTCCCACTTCGGATCCTCTACCACAGTCAATCGCTCCAGCGCACTAATCCCTATGGATTTAAGGGAGGGCCAAGGTTAGTTAAAACTAAGGTTGGTCCAGGTGCAAGCCTGCCGTAAGGACAGGACACCAACTAGATAAGGGACAGGCCCTAAAGTAACCTTGCGCTAAGTCTCTGAAAAGCGGCGCTTTCCACGCACAAGTTTTTCGTCGATCAGAACCGGCGGAGGACTGTATACTATCTGGGCAGGTAATGCTGTTTTAAGGGGATTGAGACCATGGAGTGGACAGCACCGAAGTTCGAGGAAGTTGCGTTGAATTGTGAGATCAACTCGTACGCCTCCGCCGCACTGTAATTCTCGGCAAGGATGCTCATAAAAATCCTGGGCTCGGCCGCCGGCGGTGGCTTTCCGCAGTGGAATTGCAACTGCCGCAACTGTCGGTCCTCGCGTGACGGGACCTTCAAGGGTAAGCCCCGGAGTCAGACCCAGGTGGCGATATGCCAGGATCATCGCGCTTGGTTTTTATTGAATGCCTCTCCCGATTTGCGGATGCAGATCGAGGCGACGCCAGTACTTCACCCGCGGAACCACGGGCGAAACTCTCCCATCGGCGGCGTACTGCTGACCAGCGGCGATATCGATCAGATTGCAGGATTATTGTCTCTCCGCGAATTGCAACCCTTCCCCATTTACTGCACCCCTTCGATCCGGCGTATTCTGCAGGAAGACAACAGCATGTTCGCGATGCTGAATCGGGTGCCCAATCAAGTATCGTGGGCGGAGATCAGTTCCGAGGGAAGCTTTCCTTTGCTGACGCTGGCAGGGAATGACTCGGGAATTGGTTGTACTGTGTTTCCACTGGGGAGTCGATATCCGGCTTACGTTTCAAAGGAGCGAACTGCCAGCCTCAGGCCGGAGGAAGCTTTGGTGGGCGCGATGTTGACATCGTCTTCAGGACGGTTCGCCTACATGCCTGCGGTTCCGGATGTAGATGATTCGCTACTGGAACAGCTTGAGGAAACCGATCTGCTTTTGTTCGATGGGACTTTTTGGAGCGATGACGAATTGATTCGAGTACAGGGAAGCGGATCGACGGCGGGCGAAATGGGGCACATTCCGGTATCCGGTGCGGAAGGAAGCTTGCGCAAGCTGGCGGGATTGCGGCGGCCTCGAAAAGTCTTTGTGCACATCAACAATACCAATCCCATGCTGGATGAAACTGGTCCTGAATATGCGCAGGTTCGAGCGGCGGGTTGGGAAGTAGCGGAAGACGGGTGGAGTCTCGATCTATGAGGCCGGAATCGACGGATGAAGTGTCGTGCGAATCTCCGGTGCTCTCCGCTGAGGAGTTGAAGGCGCGGCTGCGGCAAGTGGGCGAGGAGCGTTATCACCATCGGCATCCTTTCCACCTCATGATGCATGAAGGCCAGTTGAGCAGGGGACAGTTGCAGGCTTGGGCGCTGAACCGCTATTACTACCAGAGCATCATCCCGATAAAAGATTCGATCATTCTTTCGCGAAGCGAAGATCCGGACTTTCGGCGGACGTGGCGAAAGCGCGTGATCGATCACGACGGGGATGCGACTCAGGCTGGCGGCATCGAGCGCTGGATCAAACTGGCGGAAGCGACTGGGCTGGAACGCGAACGCGTGTTGCGCGGCGAAGAGGTCTTACCCGCGACGCGATACGCCGTGGATGCTTATCTAAGTCTGGTCCGTAGTCGGAGTTTTCTGGAGGCGGTGGCTTCGTCGCTGACCGAGATGTTTTCCCGCGACCTGATTACGTTGCGAATGGATCGTTTGCGTCAACACTATCCGTGGCTTGCCGGCGGGCTTGATTATTTTACGGCGCGTCTCGACCAGGCGCCAGAAGACGCGCGATTCGCCCTGCAGTGGGTAACGGAGAACGCTCGTACGCGATCGGAGCAGGAAATGGCAATCGCGGCTCTGCGGGCGAAATGTGACATTCTTTGGGCGCAGTTGGACGCGCTCTACTTTGCCTATGTGCAGCCCGGATGGCCGCCACCTGGAGCTTTTCGGATTCAGGAGTCTTGAGCGTGCCTCCTCCGTCTGATTCCAGCCAGCCGCGTTTCGCCTCCGGTTGTCGATGGGGTACTCAGGGCAGCGAACGCGTGGTGCTTTTTCCTGAAGGCATGATTCGGGTTCAAGGGACGGGGCAGAACATCCTGGAACTTTGCGACGGACAAAGAACGGTTCAGGAGATCGTGACCGCGCTTTCGGCGACGTACAGCGGGGGTGATCCGGTGAAGATTCGCGAGGACGTTGGCAACTTTTTGGACGCTCTGCAGCAGAAACGCATTGTCGACTACTAGAATCGTTGACTGAGCACAAAGTTCGGTCCCGTCGTCGGGCAAGGTTGCATTACATCCTTTGTGTACCTTCGTGTCCTTCGTGCTTCCAGCATTTGTACTTCATTAACCACAAAGGACACGAAGGTACACAAAGGACATCGCGGAACTGCACGCGTCGAAGGCCCCTCCTGGGTTGGCGACTTAACAGACCGTCGGCAGATTATTAAATGACTCCGAACCCACTAGCGTTGATTGCGGAGATCACGCATCGCTGTCCTTTGCACTGCGTCTATTGCTCGAATCCTTTGCAGATGATTGGAGCTAAGGCGGAACTTCCAACTAACGATTGGGTCCGCGTGTTTCAAGAAGCCCGGGACCTGGGAATTCTCCATCTCCACTTGACTGGCGGCGAACCCGTTTCGCGGAGTGACCTGAGAGAATTGGTTGAGGCCGCGCACGCTGCCGGACTCTATACCAACCTGATCACATCAGGGATTGGCTTACCCGAAGCGCGGCTGGCGTCTTTAGTTGACGCGGGGCTCGATCACATTCAACTGAGTTTCCAGGATTCACGGGACGAGCCCGCGAACTGGATAGCGGGCACAAAGGCGCACGCGCACAAGGTCGTTTTGTCAGAGGTCATTCGGCGATTCCCGATTGCGTTCACCGTGAACCTGGTGGTGCATCGTCAGAATCTCGATCACCTTGAGGAGATGATTGGATTTGCAGAACAGCTGAAGCCAGACCGCCTGGAGATTGCCCACGCTCAATATTACGGTTGGGCTCTGAAGAATCGGGATACGCTGATTCCTACTCGTGAGCAACTGGAAAACTGCTTGCGCATTGTAGAAGCGGCACAGGAGCGGCTTTCCGGCCGCATGAGAATTGATTGTGTAGTTCCGGATTATTATGCACGCTATCCCAAGGCGTGTATGGGTGGATGGGGCCGGCGTCTGGTCTTGATCGATCCTTCGGGACAGGCGCTTCCTTGCCACGCTGCCGGGGTGATTCCGGGCATGAGCTTTGACAATGTGCGCGAACATTCTCTCGAATGGATATGGCGAGAGTCCGCGGCCTTCCAGCGTTTTCGCGGAGAACAATGGATGCCCGAACCGTGTCGAAGCTGCGACCGCCGGGCTGAGGACTTCGGCGGCTGCCGCTGTCAGGCTTTTCTGCTCACAGGGGATGCCAGTGCGACGGATCCAGTGTGTACGCTCGCGCCCACGCATCATCTGGTTGAGGACGCCCGGCCTGTGACAAACTCCGGGGACGGGCAAGTCTCATGGTCCTACAGAGCCAATCCCAAATGAGAGCGTGAATGCGGGCCAGAGCGGCGATTCGAACGCTGCAATTGTCTGGAGATTGTAAAAACATTGTCAACAATTCGTCCCAGACGGTGTTTGGCGGTGTTGCCGGTAGTAAGCTTGTTCAGTATTGATGCGATAAATCGTTAATTTCTGGAGCGGGCTATGATTCGAGTAGAGACAAATCGAGAAGCGACTTTACAGCGTGCCCCAGGCACTCTGCAGAAGGCAATGGCTTACGTTAATCCAGGGGCGAACACGATGGAGCGAATTCTCGTCGTAGAAGATGACCATGCCGTACAGAAGGCTCTGAAACGTTTGTTTGAGACGGAAGGATTCGAAATTGAAATCAGTACGGACGGGCAGGCCGCGCTGGAAGCGTTCCGAAGAGCAGCACCCGCTGCCATTGTGCTGGACTTGCGGCTGCCGCTGGTCTCGGGACGGGATGTCTGCCGGGAAATCAAACAACAGGCGCCTACGGTTCCTATTATTGTTTTAAGCGCCTGCAGCGATGTTTCGGACAAGGTGTTGCTTTTGGAGTTGGGGGCAGACGATTATGTTACCAAGCCTTTCAGCCCACGAGAACTGCTGGCTCGGGTACGGGCCGCCTTGCGACGCACGGTTCAGACCGGAACCGGAGATGTGGTCACTTTTGCAGGAATCTCCGTGGACTTCATCAAGATGGAAGTGAACCGCAACGGAGAGCAGGTCGTGCTTACGGCGCAGGAATTCAAGACTTTGAAGTTCCTGATACACAATGCGGAGCGGGTGATCTCGCGAGACGAGTTGCTGAATGAGGTTTGGGGTTACCAGAATTATCCATCCACCCGCACGGTGGATAATCATATTCTGAAGCTTCGGCAGAAGCTGGAGAACGATCCGACGAATCCGGTACACTTCCGGACGGTGCATGGTATGGGCTACAAGTTTGTGCGTTAACTCCCACGGCTGCGAGGAATTTGAGCGCAGGGAGAAGAGAGCATGATGAAACTTCGGATGCGGACCAAGTTTCTGCTCTCTATGCTTTTGATCTCGGCCGGCCTCACCTGGACCAGCCTGCTGCTGGTTCGGCGTACGGTTCAAGCGCAGGTGAAGAAGAGCATCTTCGCCGACCTTAATAACTCAGCCAGCACCTACCAGAACTTTCATCGCGCACGCGAGCTTACGCTTACCCACTCGGCCGAATTGCTGGCGGACCTGCCTAATTTGCGGGCCCTGATGACCACTCAGCATGAAGCCACGATTCAGGACACCTCCACTGATTTGTGGCGACTGGCGGGAAGTGATCTGTTTGTGCTGGCAGACCGAACCGGCAAAGTAGTCGCGTTGCACACGGCGAGCCCGGGTTTTACCCGGCAGATGGCGCAGCAGTCGCTGAACCCCTCCAGTCAAGAAAGCTCGAGCCAGTGGTGGTACGGTGCTCAGCATTTGTACCAGGTATTTCTCAAGCCCATCTATTCCGGTCCCGCAGTCGAGAACAAGCTGCTGGGATTTCTGGTGATCGGATATGAAATTGACGACACGGTGGCGTCGCAGGTAAGCCGGATCGCGGCCAGCCAGGTGGCCTTTTTCTACGGCGACACGATTGTGAAAAGCACTCTGGATCCCACGCACGAGGCTGAGCTCGCGCGGCATTCGATTGTGCACTCCCCTCCGGGCATTCCGGAGCCGGAACAGGTCCAACTGGGCGACGAACGCTTCCTGGCAACGTCACTGGAACTTGCGGCCGACAAGACGCCGTCGGTGCGCTTGGTCGTGCTCAAATCCTACGATCAGGCCACCGCTTTTCTGGACAGCCTGAATCGTCTGCTGCTGGCTCTGGGACTGACCGCTGTGCTGGGCGGAAGTGCACTGGTATTTTTCATTTCGCACACTTTTACGCGGCCGTTGGGCAACCTGGTGGCTGGCGTGCGAGCTTTGGGAAGAGGCGATTTCAACTATCCACTGGACGCGCGGGGCGGCGATGAAGTCGCCGAGGTAACGGGAGCGTTCAACCGAATGCGGGATAGCCTTCTGAAAACGCAACAGGAGTTGATCGATGCGGAGAGATTAGCAACGATCGGTCGAATGGCCAGTTCAGTCTCGCACGACCTGCGGCATTCTCTTGCGGCCATCGTCGCGAATGCCGAGTTCCTGTGCGAGAGCCGCTTGTCGACCGATCAACGAGAGGAACTTTATCAGGAAATTCGGATCGCAGTAAACCAAATGACCGAACTGATCGATTCTTTGCTCGAGTTCTCGCGAACCCGGGAGTCCTTGAGACGGACGTACGGCAGCGTAAGGGAATCGGTCGATCGTGTGGTGCAGACGGTACGCACTCATCCCCGCTTTCACACAGTGCGGATCGCGGTGTGTCAGGAGGGCAACTGCATTGGCTGGTTCGATACTAGAAAGCTTGAGCGCGCCCTTTACAACCTGCTGTTGAACGCATGCGAGGCGATTGCGGGAGCGGGAGAGAATGGGCGAATCAACATCGACTTACGCGAAGTTCCCGGGGGATTGCAGATTCGGCTGTCGGACAATGGTCGCGGCATCCCAGAGTCTATTCGGGGCAAACTTTTCGAGCCGTTCATCAGCTATGGCAAAGAAAATGGTACTGGTTTGGGGTTAACGGTGGTGCAGAAAATCGTCCAGGATCACGGAGGAGATGTCATAGTCGAGAAGACGTCCGAGGAAGGGACGGTTTTCCGCATAACCTTACCCATCGTTTCATCGTCAACTACTGAAAGTAGTGGCGAAGGGAAGCCAGAATTCCCGCCACTCGCCCGAGCAAAAAAGGTAGAGTCGGAGTAAGATTTTCCCTTCAGGAGTGCGCGCAACTTAGTCCAAAACCGTCTCACGGGTTCACTAAGTATCGTTCGCGAATCCACAATCTTCTTGGGGAGGGCGATTTGTGAAACAGGGGAGTGGTTTGCGTGATTGGATGCGGGGAGCCAGCGTGGCCGGATTGCTTGTGCTGCTTAGTGCTGTTTTCGGGTGGTCACAAGAATCGAGCCCGATGGGGGCATCGTCCCAGAGGGATTCGACAGCGGCCGCGATTCACGAACTTCAACAGCAGGTCAACGAATTGCGCTCGGCCATGGCAGAAATGCGTTCTGAAACCGAACAGTACCGGGTGGAGAATGCGGAACTGCGACATGAGTTGCAGACCGCGCGCAGTCCATCCGCGTCCGCGGCCGGGCCACCCTCGGGGAACTCGTACCCATTGGCGACGCCAGCCGGCGCTGATTCCACATCTTCCCAACTCGACGTGCCGACGGCAAACAAGTCGGCGTCGCTGGAAGAACGGGTCGCGTCACTGGAAGAGTCGTCCCAACTGGTGAATAGTAAGGTGAACGATCAGTATCAGACCAAGGTCGAAAGCGCCTCGAAATATCGGGTTCGGCTTTCTGGCGTCGTGCTCTTGAATCTTTTTAACAGTCACGGGGACACTGACAATCAGGACTTCCCAAGCTTTGTCAGAGGGCCAGGCACCGGCACCGGAAGCTTGGGCTTCACCATGCGGCAGTCCGAAATCGGGCTGGAGGTGTTTGGTCCCACGTGGGCAGGGGCGAAGATATCTGGAAGCTTGCAGGCTGACTTTGCCGGCGGTTTTCCGGGCACGTGGAACGGAGTCAACTCAGGCATCTTTCGGTTGCGTACGGCCAGCATGCGCATGGATTGGAAAGACACTTCGGTTGTCGTGGGGCAAGACAGCGCATTCTTTTCTCCACTTTCGCCAACCTCGTTCGCATCTCTCGCAGTCCCCGCCCTTAACTATGCGGGGAATCTGTGGGCATGGAGTCCGCAGGTGCGGGTGGAGCATCGATTCCAGCTTTCCGGGGATCAGAATATCCTGCTTCAGGGCGGAATT
>Ga0210403_10002240_pt1 | contig 17708 bp, 18 predicted proteins | sample IncBWC19MmetaG_FD_150863 | JGI IMG/M metagenome (GOLD analysis project Ga0210403, IMG submission 150863) | Forest soil microbial communities from Barre Woods Harvard Forest LTER site, Petersham, Massachusetts, United States - Inc-BW-C-19-M | ecosystem: Environmental > Terrestrial > Soil >... | reverse complement strand
CCACACAGAGCTCGACTTAGCCAATCCCAAACCCAACGTTGGCGAACACGGCTTTACAGACGAAGAACGAGCCGGGTTTCAAAAAATGCTCGATGCCGGTTTTATAGATACCTATCGTATGTTTGTGAAAGATGGTGGACATTACAGCTGGTGGACTCATTGGGCCAAGGCTAGAGAGCGCAATGTGGGGTGGCGCATCGACTATATTTTAGTATCGTCTTCTATCAAAAACTTAGTGAAAGCTGCAGACATTCACGCAGACGTAATGGGTTCTGACCATTGCCCTGTGAGTATTACCTTAGATCTACCATTATGAGTTTCCCTTATTGGCATCAACAAACTACCGAAAAGCCACTTTTCCCAGAAATAGCCTGGCAACGACCTGAACAGAAAGCTTTGGCTGGCAAATTACTGATTATCGGCGGCAACAAGTTGGGCTTTGCAGCTGTAGCGCAAGGCTATAACGATGCCCTAAAGGCTGGGGCAGGTGAGTGCCGGGCTATTCTGCCAGAAGCACTTAAAAAAGTTATTGATTCACAAGTTTTAGATTGTGTTTTTACACCCACCAATCTGTCAGGTGGTATGAGCAAAGAATCATTGCCCATTCTAAAAGCCAGCACTGCCTGGGCCGATGCGTTACTATTGATTGGTGATAACGGACGCAATAGCGAAACTGCTATCGTACTAGAACAATTGTTAGCCGACACAGACAAGCTAGCTATAATCACTCGTGATTCAATTGACCTCCTAAAAGCCAGCACGCCAAGGCTCTTACAACGACCACAAACAGTCTTAATCGTTACCCTAGCTCAACTGCAAAAGATCTTTCAGGCAGTTTATTATCCCAAAACCATACTTTTTAGTATGCAAGTATCTAATTTGGTAGAGACTCTACACAAGTTTACAATCACTTACCCTGTTGCTATTGTCGTCTTCCACCAAAACCAACTTATTGCAGCTTTTGCAGGCACAGTTACTACCAGTCCTTGGCAGGAACCAATGCTAATTTGGCGCGGCACAGTAGCTGCAAGGGCTGCTGTTTATGCCATGCAACAACCAAAAAAAGTACTAGAATCTGTTACAGTTAGTTTTCAATCATAACCACTCAAGCCGTCCGATGCTCTAGCCTGCGCAGATGTTGAGCGTGGTTTTGGAGAGTCGCAATAAAAATTTTATTAGTAGCGGTGAATGTTTCTGCGATAGCATTTTGGATAAGATCAACTTTTTCGTCAAGTGTATCAATCTTTTCGTTAACGACCCTAAACGCTAAATGAAGCTCTTCGCGAAGATCGTTGATCTCTGTCTTGAACTCTGAACGAAGAGCACCAATCTCTGAGTGAAGATCTTCTTTAGTAGCGATATTAGCCATTGACTCTGAAACACAAGCAGTAACAGTAGCTGCAATAAATTGCTTAAGATTTTGGAATAGCTCTTCGTTACTCATAACTATGTTTAGTATGTGGTAAGTAGGTAAGAACGTCAAGCTTAAATTTTACGTTCTTAGGTTCTGATTTAACTTTGGTGGGCGAGGAGAGAATCGAACTCTCACGATATTGCTACCACTGGATTTTGAGTCCAGCGCGTCTACCAATTCCGCCACTCGCCCACAATATTACCAGTGGCAATTATATAACAGTTCGCGTTGATATCGTAGTGGTTATATAATAGATGGGATGGATAATCAGCATTCTGGTCAAACGCCTAGCCATGACCCTCGTGGCCATAGCTTAAATGAGCCTGGCCATGACACGGCAATACAGATTGTACGCCAACAAGTACAAACTGCTCAAGACTGGCAACAATATCATACGGCCTGGCAGCAGTATTATCAGCAATACTACCAGCGATATTATCATAATAGCTATGAGCAGAAACAAAGACTGTTGCTAGAAAACGCTGCTCAGGCAGCTCAACCGGGCCTTAGCGATAGCAACCCGATCAGCCAAACCAAGCAGCTAAAAAAAGACTTGTTAGGCACCGTCAACAAACGAGCCAAGAAAATTCGTAAATCCAACCACTTTATACCACTAGCCAGCGCATTATTGGTCTGCCTACTGTTTATGTTCCTGCAATACAATCGTTTATGGGTTGCTAGCGCCAAAGCCTATGTTAGCCCGGGTTCTACAGTCAGTAACACTGATACGATATTGGTTGATCCAACCATGAGCTCAAGTGTTGGCCCCGAATCGAAGCTGATAATACCGAAGCTCAATATTGATGTGCCAGTAGTGTACGACCTCCGCTCTCTGGATAATAAAACCGTACAAGACGCTCTAACCCGTGGGGTAGTTAACTACCGTTTGCCGGGCGCAGACAGCGCACCAGGACAAGCTGGCAATACAGTTATTTTGGGTCACTCTAGCAATGATGTTTTTGACCCTGGAGACTACAAATTCGCATTTGTGCTTTTGGACCGCTTAGAACCAGGAGATATATTTTATCTGCATTACTCGGGCCAACGATATATTTACCGAGTGAGTGACAAAAAAATCATTAATCCTAACCAGTTAGGAGCCTTACAAGTCAGCACCAGCAAGCCAGTTGCGACTCTAGTCACTTGTACACCAGTTGGCACGGCCCTCCAGAGGTTGTTAGTTTTTGCTGATCAGATTAGTCCTGATCCTTCTAAAATAGCAGCCTCAAGTAGCTTAAGCCCAAGCGCACAACCACAAAACTTGCCAGGCAATTCGCCGACCTTGTTAGATCGACTATTCGGTCGTTAGATTAGACACTTGTAGTAAAAACTTGCCGTCAACACTCTTGTTAATAGTGAACAGCTGACGCCCGCTAGCGCTTATTTGTGCTGCAAAATTGGGGGTAACATTAGTAATATATGTAGTGTTTTGACCATCAAATTCTAATACAGAGAATTTACCACCAGCATCAGTCCAAATATGAAAATCGTCCAGCCAATGTAGAGAGGGCGGGCTAGTGCTGGCATCTAGTTTGGCTGCATAATATTTATTTTGATCTACATCGAAGGTAATAATCTGTTTGCCATGATTCGCCAATAGCATGCGACCGTTAGAGCTAAAACTTAGTAAATCTGGCGGAGCACCAAGATCAAAGTAGTTAAAGACATCTGCGTCCTTAGGGCCATTGGCGGTTGGGTCACGCAGAATATCTATCTGGGCACTATTACTGAAACCTAGCGCAAGATAACTATGATTATCATACTCGTTATAAGCGACAGAAATTGACGGACCAAGCGGCACAGTTCTTACAATCGCAATCTTGCCGTGGCGATATATCCCCACCGCCTGCTGTCTAGTGGTAGGGTCATCCACAGTTTTATCTTGCTCGTTCACAAACACAACTGTATCTTCGCCGTATACCACAAAACTTTTAAGGTTAGTCACCAGGGCAGCAGAAGCATTAGTGTTGGCGAGGTCCAGGCGACGCAACACCTCATCTGTCTTTGCAAAAACAAGATTAGGATTGGTAGCCGAAAAATGCGCTTCAGAGATATTAAGACTAAAGACTCGCGTTATATTAACAGACTCTTGAGGTTTAGCTCTATCTAACCGAATAAGTTCATTAACGTCACCATTCCGGTGTTGAATCAGCACATAGCGTGAGCCATAGTCCCACTCCAACAATTCAAGTTTGCCGTACTTATTATCTTTTTTAGTCAGCAAACCATCCGGTAATTGCAGGTTAGTATATTCTGGCTTTTTCTCGTTGTTAAAGTCTACTAATACAAAATTCGGTGAATCAGCAGCGGTTTGTGCTAAGAGCCAGCGATGATCAGGTGAATTCAGTGTCCCGACTAGATTGTCAAAAGTATGTAAGCCGGTGGTCGTAATACTCTTGGGAATTAGGCGAGTATAATTCAGCCATAAAAGTTGCCCCGGTGATATATCTATCGTTTTAGACCACGGACGATATCCCTCCAAGGACATACCTAAGGTATGTTGGCCAGATTTTATATCTACTTTGCTAGGAGTGCGAGAATTTTGCTTTTTACCATCAACCGTAACGGTGGCAGAGCTAGGAAACGAGCGCAACTGTATTAACCCGCCTTGCGAGAACACAAAACCACGGTCCATTCTATAACCAAGCATTATAAAGACAACAACAGTTGTCAAAGCTAATGTCGACATGGTCATAAACACCGTATGTAAAAAACGCAGTGCCAATCGTGAACGTTTTGAAGAGAGATCAATTTTTAGCATATGTCCTAGCCCATTTATATCACAAATCAAAAACTTTAAAAGTTTGACTTAAAAACGCTTGCGCAAAAAAACGATTATCCTTACTATTAGTGTGTAAAGGCACGAGGGTAGTGTTTGCATAATACAATGTCAGCATGAAATAAAAAATATGAATAGTAAAAATACTATAACTGTTAATGGCAAGCTGTACGATTCAGTGACCGGGTTACCTGTGGCGCAGGCGCTACAAACCAAAATGCCTGCCGCGCACAATCCACAACAGGCTTACCCTCAACCAATTCCCTCACCTAGAAAGGGCCGGCCGTCATTTGTCGATATAGCACCCCAACAAACCACGAAAGCCCACGCAACTCATGCCGCAACTGCGAATAGAATACATAGGCAACCACAAAGGTCACAGACACTTTACAGAGCCGTTCTCAAAAAACCAGTCGCTAAGCCTATTCTTGAACCCGTAACACATCCTGCGATCAGTAGGTTTGGTTCCAATCACCAGCCCGTCAATGTTACTCTTCACCCAGCTGTATCGCGCACAGACATAACAAACAAGGTGCAATCGCAAGATATAGCACCCACAACACATCCTTTAGTAAAGCGAGCAATGCAGCGTGGTAGTTTTATGCCAGTACCCCTACAAACCCCACCAAGCTCAAGAGATCTAAAAGAACAATTAATCCGTTCTCGCTTGGCAGAGGTAGATACCATGAAAGACAGCCTAGATGAGCAGAGCTCACATCGGTCGTTCTTTTTTAAACCACGTTTTGCATCTATTCTTACTAGTGCCTTCGCTTTTCTGTTGCTTGGGGGATATCTGACTTATATGAACCTACCCAACCTTTCTACAAAAGTGGCGGCTGCACGTGCCGGCATTGCGGCTCGGTTCCCAAACTATCATCCAGATGGCTATAGTTTTAACGGCCCAGTGAGTTATGCGCCGGGTGAAGTCACTATCGCCTTTAAATCTAATACCAACGACGAAAAATTTGATATCAAACAGAAGGCCTCTAACTGGGATAGCCAAGCAGTTGTAGACAATTATGTCAGCAAGCAGTCGTCTACCTATTTAACTTATCAAGAACGTGGCTTAACTATTTATTCCTTCAATAATAAAGCAGCATGGGTGAGTGGTGGCATGTTCTATATTATAGATGGTAGCGCTCAGCTGAGCAGCGAACAAGTCTTAAGAATTGCTACAAGTATCTAGAGGTTTATACTGATCCTAAGCTGAAATGCTTGGATCGTATTTGAGCCTTATTTGTTCAGCTGCTTTTTCTATCCACCGATCATGCCGATCAAGCTGGCTGCCCATGGCTAAACGCTCGTGCTGATCTATCTCTTGTTGTTTAAGGCTAGCATCGATCAGCGTATAGACTCGCTGAACATCATAACGGACGTTTTGAATCTCCACATATACGTCAGCAAATCTGTCCTCGGCATACTTGTATAAATTTAGGGACTGACGATCGAATCTATCCATTCGACTTGAAAGTTTATCATCAAGTCTGGATATTTGCTGCGTTAGCTTAGCGAATTGGTCGTTTGTCATGCACGAAGTATGCACGACGTTATCCACTGAGTCAATAGAGTTAATTATATTTTCGCAAATTACAACAGCCGCCAAAGTAATGTATAATAACCTCTGATGGAAACTGAAAAAAATAACAAAAAGGCTAGAGCCCGCTTTGCACCCAGCCCAACCGGATACTTACATGTCGGTGGTATTCGCACTGCGCTGTTCGCATGGCTCGTAGCGCGTCAATCCAGAGGCGTATTCATCCTAAGGTTAGAAGATACCGACAGAAACAGAAATGTTCCAGGTTCAGCCGAGCATTTAATTAAAAGTCTGCGGTCTCTTGGCTTAGAGTACGACGAAGGGCCAGATATCGGCGGACCGTTCGCCCCATATCGACAAAGCGAGCGACTAACAAAGTATAAAGAATGGGCACAAAAGCTGATTGATAATGGTCGAGCCTACGCCGACCCATACACAGCCGAAGAGGTGCAAGCTTTCCGAGAGCAAGCACAAAAAGACAAACAGCCCTTTTTGTATCGTAATCATCGGCCAGAAAACCCACCTACCTGGGATGGAACTAAACCATTGCGTTTTAAATCCGAACCGAAAGCCTACAGCTGGCACGACGAAGTGATGGGCGACCTGAACACTGGCCCAGAAGTAATAGATGATCTTATCCTTATAAAATCCGATGGTTACCCAACCTACAACTTCGCCCACATTTGTGATGATGCCGACATGGAAATCACTCATATCATCCGCGGCCAAGAATTCATCGCCAGCACTCCAAATTATCTAAATCTTTATGAGGCGCTAGGCTTAACACCGCCAATTATGGCTACCGTGCCGCACATTATGGGGCCAGATGGTAAAAAGAAACTCAGCAAACGCGATGGCGCAAAGGATGTACTGGATTATATTAAAGATGGAATCTTACCAGACGCACTAGTAAACTTTATTGCTAGTCTAGGCTGGAACGATGGCACAGAGCAAGAGATATTCACTCGTAAGGAACTTATACAGAAATTTAGCCTAAGCCGCGTACAAAGAAGCGGGGCCAAATTTGATGAGCAGCGCCTGCTCTGGGTAAACGGCCAGCACATTCGCAGTCTATCGCTAGATGATCTTAGCCAAAGAGCTCAGAGTTTTTGGCCATCAGAATCTAAGCAAGCTACCGAAGACTACAAAAGACAAGTCCTAGCCTTAGTTCAAGATCGCCTAAAAACTTTGTCTGATCTACCATTACTAACCAAATATTTCTTTGCTGACCCAACCCCTAACTGGTCTATGATAGAAGCGAACAAACAGCTCAAAAAACTAAGCAAAGATGAATTGCAACACTTACTAAAGGCTACTTACGACAAGCTAGTCACCACCGATTTTAATATGGATGATCTAACTGACGCTCTTAATGCCCTCCTGGCCCAGACTGGCCAAAAACCAGCTATTTTATTTAGTATTATTCGTTTCGCTCTTACATGGGCACCATTTAGTCCAGGCCTCGCTGAGACAATGTTAGTTTTAGGCAAAGAAAATACACTCGAACGTTTGCATAAAAACACATAACGTGTGTTACAATCTGGTTTATGAACAAAATTAACTACGATACCGAGGTGACTTCTTTTAGCGAAATGTTAAAAATATTCAATAACGTTGTCTCAAAACTGCTGGTTGATAACGGACTAATCCGCGAAGAGATCACCGAGCAAACTTTGATTCTGCAAGAAGAAATCGCACAACAATGTCTAGTACTACGTAAAGAGATAGTCGAACAAAAACGTTAAGATCAAAACTCCTGACCCACATGCTTTTTTTTCATAACCACGAGCTGACTACCACTAGTCTAATGCATAGGACTCATGCTTCGTTAAAGAGAGGCTATAAAAAAAGCATGTGGGTCAGTCAAAACTCTGTGATCATAAGCTTTTTGCTATAATAAACACAGTGGCTATTATAGAAGATAAAATCAGTTCTAATGTTGATGTCTTGCAAACATCAAAGCAAAAACTAGGCATAAAAAAATTGATGCCATCGTATAGTTTGCTTGAAGCGCACTATAAGCATCACAAGCATCGCTTTTTGACTTGGGTTTCACTTCACAAAAAGTTAGCCTACTTATACGGGGTTCTTATCTTGCTGGTTCTGACAGCCGGGGCAGTAGGGGCGTATTCGATTTCTCATAAAAAACCACCTCTTCAAAAACCCATCATGGCTGCCGTCATACAAAAGCTACCACCCGTAATCCCGCCACCGCCTAAACCTAAGTCGGTGCTAACTGGGTTAGAGGTAGAAAATGATTCGATAACAAAACGCCAAGTCACAGCCATTATGATAGAAAACAGCCCGGCTGCCAGACCACAATCTGGCATCAAAACTGCTGGTGTGGTGTTCGAAGCAATAGCCGAGGGTGGAATAACCCGCTTTCTGACTCTTTTTCAGGAATCACGCCCTGGTTTAATTGGACCCGTTCGCAGTTTGCGCCCATATTATATTGATTGGTTGGCGCCATTTGACGCTGCTGTTGCCCATGTTGGCGGTAGCTATAACGCCTTGAACGAAATCCGCAGTGGCCTATATAAGGACATCGACCAATTCTTTAACGGCAATTCGTATTGGCGAGCCAGCGATCGGTACGCACCTCACAATGTATATACAAACTTCGACAAGCTAGACGAGTTAAATAAATCCAAGGGCTACATAACCAGTAGCTTTACAGGCTTTGCGCGTAAAGCTGAAGCACCAGTCGCAGTTAGCGATGCCAGTAAAATTGATATCGACATCTCATCAGCCGATTTTGCAGTTCACTACGACTATGACAAGCCCACAAATAGCTATCTTCGTAGCGAGGGGGGACAAGTTCATAACGATCGTGAAGGTGGCCAGCTAGCTCCAAAAGTCGCCATTGTTATAAAAGTACCGATGCATACCGGTTTTGAAGATGGATATCGTGAACAAATGGACACCTTCGGTAGTGGTCCAGCCTATGTCTTTCAAGACGGCACTATAACTCAGGGCATCTGGGACAAGCCAAATCGCACATCGCAGATCGGCTTTAAAGATGGGAGCGGTAAGGCTATCGCTCTCAACCCAGGCCAAACCTGGATAACAGTTATACCAACAGAAAAAAATGTGACATGGCAATAAAAGCCTCTGGGTATTTTAAGTATTACCAATCAGCCACGACTGCTGTATTGCTGCTCTTGCAGTTAACAGTCATATTATCTATAGGCATCTTAGTGTTCTTTGTATTACGGATCTATGATTACCCAGTCTTTAATGTGCTCGCCGTTGGACTCTTTGTGCTGATAATCTTTGAATCAATGCTAACTATTCTAATGGTTAATGTGTACAGTCGGCCTCTAAAGACTTTATCGCAAGCCATCGCCTATGTATCTAAAGATGCCTTGCAGACCTTGCCACCAACGCTTAGTACTAATGACAGCCGGAGCGGCCTTAAAGCCTTAGTGGACACAGTTTATGGTTTGGCCGCTAGCAACCCGGCAAGCCTTAAGACCACAAACCCTATCACCGAGGCAATACTCGGCAACCTGCCATGTGGCGTAATTGCTCTAGAGGCAGATGGACAGATTTTATTTGCCAATGCAGTGTCGCCCGTAAGTAAAAACTCATCTGGCAAACTCCAAGCTGAACTGCTATTCGAACAATCTAACAGCTTAGAATCTTGGCTTAACGATTGCCAAGCTAATAAAGTGCATGATTTAAAAATCTGGCATCGAATAGCCGACAGAATCCCTGGTCAAGATGGTCGGCGTATTTTTGACATAGTTGGTTCTTATACCAAAAACAGCCCCAACGGCATCGAAACTCTCTTAGTTACAATCGACCGCACAGAGGAGTACTCTCCCGAAGAAGACAGTATGGATTTTATTGCCCTTGCCGCTCACGAATTACGCGGTCCGATTACCATCATACGTGGTTACTTAGACATACTGGACCAAGAACTCAGGAACACCCTGCAGGCCAACCAACGACAAATTATTGACCGTCTACAAGTTTCGGCAGAAAGGTTATCGGGCTATGTTAATAACGTCCTGAATGTTTCTAGATATGACCGCAATCATCTGCGTTTACATCTGCACGAAGAAAGACTGGTCGATATCATCAAAAACCTAGTGCCAGATCTAGCTCTGCGGGCCAGAACACAGAACAGGCGATTAAAGTTTTTTATACCAGATGATCTGCCAACTATTGCGGCTGACAGCAGTAGCTTAAGCGAAGTGATAATTAATCTGATAGATAACGCCATCAAATACAGCAAGAAGGATGGGGAAGTAGATATAACCGCCACAGTAAAAGATAGCTTTGTAGAGATTACCGTTCAAGATTTTGGTATTGGTATGCCTGAGTCAGTGGTTAGCAACTTGTTTACTAAGTTCTATCGTTCGCACCGATCTCGCCAACAAGTTAGCGGCACAGGCTTGGGGCTCTATATCTGCAAGGCGATTGCCGAATCGCATGGTGGTAAAATTTGGGCACGTACCAAAGAAGGGGCCGGCTCGACTTTTGGGTTCACCATTCCTATCTATACCACTATTGCAGATAAACTCACAAAAGATAATAATAGTAACGAGCAAATTATAGAAAAATCAGATGGCTGGATAAAGAACCACGCCATGTACAGGCGCTAACTATATGATAAAAACAATACTCATCATAGAAGACGATACATTTATAGGCGAGATGTACGTTCACAGTTTGCAACAAGCCGGATACACAGTGGACTTAATATCCAGTGGCACAGAAGGCTTACAAGCCGCTATATCTAAAAAATATGATTTGATTCTACTCGATATAATATTACCCGACAAAAAGGGGACCGAGATTCTTCAAGAACTGAGGGGCAGCGAGAAAGGTGATCTAGCCCCAGACAGTCGTATCATAGTGCTAACCAATTACGAACAAGATGACGATTCTAAGCTCGCTATGCAGAATAAAGCCGACGGCTATCTGATTAAAGCCGATATAACGCCCAGACGGCTCATAGAGATCATCGCCTCCCTAGACTAGCAGTTTTATAGGTAGATTGGACGTCGCTCATCTGTTGTGTTAGTATTTAGCATGTTATCAAAGCGACCATGGCCCCTTCGTCTAGCGGTTCAGGACATCAGGTTCTCATCCTGAAGATCGCGGGTTCGAATCCCGCAGGGGTCACCACAAGGGACTTTTCTTTTACGGAAAGGTCTTTTTTTATTGGGTACGCTATACTACTAATATTATAAAGACTTAGCCGTCATTGTCGGTGATGATACTTTTGTTAGACAGCCAAAACTACAATTATCACTTTAAAATTTGGAGTATACAGTATGTCAATGAACGAAATTATCTGCCCACATTGTAAAAAAGCCTTCAAAGTCGACGAAGCAGGCTTTGCCGATATCCTCAAGCAAGTGCGCGATCATGAGTTCGAAAAAGAATTACTTGAACGAGTGAAGATGCTAGAGAGAGATAAAGAAAGCGCCGTTAAGCTTGCAGAAGCCAATACCCAAAACAGGCTCCAGGCAGATGCTGCCAAGAAAGATACCGAGATTGCTGAGCTGAAGGCCGAGAAGAATCTGGCTCTTGCACGATTAGAATCAAAAAAGGAGGCTGAGCTTTCGGAGTTAAAGGCAAAACTTCAGTCCAATGAGACCGAAAAGAGGCTGGCCGTTACCGAAGCTGTCAATAAAGTCGAGAAAGAGCGCGACCAACTTGCTGGTGAATTAAAAATCAAAGATACCGAAAAACAGCTACTCGAAACATCCTTAAAAGAGAAATATGCTACAGAACTTAAAACCAAAGACGACATTATTAAGCTCAAGGACGAAGAAATCACTCTCCGTAAAGATATGAAAGCCAAGCTTTCTACTAAAATGGTTGGTGAGACTCTAGAGCAACATTGTGAAACTGAATTTAATAAACTCCGAGCCACCGCCTTCCAAAATGCATACTTCGAGAAGGACAACGATGCAAAGACTGGTAGCAAAGGCGATTACATTTACCGAGAAGCTGATGAAGTCGGAACTGAAATCATATCTATTATGTTTGAAATGAAAAATGAAGGTGACGAGACAGCTACTAAGCATAAAAACGAAGATTTTTTGCGTGAGCTCGACAAAGATCGTACCGAAAAAAAATGTGAGTATGCTGTTCTAGTTACTCTGCTCGAATCAGATAGCGAGCTGTACAACTCTGGTATTGTAGATGTTTCGCACAGATACTCGAAAATGTATGTGGTGCGTCCGCAATTCTTTATTCCAATCATAACTTTGCTTCGCAATGCCGCCCTAGACTCGCTCAAATACAAGTCAGAACTTGCTCTTGTAAAAGCACAGAATGTGGACATTACTAATTTTGAAGATAACATAAACAAGTTCAAAGAAGGTTTTGCCAGGAACTACGATCTAGCCAGCCGCAAGTTTAAAACGGCCATAGAAGAAATCGATAAGACAATCGATCATCTGCAAAAAACAAAAGATGCTTTGCTATCTTCAGAGAACAATCTCCGTATCGCTAACAACAAAGCCGAAGATCTGACTATCAAGCGTCTGACGCGCGGTAACCCAACCATGGCAGACAAATTTGCTGAGCTGAATGATAGCTAATAAACATTGTTTTCGCGGAGCCTGCGCGCTGACCCACATGTACTTTTTCATAACCTCTCTTTAACAAAACACTTGTCTTAATAGTGTTAGATTAAGTGGTTGTCAGCTCGTGGTTATGAAAAAGTACATGTGGGTCAGCGCCAACGAATCGTATGCTTGTCGATATGTTAAAATATACTTAACGCATAAGGGGTCGTTATGGTGCATGCGCTTATCTTTTTTAACGCTCAGCTTTTCTCTCACGCCTTCGGTCAACGTTACGAACTGCCTATACCGCTGGTATTATTTGTGCTTGGGGGCGCAGCAATCGTTCTAGCCTCTTTTTTGCTTATTGCAAGTCGTGTCGTTAAGAAGAGTACTGCTACCAGGGAGGGTGACCAGACACATATTCGGAATCTGTCACTCATCCCGACGTTTATAAGCTTTATAGCTTTCGCGGCTTTTGTTGCTACAGGTTTGTTCGGTAGCCAGACTGTTGCCGAGAATATCGTACCGACTCTATTCTGGCTGATAATCTGGATTGCTGTACCGCTCTCATGCGGTCTTATCGGAGACTGGACACAATCTCTCAATCCGATATCTAACATTGCCAAATTGGCTGATAATGCTTGGCTACGACGCAAGGTACTTACTCGTACAGAACCACTTAGGTGGCCCTCTTGGCTTGGCTGGTGGCCTGCCGTCTTACTGTTTTTTGTAATAGCTTGCGGCGAACTAGTCTTTAACCTTACGGCCACCTTGCCAGCTGTAACCGCTGGAGTTTTGCTCGGCTACTTTATTCTTAGTAGTTTTTTAGGATTTCTCTACGGCCAAGCTTGGCTCGAACGTGGTGAAGTATTTACTGTTTTATTTGCAACCTGGGGGAGACTAGGCTTTTATCGTTTTGGAGCTAGAGGTGAGAGGGGACTAGCCAAAGGTCTCGTTGTGCCTTTTGAGGCTTCCATAAGCCGAACGGCTTTTGTACTTCTACTACTCGTCAGTGTTGGTTTTGATGGTCTTACCGCCACTCCCGCATGGAGTAACTTCCAGCATAGCTTGCCTAGTGGGATTAGTGCTGGCACAGGGGCTTATCTGGCTCTAGCTACTGGCATCTTTGCTGGGCTAGCCATCGTTATGTGGTGTGCATTTCTTTTGTTTGCCGAAGCAGTTAAGAGAATTGGCAAACACAGCGGCAACAATATCACTGCATTAGCTGGTCTATTGCCGTCATTACTGCCGATATCTTTTGGATATCTTTTGGCCCACAATATCCAATATGTAGTGGTTAATAGTCAGTTACTTTTCCCGCTTATTGGTAACCCTGTTGGCCGGGAATCGTGGCCAATTCATCTCCCATATCCCTTTAGTGACGTTTTTGAGCCAAATATCCATATTTTTTCTAGTTCTTTCTACTGGTATTTCTCAGTAGTAGTGATCATCGTAGTTCATATTATTGCAGTCATAATAGCCCATAGACATCTTGGCAGTACCAGTAAGCAGAAACAAGAAGTAGCTGTTGCTCGTCGATCTGAATACCCATGGATACTAGCAATGGTCGTTTATACGATGTTTAGTTTGTGGCTGTTGGCACAGCCTTTAGTGAAAGAGAAGACCGGAGACAGTACGTCCTTCATCAAAACTCGACCACCCGTATCTTTGGATAACTATAATCTAACGTGAACAGAAAATTACTTACACTATCTGGCCTGGCTGTATTGTTAGTCTCGTTTACACAAACGCCAGTTGTGCCTCTTTATGATGGGGTAGGGTTCCCAGATGAGCCGTACCGTTATGTCATCCCTCCGCCCGATCTACCACCCACAGACAAACCAACTGATGCAAGTGGTTCATCGACAGTACAGGCAGGCCTCAATAGCCAATTACTGTTTCCGAGTAGTGGGGAACAAGGTCCCCAGGTTTTTCTGTACGTTCCACAACACGCACTCAGCACCCAGGCTTCCGCACAGAGCATCACACTTTATGCTCGACCGCACGCCCCAACTATTCAGCCAAGTAACGCAAAGATCGCTGGCAATGTGTATAATTTGGGTGCAAAAAATGACAGCGGAGGTTTAGTTGTAACTAACGGCCCAACTCCTTTTGGCACCATCTCTCTGCGTTCACCTCAAAATGCCCCTACTAAACCAACCATCTTTTATCTCGCATCACCAAATACTTGGCGACCATTAGAAACTCGTCAGATTGGCACCGATGTCTACCAAGCAGACATAATAGGCCTGGGTGACTACGCTCTAGCTACAATAGGCGATAACAAACCCGCACCTAAATCTCAAGCTTATGCATTTGTATTGCCAACTATAATTGTTGGCCTAATTACAGTAGGCGTAGTTATAATTGTGATTCGTAGATCAAACCGGGCAGAGTCATGATGGTGCTGCCACAATCAATCTCCAAGCTTCGCGCTAAACCTGCTCCGCTTTCTATGTTGCTTTTGATGGGATTCTGTATGGCTATATATCTGAGAGTTATTATAGGTGGTGTTGAGGTTCGTACTTCTGGCATTGCTGGTCTAATATTCGCTGCTTGTTTGGCGGTACTGATATGGGCAAATGGCATCAAGCCAGTCAAGCCAAATCGTAGATCAATAATAGTTGGCCTGTTGGGCGGAATATTTTTGTGTCTGCCAAGCGTTGTAGTCTATTTAAAAAACGGCCACTCATATCCGGCTGGTAACTATTTTACTTGGGCAATCGTGGTGAGTATTGTAGCCATTATTGAAGAAGCGTTTTTGCGAGGGACGCTGTTTGATACTGTCAGCCGATGGCGCGGTATTACCACAGCCTTAGTAGTGACTTCTTTGGCTTTCGCGCTTTTGCATGTGCCCCTGTACGGTTGGCAAATTTTGCCACTAGATATAGCCGTAGGATTTTGGCTAGGTACGCTCCGTATTGTAAGCAAAGATTTTGCCGCACCAGCTATCGCACACGTGTTTGCAGATCTTGCTGGATGGTGGCTACGATGATGCCCAAAATAGCGCCCCGCAAACTCACGAGTGACACAAGCCGAGATTGTAGGTAATATACATCACAAGGGGCTAGAGTAGTAATTTGCCTATCGTAAAACTAATCCCTTATCGGCATCTACATAGATAACAATTAGGATCCCAACGTATATGGTCACACCTATTAAAGCTGGTTTTCCAAACCCAGCAGAAGATGCTCAGTCTATAGCTCTTGATCTTAACGAACTAATTGTTAAGCACCCTGTTAGCACTTATTATCTTAGGGTAGAGGGTGATTCAATGTCAGGTGCTGGCATTGTGAATGGCGACCTGGTGGTTGTAGATAAATCACTCGAGCCCAAAAGTGGCGACATCGTAGCGGCAGTAGTGGATGGTGAATTCACCCTAAAACATTTAAAACGAGAGGGGCAAAAAGCCTGGCTGGTGGCCGCTCACCCCGATTATCCTCCAATTGCCTTACATGAGGCTACCGATGCCAGCCTATGGGGAGTAGTGACCTACGTGATTCACAAAACACGTTAATTCAAGAAGATCCCTCGAAGGCTGCCTCATAAGCCTAACCCTCTCACTTTTACAAAACCTCTCTTTAACGAAACACTAAGTCTTATGCATTATATTTTGTGGTGGACAGCTTGTGGTTTTGTAAAAGTGAGAGGGTTAGGCTTATGACAGAGGCCAGTGTGTCATTTTGTGGGATAATGACGATATGCTAAAACCCGTCTATGCGCTAGTCGATTGCAATAACTTCTTTGTTAGCTGTGAACGTGTATTCAGACCAGATTTGTGGGATAAACCAGTGGCCGTTTTGAGTAATAACGATGGCTGCATTGTAGCTCGCAGTAACGAAGTTAAAGCCTTGGGCATCCCAATGGCAGTGCCATATTTTAAGGTAAGTGACGTACTAAAACAAAATAATGTCACATTATTTTCTGGCAATTTTCAGCTCTACGGTGATTTTTCTCAACGAGTTACGCAAATTCTACAACAAGAAAGCCCCGACATCGAGGTCTACTCGGTAGACGAGTCATTTTTAGAAATATCAAGTCTGCCTATAAAAGATTACGAAGCTTGGGCTAGAACCCTAAAAGCCAAGATCTTTAAATGGACAGGCATCCCAGTGTCGATAGGAATTGCCCCAACTAAAACTCTAGCTAAGGCTGCAGCTGATTTTGCAAAAAAGAACGAATCCACAGAAGGTGGGTTCTCAATAGTAGGCGACGATACAAAACACCTCGAACTATTAAAATGGCTACCCATCGGCGACGTATGGGGTATCGGCTGGCGAACAACACCAAAGCTACAGGAATATGGCATCCGCACTGCTTACGACATCAGCCTGGCTAGTGACACTTGGGTACAATCGCAGCTAAACATCCGCGGGGTCAAAACAGCACACGAATTAAAAGGCGAGAGTTGTTACGAGCTAGAGTCCAACAACGAGCCACAAAAATCTATCGCCCACACACGCAGCTTCCCCCATGCAGTCCGCAATTATTACGAACTAGAAGGCGCGATCGCCACATTCGCCGCGCAGACCGCTGCAAAACTTCGTAGCCAGCAAGAACTTGCCGGTGCGGTTATGACTTTTTTGCGTACTTCCAAATATACCAAAATTCAACACAGTGGTTCGCACGTAGTCACGCTCTTGCCGCCAACAGCCGAGACCGGCAAGATAGTTGCCGCCGCTCTTGAAGGCCTACAAGCTATTTATGATCCTGATTTTGGATACAAAAAAGGCGGTATAACATTATTTGATCTAAAACCACGCGCAGCTTGGCAATTAGAACTTGGCGGTAACATAGCCGATATAGATCGACAAGCCGCACTTATGGCCACAATTGATCAGCTAAACAATCACTACCACACTCGCTTGGTGCGCCATGCCATCGAACATACAGAGCGTAGCGATTGGCGCAGCCGCCAGCAACAGCGTAGCCCTAACTACACAACAAACTGGGCAGAACTACCTATTATTAAGGCGAGTTAGGCCTCTTAAGCTTTTTGGCCGGCAGAAATATTCACCATCCAGTTAATACCAAACTTGTCGGTGAACATACCAAATGTATCACCCCATGCAGCCTTTTCGAGTGGCATCGTCACCTGGCCGCCAGCTGATAGCTTGTCATAATAGCCTCGAAGTTCTGCTTCGTTTTCACCACTTAGCGACATACTGACGTTGGCACCGGGCTTGTATTCCATACGGTTTGGGGTGTCAGCGACCATCAACGTTAGGCTGCCAGCTTCTAAGACACCGTGCATGACTTTATCGTTTTCGCTAGGGTCTTCCGACGCGTGAAATTCTTCGAATGTATTTATCTTGGAGTCTCCACCAAAAGCAGACTTGTAGAATTCCAAAGCCTCACGCGCATTGCCGTTAAAAGATATATAGGGGTTAAGTTTTGTTTGCATTTCTTCCTCCAATTTTCTTACTACCAACTAACTTTATTATGTCACAG
>Ga0210403_10002239_pt1 | contig 17714 bp, 18 predicted proteins | sample IncBWC19MmetaG_FD_150863 | JGI IMG/M metagenome (GOLD analysis project Ga0210403, IMG submission 150863) | Forest soil microbial communities from Barre Woods Harvard Forest LTER site, Petersham, Massachusetts, United States - Inc-BW-C-19-M | ecosystem: Environmental > Terrestrial > Soil >... | reverse complement strand
TCTTGCCAGCGACATCAGCTATTCGGTTCTACGAGCAGGCCAGGAGGGGACGTACTCGGAAAACCAAATGGCTTCGGTGGACTACAGCTTCCGGCTTCGTCATTTCGACAAGGTCGGCGATCGATATGCGGTCAAGAAGGCACTCAAGGAACTGGTCCATTTCGACTTCCACAACTTGAAAACGGAATATCTGCCGCAGCGCAACGACGTAATCTTCTGCCGCAACGTCATGATGTATTTCGATGAAGCCGAGCAAAAACGCTTGGTAGAAAAGTTTTTTCGCTGCCTGAATCCGGGCGGCTATCTGTTCGTGGGACACGCGGAGAGCCTGCTCGGGCTGACGGACAAATTCAACATGATTTACCGCGAGACTGGAACTGCCTATCAGCAGATCGAGGTGACGTCTTGAGTCAGTTCGCGGACGAACGCGCGGCGGAACTAAAGCAGCTCTTCTTTGAGACTGCGCTGGAATTACTGCAGTCGCTCAACGACGAGACGCTGAAGCTCGAAAAAAAACCGGGCGATGTCGAAACCGTGCGCACCATCCGCAGAATCGTGCATACCCTGAAGGGCGACTCGGCCGCGGTTGGTTATCACGAACTCAGCGAACTGGCACATGAACTGGAAGACGCGTTGGCTGTGGACGCAGGCGCCCCCACTGCTCTGGCGGAGGTAGCGTTTGCCGCGGCGGACACTTTCAGCGCGATGTTGAGTTCCTATCGCGACGCAACCAAGCTGCCCTCGGCGGAACCGGTACGGAAGATGATCCGCAAAATGGCGCGAGATCCGAAAGCCCGGAAGCCACGCAACTCGAAAGCCTCGGCAGCGACCGCCCCCGAAGTCGAATGGACCGAGTACGAAAAGCTCGCAACCCAAGGGGCACTGAAGCAAGGCAAGTACGTATACCACGTCACCGCGCAGATCGATTCCAACTGCGCTATGCCCATCGCAGCTCAGCAACTGATACTGAAGGCGCTCACGGAAACCGGCGAAGTGCTGGGAACGCGGCCGGAAGCGGGATCCGCCAAGAACGCAATGCAATTTCAGTTGCTGGTGGCAAGCGATCAGACTGCGGAGTTTCTAACTGAAAAGTGCCGTATCCCAACCATCATCTCGAAGGTGAAAATCGAGATCGTCGGAACTCCGGCGCAGAAGGTCGTTCAGAAAACCAAAGCCGGCGAGGGTACGCCGAGGCCCACGGCAACTGAAGATGCGGCACCTCAGACTTCCGTGGCCGAAGAAATAACCGGACCTGTCCATGAAATCGAACCCGTTTCCAGCCCATCTTCCGAACGCGAAACCGCAGTCAGGCCAACTGCCGCACCCCCGGAGAATGTCTTGCGGGTGGATGCGGAGCGGATCGACACCGTACTCAATCTCGTAGGCGAGTTGATCATCGGAAAATCCATGCTGCAGCAGGCGCTCAACGAATTCGCCATACGCTATCCCAAGGAAGCCATGCGCGGGCGGTTTGCTGATGCCATGGCTTTCCAGTCACGCGTGTTGAATGACCTGCAGCGTTCAGTGATGAAAGTGCGCATGGTGCCGGTCGAGCAGTTGTTCCGCCGATTTCCCCGCATGGTTCGGGACGTGGCCAAGCAATGTGACAAGCAGGTCAACCTGGTTCTGAATGGTCAAGACACTGCTTTGGACAAAAGCCTGCTGGATGCCATCGCCGAACCAATGACGCACCTGGTGCGAAATGCAATTGGACACGGGATTGAAAGCGCGGAAGAGCGCGCTCGCGCTGGCAAGCCTGCGCAGGGAACCATCCGTCTCGAGGCTTACCACCAGGGCAATCAAGTCATCGTGGAAATCAGCGACGACGGCCGCGGCATCGACGCGCAGAAAGTGAAGACACGAGCCATCGAACGAGGCTTGTTGAAACCGGAAGAAGCCAGCCGGCTCAGCGAAGCGGACATTATGGATTTCATCTTCCGCCCGGGATTCAGCACTGCGGATGAAATCACCGAGATTTCTGGCCGCGGCGTTGGTCTCGACGTCGTGCAAAGCGTCCTGCATCGCCTGAAGGGCACGGTACACGTCGTCAGCCGCCCGGGACAGGGCTCGACGTTCCGCCTGCAGTTGCCATTAACACTCGCCATCATCAAAGCCCTGCTGTTTCGCGTCGAACAGAGTCTGTATGCCATTCCGCTGAATGCGGTGGCTGAGATCGCCCGCGCCCACGAGGCCGACATCCATCAGGTCGATAACTGCGAAGTTCTGCAACTGCGCAACACGGTCCTGCCGGTAGCTCGCTTGGGCCGTCCACCAGAACAGAAGCCAGACGGACGGCCGGAAAAAGTCTTCGTGCTCGTGATCGCGATGGGCGAGCGCAAGCTTGGGCTGCTGGTAAACGCAATCGAGGGCGAAGAAGAATTGGTCATCAAAGCACTGGACGAACAGACTGCGGAGACCGATTTGGTCAGTGGCGCTTCGATTTTGGGCAACGGTCATGTCGTACTCATTCTGAATCTGGCCGCCATCGTCGAACGCTTTGCCAAGTCACGGCCCGATACGGTCGGCGGACCAGCCACGGGTCTGCTTCTGTCGCATTCCGAGCGCGCGCGGGTTGCGCAAAGCGCGGCAGGAGGACAAGCATGACACCTCCAGTGCGTGTGTTAGTGGTGGACGACTCAGCGCTCATGCGCAAGCTGATTCCACAAATCCTTCAGACTGATAGCTCGATTCAGGTCGTAGGCACTGCGATGGACGGTAACTTCGGTCTGAAAAAGATCGAAGAGATGAAGCCGCAGGTTGTCACTCTTGATCTCGACATGCCCGGCATGGGCGGCCTGGACATGCTGAAAGAGATCATGTTGCGCCACCCTTTGCCGGTGATCGTGGTGAGTTCGCACAGCACCCAGGGGGCATCGGTAACTCTGCAGGCGCTGTCCATGGGAGCATTCGATTTCGTCGCCAAGCCCAGCGATGTTTCCGCAAACATGCCGGAAATTGCCCGGGAGTTGATTGCCAAGATCAAGGCTGCCGCGCAGAGCCGACGGGTTACAGTCGCTCCGCTTCCCACCTCTTCGAAGCCTTTTGAGAAAGCAGCACCACAGACTCAGACACGCGCCACGCGAATCATTGCGATTGGGGTTTCCACCGGCGGACCGCAGGCGCTGCAATACGTATTGCCGCAGCTGCCGAAGAATTTTCCCGGGACCATTCTGATCGTGCAGCACATGCCCGAGGGATTTACCGAAATGTTTTCCCGGCGGTTGGAAGAAATCTGCGCCATCACGGTCAAGGAAGTGCAGTCAGGCGACCTCCTGCTCGCGGGACGCGCCTTGATCTGCCCTGGAAACCGGCACCTCAAAGTAAAACGGCTGGCGCTTGGAGACGTTGCGGTACTCAACGATGAACCCCGCGTGAACGGGCATCGCCCTTCTGTGGACGTGCTGTTCAAGAGCGTGGCGGAAGAATTTGGAGAAAAAAGTATCGGCGTGCTGATGACAGGAATGGGCGAAGACGGGGCGCAGGGGCTCGGCATGGTCAAGGCAGCGGGAGGAATGACCATCGCCCAGAGCGAGGAGTCCTGCGTTGTTTACGGAATGCCGAAAGCAGCCATCGAGCGTGGCTATGCGATCCGAATCGTGGGCCTCGAGGCGCTCGCCAACACTTTGCAGGCTCAGTGCATGCAGGACCGGAAAACCGGAAGTAAGACAGAGCCCGAAGCCGGCGGCAGAGCCGCTGGAGTCGGCAAGAACTGATTTTGTCCGGCAGGCGAGAACAGGATGCCGGAACTTGAAGCGGCGGGAGGTTGTATATGGAGCAGTTTGTGCCAGTCAAACGCAGTAAGGACGGTCAGCCGGTCCGCTACCTGGTAGTGGACGATTCTGTCTTCGCGCGCAAGAACCTGGCCCGGATGATCGAAACGTTCGGGGGGCAGGTAGCAGGCGAAGCCGGAGACGGCGTGACCGCCATAACCGAATATGTGCGACTCAAGCCGGACATCGTGCTGATGGACATCACAATGCCCCAGATGGAGGGGATCGAAGCTGCCGAAAAGATCGTGCAGCAGAATCCCGAAGCGCGCATTGTCATGGTCTCCTCAGTCGGATATCAGGAAAACATTGTGGCCGCCCTGCAACGCGGCGCCCGTCATTTCGTGCAAAAACCGGTGAAACCGGAAGTCTTGTACGAAGTGATTAAGTACGTCATGGGTGAGGATGGCACTGCGGCTCACGCCGCGGGCGCGGGGGCCTGAAATGAAAATGGAGTTGATCCAGCCTTTCATCAACGCGGCGGACGCCGTGTTGGCGCAGGGACTGCAGTGTCCCACGTCGGTCGGAAACCTCAGCATGGAGCAAGAGGCTTACCGCCGCAAAGGAGTCGCCGCACTGATTTGGGTGACCGGCGATATCGAGGGACGCATCGTCATCGATCTCGACCCCGACACCGCAGTGCGTGTGGCCAGCCGGTTTGCCGGAGCCGAATTGCCGGAGTCCGACGAACTGGTGCGGGAAACCGTTTGCGAGCTGGCGAACCAGGTGATTGGTAACGCCGTCACATCGCTAAACGACCAGGGATTCCATTTCCGTGTGCATCCTCCTGTGCTGCACACCTCTGAGCATGGCCCGAAAAGCAGCGAAGACACCGAGGCGCTGGTTATTTGCTTCGAAACCGATATCGGCAGCGTATTCCTGAATATCGCCTTACGACATAACGCCTCTCGACAGCCGGAACGAGCCGCGGCTGTAGGCCAGCAGCATTGAAAATCGACCATTGGTTGTTGATGAGACCGGCGCTGAAGAAGTTAAAACCGGTTTCGGCTATGGCCCAGCCACAACGAACACTGGATTCTGCGGCAGCGGAGTCCCATTCGAGAAGGTTGCGCTCTGCGGGGCGGGCAACTGCAGCAGCATCGTGTCGCTCAACGTCTGAATAATCGCTACATTCCCCGCATCGCAGTTTCCCACGTAAACTCTGGAACTATCCGCTGCCGCAGCCATGGACAGCTCCGACGGATTTGAAGCGCACACCTGCGCCACCGAAGTCAAAGGAATTGTGGTTGTGACCGTTCCACTCGAAGCGTTGATCACTGTGATTCGAGAAGTGACATACGTAACGGTGCCCGAGGTGCTCACCGCCGCGCTTGAAACATAGGCTCGGGTGCCGTCAGGCAGAACAGCGACCGAGATCGGATTCGCTATCGTGAGAACCGTAGCCGAAAGCGCATCCGTCGATGCCTGCAGATATGTCACCGTGTTCGCCACCGGGTTTGAAACGTAAAGGCGATTTCGCGTCGAATCGTAGAGCATAAAATTCGCACCCACGCCGACCGAAACGCTATTGACCACAGTGTCGCTGGCGGTATCAATCGCCGAAACCATCCCGCTGCCCTGGTCGAGTACGTACGCTCGATTGCCGTCCGATCGTGCCGCCACCGACACAGGGGAAACCCACGTTGCATTCGAGATTGGTGGGTTCACGCTTCGGTCGACTGGGTTAATGCTGGTCACAGAACCGCCGCCGGCACCGTTGCCCCGATTGGCTACGTAAAGCTTCTGCAGATTCGGAGTCTCCGCCAGCCACACCGGGTCGATGCCGACGGAAATTCCGTACACCGGCTGCTCCAGAACGTTATTAGCCATGGTGATCGCGGAAACCGTATTGTTCCCGGAGTTGGCCACGTAAACCGAAGCGTTCTCCGCGGTAGCCACGAAACTGGGAGCCGAACCTGCGGGCAAACTTATCGTCGTCACCGGCGTAGGACTGGTGGGAGAAAACGAAGAAACGGTGTCGTCGTGGCTGTTGGCAACGTAGACCCGCGTGCCATTCAGCACGACTGCCGCCCGCACTGGCATCAGGCCCACGGTGGATTGAGATTCCGCAGTATCGCCAGAGACGTTGATCGAAGTGCTGGCCCCTGGGTGATCCGAACCGTTGCCGCTGATGATCAGCGCAAAATGAGAGAACCCCGGATTGGGAAGGCTTGGAATAATAGGAGTGGCGACGGGACGGTATGTCTCCCCACAACTGAGACAAATCAACATGAGTAGCAGAACACCCGCGGCGCGCACTACAGTCATCGATACTCCAGCCCCAATATCCATTTCTGCATAGAATTCTGGAAGAGTTATCTATTCTAATGGCTGGCCGCGATCCGCGCCAGAGAAGCAGCACTTAGCAATTGGCACATGGCCCTTTCAGGTTAGTGCCGGCGGAAGACCACAAGGTTGCCCGCGAATCATGCAGGTAAGTCGGTAAGGACAATACGATGGCAAGCTAGGAAAGCTCGATCTAAGAAAGTGGCGGGGCCAATGCTAACTGCCCTCTTCACGCCCGCCCGCGAGATCTCTTACCGCCAGCTTCGTGTGCGGCGGGCGCAGCTGGCTTCTTCTTTCCTTCCATCTCAGCCAGGCTCGCCTTGAGCGCAGACATCAAATCGACGACCGGCGCGAGCTTCTTTGGTTTCTCCACCTCGGCAATCTTGCCGCCTTCCAGTTTGGTCTGGATCAAATTCTTGAGATTGTCCTGGAAGCTGTCGTGATATTTCTCGGGATCCCAATCGGCCGCCAGTGCTTCAATCAACTGGTGCGCAACTTTGACTTCCGCATCTTTCAGTTCGACGTCGGGAGCGCCGAATCCCTCGACCTTGCGTACCTCTTCCTCGTAGTACATGGTATGCAACATCATTCCGCCTTCATGCGGACGCAGAAAAACCGTGTACTCCCGGTTGTGCATGGTGAGCTGGGCGATGGCAACATACTCACTCTCCTCCATCGCCTTCGTCAGCAGCGCGTAGGGGCGCCGTCCAGCTTCATCTGGAACCATGTAATAGGACGATTCGAAGAAAACCGGATCGACCTCGCTGGTCTTGACGAATTCGAGAATCTCCATCGTCTTGGCGGTCTTGGGCTCGATCTTCTTTATTTCCTCGGGCTCGATCACCACATACTCGTCCTTGCGGTACTCGTAGCCCTTGACGATGTCGCTGCGCTCCACCACCTTGCCATCGGCGAGACACACATATTGCTGCTTCAGGCGGGACAGGTCGTCGCGATGCAGCATGTTGAACGAAATGCCCGAACTGCGTGCGCCGGAGAACAGCTTCACCGGCATTGAAATCAATCCGAAGGTAAGATAACCGGACCAAACCGAGGCCGCCATAGTTCCCCCTAGCCAAAGATCGCGCGCCGAGCTGCGCCCCCCACAACCTTGCGATCGTGAGTTTAAACTACAACCAAAGATTTGATGCACATAAGCTCGCTCGGTAACCCAGAGTGAAAGCACGATACACTGGGGCAGCGCAGGGCGCAACCCCATAGATAGTAGTATCGGGCGTGGCACCTGCCAAGCCAGCACGCGAATCGGCGAGAATCTCACGAGTGCCTCACCTGACCCGAACCGTCGCGACCTTAGCGGATCTAGTCCTGGCACGTCCGCTTTGGACTGCCGGCATCGTCACCGTCATCTTCACTACCCTGGGTCGCTGGATGCGAGGGGTGAGTTTCTCCGGAGCCATCGCCGGAGCCGCCGTCTGCTTTTCGCTGTATGCAGGAGCCGGGCCAGGCGCATTTGTGGCCCTGGTTTCAGTGTTCGCCCTGACCTGGCTTTCCACCCGCTTCGGGTATCGCCGAAAAGAGAAGCTGGGAACCGCCGAGAAACTGGATGGCCGAACCGCTTTGCAGGTTCTCGCGAACCTCGCAGTGGCCGCGATTTGCGCCGCAGTATCGGCGTTCACTGCGGGGAAAGCGGCTTGGTTGCTCGCGGTTTCGGCCGCCCTGTCGGAAGCGGCTGCGGATACGGTGTCGAGCGAACTGGGCCAGGCTCGAAACGAAAAAGCGCGCCTGATCACCACTTGGCAGGAAGTGCCCGCAGGCACGAACGGAGGCGTGAGCTGGGCCGGAACCCTGGCCGGCATTGTGGCCGCGACCGCGGTCAGTTGGGTATGCGTTTTAGCGGGCCTTGTTCCCACCAGGTGGTTGGCCATTTCAATCGCCGCTGCGATTGCCGGCATGATCGCGGACAGCTACCTAGGCGCCTTGCTCGAACGACGGGCACTCTTGAATAACGACGCCGTGAACTTCCTCGGCACTCTGATTGCTGCAGGCGCCGCGTTTTTGCTGGTCTGAAGATACGGTACTGACCTCAGCTCTCCATCGCATTTCGTGTTAGAGTTTGCACATGGTTGTCACAGTCAACATCCCTGATGAACTTGCGGCAGCGGCTAAGGCACGCGGCCTCTCGCCTGAAGCGTACGTCCAAGAGATTTTGGCTGAACAGCTAGCCAGAACTTCGCCGAGCCGGCGTCCTCGTACGCCGCAAGAGATTCGCGCTTGGCTCGACTCGCTTGCCCAGTTCTCGGAAAAGATTCCGCCCCTGCCCGAGCACATATCGCGCGAGTGGCTTTATCAGGATCGCGATTAGATGGTCATTCCGTCGTGCCTGGTCGATACCAACATCCTCCTGCGCATGACGCGGCGGTCCGACCCACAACACCAGCTCGCAGACTCAGCTCTCGCTCGACTCGCCGATCAAGGCACAATTCTTTACTACACACACCAGAATGTAGCCGAGCTTTGGAATGCCATGACGCGCCCGCTAGCTCGCAACGGTCTTGGCTTGACGGCTACCGACGCCGAGCGAGAGGTGCAGGCAATTGAAGCTGGCATGACGTTGTTGCCTGATAACGAGGCTATCTATCGCGAGTGGCGTAGGATTGTGGCGCAACTCGGAGTGCTGGGCGTTCAAGTGTACGATGCGCGATTGGCCGCTGCCATGGTCGTCCATCGAGTAAACCACATACTGACATTGAATGTTAAAGACTTTGAACGCTTCGGCGGTCTTACCCCTTTGCATCCCACCAATATTTAGATAAGTCAATGTTCAGGCAGGCAAGTCCTCGATTTTCTGAGCCGTCTTGGCGCCCTGGATCGTTTATCAGCAACTGAGGCTTTATCTGCCCGCTTTCCGTGGCCTGGAAACTCCTTCCACAAGTGCATGTCCCGGAGTTCCTTGAAGCTTCCTCCCTTGCCGTGGAAAATCTAAGAAGCACCTCTCAAATGGGTGCTCGCATCCAAAGTGTTTGGATTAGCTTTCAGGGAATGAAGAGTCGGACACTCATCGTTGGGTACGTGCTGGCGCTCGCGCTATTCCTTTTCGGACAGCGCCATCCCACCTCGCCAACACCCACCGGATTTCACGCTGTCGTAGATTTGACGCATTCAATCGATCCTCAGGCCGGCGATCGAGTTAAGACCGCCGCAAGAGTCAACAAAGAATACTTCCTCCGCAACCCGTCCTCAGCCGAGCCATTCGAGACGCGCATCGATGCTCCCGCGCATTTCGCGCGTGGACTCTGGACCGTCGATCAAATCCCCGCGGAGCGCCTGATCGCGCCCCTGGTTGTGCTGGACGTCAGCGCAAATGCCGAAAACCATCCCGACTACCAGATTTCGGTCGAAGACATTGCCGCATGGGAGCAAGCCCACAATCAGATTCCCCTGGGCTCAGTTGTGATCACACGCACCGGCTGGGATTCAAATTTGAAGTCGGCGCAGCGCAACGCCGCTAGCAACTCCACGCATTTCCCGGGATATTCTCCAGACGCTGCGAAGTTCCTGGTCGAGGGACGCAACGTGCTCGGCCTCGGCATTGACACCCCGAACATTGACACACTGAACATCGGCAACGGCCGGTCGAAAGACTTCGCTGTGCGCCAGTACACTCTCTCCCACAGCGTCTACCAACTGGAAAATGTCGCCAACCTTGATCGTGTTCCACCCGTCAGCGCTATGGTCGTGGTCGCCCCAACCAAACTCGAAAGCGGCTCCAGCGGCCCGGTGCGAATCCTGGCACTGCTGCAGTAAGGTTCTGCGACTTGTCTCCGGTCTCCGTCATCTGAGTTCTGTAATCGATTCGGAGGCGAAGGTGAACGATCCCCGTTATCCCATTGGCAAATTCAAATTCGACGGCCCGCCCAGCGAAGCGGAGCGAAACCAATTCATCGACGACATCGAACACGCCCCCGCGGCACTGCGCGCCGCGATTAAGAATCTTTCTCCAGAGCAGATCGAGACCCCCTATCGCGACGGCGGTTGGACCGTCCGCCAGGTTGTCCACCATGTGCCGGAGAGCCACATGAACGCGTACATGCGTTTCAAGCTGGCGCTCACCGAAGACGAACCCACGATCAAGCCGTACATGGAAGACCGCTGGGCAGGCACAGCGGATGTCCAAGCGACGCCACTGGAGGTTTCGCTAGCGATGCTCGAACCATTGCACGACCGCTGGGTCCGCCTGCTGCGTACTCTGAAACCGGCAGATTGGAAGCGAACCTTTCGCCATCCGGAACTGGGCACGGTTTCTCTGGAGAAAAACCTCGCCCTCTATGCCTGGCACGGCAAGCACCACACAGCCCACATCACAGAGCTGCGAAAAAAGATGGGATGGTAGGTTGGTTGAGCGCCGCCCTAGTGCTAGCGTTCTTCGTTTTCGATTCTACCTGCCTTGAAAAGTGCGGAGGCGACGCGGTTAGAGCCGCTGTTTCCAGTATCCTGGCCTGCGACCCGCCGCTCCGCCAGCAGCGTCAATGTGCAATGAATTACAGGGGATTTTGATGAACAGCCCGAACGAATTTGTCCCTACCCCGCCAGGTGCAGCCGCCACGCCATGTAGCTGACCGCCTCGCGCAACACTGCCGCCGCCCGCGGCCACAGGGAGTGCGGACGCGAATCAGGGCGCGGGGAAACATAGACGTCCATGCCCTCATGCTCGAGCAGTCTGCGGATGCGGAAAACGTGATACGCATCGCTGACCGCCACGCAGCTGTGCATGTGATTGGTCCGCATGATCACTCCAATCCGTTGGGCGGATTGAGCTGTATCGGACCCCTGGGTTTCGGCGATCAGGTTGGAGTCGGGTATCCCGCGATGCATCAGATAATCGTGGCCCACCCCACCTTCGCTGAAGCTGGGGTCCGCCGCGGCTCCGCCGGTTGTGATGACCACGGGAGCAACGCCCCGTTGAAACAGGTCGAAGGCATGATCGAGACGCGCGCGGTACACGGGAGACGGCCGCCCCGAATATTCAGCAGCCCCGAAAACTACGATCGCATCCGCAGGGTGAGTTTCCTGGCGCGAGGCTGCGCCTATGATTCCGGCACAAATCGCGACCATCCAAGCGATCCCCGCCGCCGCAGCCATCGTGCCGAACCAGCGCATCCAGTGGCGTCGCAAAGGCCGGTTCGCAGCCGTTTGGGTCATCCTTGTGCGAAGAACTCGGAGATATCCTGGGCAGAAATTGCGCCTTCCCGCATAATCCGCCAGCGGGCTTCCTCATCGGTGAGATCGACGATGGTCGAAGCGGTTTCGCGCGGCGACGTGCCCCCATCCACGATGATCGAGATGCGCTGCTGCAGTTGATCGCGCACCGCCTCTGCCGTGGTGCACTCCGATTCCCCGCTTAGATTCGCCGAGGTCGCGGTAATCGGAATCCCCGCAGCCTGCACGACCGCCAGAGGAATTTTGGCGCTGGGAATGCGCAGCGCCACGTTGCCGGTGTTGGCCGTCACCTTCAAGGGAAGACGCGACGCAGCTTTCACGATAATGGTAAGAGGGCCTGGCCAGAAACGGCGAGCCAGTTTGTAGAATTCATCGGGCAGCGGACGGGCCAACTCCTCAGCCTGGTCTTCGCTCTCAATCAAGAGCGATAGCGGCTTGTGCCGCGACCGCGACTTGATCTCATACACGCGATCCACGGCGCGCAGGTTAAAGGGGTCGGCAGCCAATCCGTAAAACGTGTCCGTAGGCATACCCAGTACTTCGCCGGCCCGAATCTGGTCGGCCGCATACCGGATGAGGGACGCCTCCGGCTTCTCGCTGTTGATCTTGAGAATTTCCGCGCGCACACGCTTCCTTCCCAACAATGTTCTGAATCCGCGAAAGCTAACATACCACGAGCCCGGACTGCAAGGAGAGATAAACGCGTATGATTTCGAAAGAGCTACCGTGAAAAAGACGACAACATCGGGCCCAGCTATCGTCAGCCGCCTGCGACGCGTCGAAGGACGCCACAACGCCCTGGTCAAAGAGCTGCGCGCAGCCTTCGCTCATGGCGAACTAACGCCCGACGGTTATTGCGCAATCGAAGGCATGCGCATTTTAGAGGAAGCCATTCGGAGCGGGCTGAAGTTCAAAGCCGTATTCTTCCGGGCTTCCGCCGAGAACCGGGCTGAGCGCCTGCTGCCCCAGCTCGCCGCCCACGTCGAGACTCTGCTGCTTCCTGACAAGCTGTTCGCCAGCGCCGTCCCCAGCGAGACCCCGCAAGGCGTCGCGGCGCTGGTGCGCTGCAGGACTTTCAAGGCGGAGGATGTGCTCGCCAAGTCGCAGACCGGGCCTTTGCTGGCGATTGCCGGAGTGCAAGACCCGGGGAATCTGGGCACGATCTTGCGCTCGGCGGAGGCTTTTGGCGCTGGAGGCGTGCTGCTGGGGGAAGGCACGGTCAGCCCGTTCAACTCCAAAGTGGTGCGCGCGTCGGCGGGATCGGTCTTCCGGCTTCCCATCGTGCAGGCGAAACTCCCAGGGATTCTCGACCGGATGCGCGAACTCGGCCTGCGGCTGATCGCAACCTCGTCGCACAAAGGCACGGCTCTGGACCAAGCCACGCTGACCGGGCCGCTGGCCATCTTCATCGGCAGTGAAGGCGCAGGATTGCCGCGCGATCTGCTGGCAGAGATGACCGAAATCGTGGCCATCCCACATTCACCGACGGTCGAATCCCTGAACGCAGGGGTAGCCGCGAGTATCCTGTTGTACGAAGCAGCCCGGCAAGGCGCTCACCACAGAGACACAGAGACACAGAGAAACCAATAAATTACTCTTCTTAAACAGACGGTTAAATGACTCCTGTACCGTTATGGAACGCAGGGTTCTTATTCTCCTAGTTTTGCCCCGTGCCCCAGTAATTCTGTGATGAGATGGTCGTGTGAGCCAAGGTTTCCATCCTATTCACGTAGAGACCCACGAACCTAGAGACCAACCTCGGGACCCGCGGACGAGCCTTATTCTCAGGGCAGCGCTTGAGGTCCATCGCAACCTCGGCCCCGGTCTCTTGGAATCGGCTTACGAAGAATGCCTTTGCCACGAGCTTCGCCTTCGGGAGGTGAGCTTTCAGCGGCAAGTGGTCCTGCCTGTCGACTACAAAGGTCTGAAACCGGATTGTGGTTACAAGATCGATCTGATCGTGCAAGACGAAGTCATCTTGGAATTGAAAGCCGTTGAGAAATTGCTGCCGATTCACCAGGCCCAGCTTCTGACCTACCTTAAGTTGGCCCACAAAAGGGTCGGCCTGCTGATCAACTTCAATGTCCCAGTCTTGATGCAAGGCATCATCCGACGAGTCTTGTAATTCACCACAGAGACACAGAGTCACAGAGAACGCAAGAGCTGTAGGGCCTAGCGGACTTTCTGAGCCGGGCCAGAAATCCCAATTTTCTCTGTGCCTCTGTGACTCTGTGGTGAAATAGATTCGTGAACCTTTTTCAGACCATCCCGAGCGGCGACAACTCCAGCGATCGCACTCGGCCTCTGGCTGATCGTATGCGGCCGCGGACGCTGGATGAGTTTGTTGGCCAGGAGCATCTGGTTGCGCCCGGCAAGCCGTTGCGTACCCAACTGGAGCGCGATGATATCGGCTCGCTCATCTTCTGGGGTCCGCCGGGGACGGGCAAGACCACGCTGGCGCAGATCATCGCACGCATGACCAAGGCGGAGTTCATCGAGTTCTCCGCGGTGCTAACCGGCATCAAGGAAATCAAGCAGGTCATGGCCGATGCCGAGCGGGCGCGACAGTATGGCACGCGCACCATCGTTTTCATCGACGAGATTCACCGCTTCAACAAGGCCCAACAGGATGCGTTCCTGCCGCACGTCGAGAAGGGCAACATTCGCCTGATCGGCGCGACCACCGAGAATCCTTCGTTCGAGATCATCTCGGCGCTCTTGTCGCGCAGCCGCGTTTATGTGCTCAAGCCGCTGACCGAGGAGCAAGTCGTGTTGCTGCTCAAGCGGGCGCTGGCCGATGAAGAACGCGGCTTGGGAGCGACGAAACTCCGAGCATCCGACGCGGTGTTGGCCAAGATCGCGGCTTACTCCAGCGGCGATGCGCGCAGCGCCTACAACGTACTCGAAGTTGCCGCTACGTTAGCTCGGGCAACCAGCGAAGTCGGCGCGGAAATCACCGATGCCATCGTCACCGATGCGTTGCAGAAGCGCGTGCTGCTCTACGACAAAGGCGGCGAAGAGCACTACAATCTCATCTCCGCGTTACATAAATCGGTGCGCAACAGCGATCCCGATGCTTCGCTCTATTGGCTCGGTCGCATGCTCGAAGCCGGCGAAGATCCTTTGTATATTGCTCGCCGCGTGGTTCGCATGTCCGTCGAAGACATCGGTCTTGCCGAGCCTAATGCGCTGGCGCTCTGCATGGCCGCACGCGATGCGGTGGATTTCATCGGCATGCCCGAAGGCAATCTTGCGCTGGCCCAGGCCGTCGTTTATCTCGCGCTCGCGCCCAAATCGAATGCGCTGTACACCGCCTACGCCGAGGTGCAACAGGATGTGGAGGCGACTGCGGCCGAATCCGTCCCGCTGCACCTGCGCAATGCGCCCACCGGATTGATGAAGGGCCTCGGATACGGCCAGGGTTACCAGTATGCCCACGACCTTGAGGGCAAGATCGCCGACATGCAATGCCTGCCGGACAATCTACGCGACCGAACTTATTACCACCCCACCAACGAAGGCGTCGAGAATCGGATTCGTGAACGCATGGAAGAGATCAAACGGCGCCGGCCGCTAGGCACGCCTGATGTTCCCGATTCGGGAAATAGTTGACGAAGCTTGACAGTTTTAGGCGGCTTTTTTCTGGCTGTCTTTCAGAAGGCCTAGGCGGACCAGGCTTTCGGCGGTGGCGACGATGGAGTCTTCGTTGGAACGGGGTGCCCAGTTCAGTAAGCGCTTGGCCTTTTCGTTGGTGGCATTCTTGCGCTTGCCGAGTTCGGGCAGAATCAGCTTGATCGCCGGGTCGCGCAGCGCGGCAAAGCGTACCAGCCAATTGGGCAACTCCCGGGATGGAACTCTCTTGGCGGACGCTCCCATGCGGCCTTTCAGCACCTTGGCGATGTCGACCATCGACATGAAATCTCCTGCGACGGCGAGGAAGCGTTCGCCCTTGGCGGCGGGATGAGTCATGGCGCGGATGTGCAGGTCAGCGACATCGCGCACATCGACGACACCGAAATAGAGCCGAGGGCATCCGGGTATGGCGCCGTCCATCATGCGCTGAATAAAAAGGACTGAGGTCGAATAGTCGGGCCCCAGGACCGGGCCAAGCACGACTACCGGATTGACGACGGAAAGCTCGAGGTCTGGGTCTTCCATGGCGATGAAATTCCAAGCCGCGCGTTCGGCCAAGGTTTTCGATTTCACGTACGCATACACTCCGTCGCCACTAGGGTCTGTCCAATCGGTTTCGTTGAATGGTGTTTTCCGCGGCGGTTGCCCATAGCCAATCGCCGCAAAGGAGGAGGTAAGCACCACGCGCTTGACGCCGGCATCGCGCGAGGCACGCAGTACGCGGAGGGTCCCTTCACGCGCGGGTACGATCAGTTCGTCCTCGTGCCTGGGAACGTTCGGGGGCAGAGGCGACGCCACATGCAACACGTATTCGCAGCCAGCGACGGCCTGCGGCCAGCCTGCGTCGTTTTCGAGATCGGCAGCGAAGAAGGACAGGCGATCGCCCGGCTTGGCTCCGCCTTCCGTCAGAATGGCGCGCACGTCCCCTTCGCGCTTCAGATTCCGCACAGTGGTGCGGACGTGATGGCCTGTGGCGAGAAGCTGCAGGATGCAATGACTGCCGATGAAACCCGACCCGCCGGTCACTAGAATTGTGCTCATCGCTGGTTTAGATTCCAGCTGTTCTCAAAAGGTTCTCGGGTTTCATCAACCCGTTCAAGGCAGCCACGGATTGCGCTGATTTTCAAGGATCGAGAACGTAAGCTTTTTATCTCTCAAAGCCCCACCCAAGGAGCTTGGACGGGGCACCTTGGGAGTCTGACTCAATCTCAGGGCTTCTTCTGTGCTTGTTGCTGCTTCTCGGCTTCCGCGATGAGTTTGCGGAACTCGGCCACGGCAGGGACGTTCGGCGACTTCAGCGAGTCTTTGGCGATGTAGCGCCAGGTGGCGGCGTTGTCCAGGGGATATTCGACTCGGCCGCGGTAGACTTCGAACATGTCGTCGGAGGGTCCAATCTCCGTGCTGGGATGCGGTGTGTTGATGGTAGGCCCGTTGGTGAGTGGAGGAGGCGTCCCATGCTGCGCTCCGATGCGTACGCCTTGATCGGATGGGTCCAGGATCACAGGACGGCTTTCGGGACTGCTAATGGTGGGGGTTACCGTTTTCCCGGTGCCTCGTCGGAGGGAGATGACGAGATCGGCGGCGAGTGGTTCCATTGCCAGCGTGAGGCGTCCCCAGTCCATGATGGCTCGTTCGACATCTTGCCGGGCAACCCAATTCGCGTTGGGATCCTGCGGGGACACGCCTGCATCGGGATTGATGACGATGAGAACGGTCTGAGCTTTCAGAACGTAGTCGGGCAGAATCACCTTCTTCTTGTCTTTAGAGGTTGCCAGGGGAACTGCGAGAAGAACCAGCGCGAGGAAAAGTGCTCTGCGAAGGAACATAAATCAACCTCCGGCGGTGCTCAAATCTTACCCTAAAACTGCCTCTGATTCATTTTCGAATCCCCGCGGTTCCTTTCAAAATGCGTTTAACCACCGAGGACACGAAGGTTCACAAAGGGTGGCGTTTGGGGTCAAAAAGTGAATCGAACGGCCTCCGGCGGTCATCTTAATGACAAGCGTAAGTTATTGTTTTAGCTATTACTTATTGACGCCAAGGGGAACGAGTTATGGCTACCATGCCAAGAGTAGAGACTAGTAGTTTGAGCGGCGTCCGGCAATTGCCTTTCGAACAGGTGGAGGATTTGCTGAAGCTGCAGAAGGCAGCGCAGAAAATCAATTCGATCCTCGAACTGGATCAGCTGATCGACAAGGTGGTCAATGATGTGGCGGTGTCGTTTGGATGCGTAGAGGCCGATATTTACTTGCACGACGAAGAGCGCGGCGAATTGGTTCTGGCCTGCGCCCACGGGTGTGCCGGCTGCGCCGTCTGCGGCACAGGCAACAGTTTGAAGATCGGGAAACAGGGCATGGTCGGCTACGTCGCGGGCACGGGCCAGATGCGCTACGCACCCGATGTGCGCAAGGATCCGTACTACATTGGATGTGAGGAGTCGACGCTCTCCGAGGTTGCGATTCCATTGCACGTTGAGGGAAAACTGATTGGAGTGTTCACCGCTTCGCATCCTGAGTTGGATGCATTCCCGGCAGAGCAACTCCGGCTCCTGCAGGCACTGTGCAGCTACGTAGCAGTCGCGGTTCACAACGCGCGCCGCTTCCAGCACGAGCGGAGCGAGCGGGAGCAGATGAGCCGCGAGGCGAATGAGGCGCGCAAGATTCAGGAGGCTTTGCTGCCGCGGAGTTCCCCTTATATTCCAGGTTTCGCCGTGACTGGGCTTTCTACTCCGGCTGGCGCGGTAGGCGGAGATTGGTACGATTTCATTCCGTTCGACGACGGCCGCTGGGGATTAGTGCTGGCCGACGTCTCGGGAAAAGGTACGGCGGCGGCCCTGCTGATGTCGGCAAC
>Ga0210403_10002238_pt1 | contig 17718 bp, 23 predicted proteins | sample IncBWC19MmetaG_FD_150863 | JGI IMG/M metagenome (GOLD analysis project Ga0210403, IMG submission 150863) | Forest soil microbial communities from Barre Woods Harvard Forest LTER site, Petersham, Massachusetts, United States - Inc-BW-C-19-M | ecosystem: Environmental > Terrestrial > Soil >... | reverse complement strand
GGGTGAAATCAATGCATACGACAAGAAGGATGCGCTTCAGCAAATCGCGTACCTCCTACAGAATGTAACCCGGAAGGCATCCCCTGGGTCATTCTATCGTGAAGCAAGTGCAAATTCTATGCCGGCAGAAGATCGGCGTAAGGTACTTGCGGCAGCCCTCCAGGATCCATCTGGTGAAGGCTTTGCTATCGTTGGTCAGGAGCTATTACTCCCGATTAAGGATATCATCGACTACGAAGGGTGGGCGCGTAAGATTTATCGCGTTCGTCCACTAGCACAGGGTGAACTCTTCCGTATTGCAAAGGATGTTCGTTCCACTGCATGGGTAGTCGGCCAGGACGGTATGTCAATTGAGTCTCGTCTATTCGGTCGCTATGTAACTCCTTCAGAGTTCAAGGTAACTTCATTCCCAACCGTTGATATCGAAGACATTTATCAGATGAACTTCGACGTCCTTGACCGCGCTCAGGATACCGCTCGGCAGGAGATTGAGCTTGAAGAGGATAAGCGTGGTTTGACTCTACTCGATCGTGCATCGTCTACTGTTAACGCGCAGACCATCTTTACCACTCTAGGTACGGCTGCTCTGGAAGATATTCGGTTCCAAGTTGAGCGCAACCGTCTAGTGGTTGAGAAGTTTCTAATCAACCGCCAGGAACTAACCGACCTAATCAAGACTGCAGTTGGCCTTGGTGGTTCCGGTCAGAACGTGGACCCAGTAACTGAGCGTGAATTGATTCTAGCAGGTTACGTTGGCAACATTTTGAACGCACAGATTATCACCGGTGCAGGTACTGGTGTTGAGCAAGTCGTTCCAGCAGGTTCCGTTTACGCAGTAACTGGTAGCGAGTACCTCGGTGAAATGGGCGTTCGAGTTGAGCTATTCTCTGAGCCATTCAACAAGTTCTCACAGCGTGAAATGGTTAAGGGTTGGGCGTTCGGCGAGATCATCGGCTTCGTAATTCCTAACAGCCGCGCCGTTGCTAAGGGCCACAAGTAATAAAATAAGTTTCGAGAGGATCGTCCTTTTTAACCCCACACAATTAACTTTGGTGGGGTTAAATCGTATTCGGGGCCATGCTATAAAAACGGTATGCCATCATCTAATTGTATGTTGTGTAATGGAACTGGATTTGTGACTGTATCTGAGCAATTAACTGAGCCCCCACAAATGGAAGAGTGTGTGTTCTGTAAGGCGTCCACAGGCGACATTGCACTGGACCAAGTTCAACGCGTCCTTGATCGTAATGAGATTAATCCTACACCAGTCGATCTAGAGGCATTAGGTAGACTTCTGATGCTTGGTAAGAAAGTCGACGGTAGTCTAGACCATCTACTGGGTCCACTAACAGGCACACACGCACCAGGTGATTACACGGAACAAGTTGAGCCTACGCCTAATAATTATCCTTACATCAAGGATCTGGTGTTAAAGGATATCGAGGAACGTGCTGAGCTCGGTAAGCAACGATATAGGACCTATCTTCAGCCATTTAATGGTCGTTCCGCATTGCGTGATGCATATGAAGAAATACTGGACCTAGCATGCTATTTACGACAGAAGCTTTATGAAGAGACAAACGAATAGGGACTATGTCGCAGGTCTCTTGCTTTTATTCTCTATTGGTATTGTTCTTGGGTTTGCTATAAATGACTGGGTACGTAATCGCAAGGCCGCCAATTCCGCCAATGCTCAGACAATTAATGGGCAACAAAATGAATGATTATACTGATCATGTAAAAAGGTTGCAGAATGGTTTTTATGAAGGGTGGACTGTATTAGTACGTGAGTGGCCAGGTCAACAGACAGGCTGGGCTAATCAAGAAGTGGCAGTCCTGAGGCCCGGCGCGGGTGAATATTGGGTATCAATGTATTGGCCTTCGCCACAATTTCCTACACATATACGTGAATTGATACAGACATTCCATACGATTGATGGTTTTGCAGGCATGTCTTTGCTAGAATTTTTAATACGTACCTTACAGGACTAATGTGGAAAGAATAGGCTGGGACCAGTATTTTTCTAACATTGCAACATCTGTTGCGGCGCGCTCAACTTGTCCGCGTCTATCGGTCGGCGCTATCTTGGTTAAGGACAAGCACGTTATAAGTACTGGGTACAATGGCGCACCTCGAGATGGAACTCATTGCATACAAGCTGGTTGCGAGATTGTAGATAATCACTGTGTTCGCGTAATCCACGCTGAAGCAAACGCTATTATCTACGCCTCTGAATCACCTAGGTACAGTGTGGCGTACGTTACACATTCTCCCTGTTTAGAGTGTTTTAAGTTATTATATCAGGCCGGCATAAAGCGGATTGTCTACACTGAGCCCTATAAATTGGTCAACTATCAAAAAATTCTTGGAATATCAAATAACTCGATGCCTGATGTAGTACAGTTAGCTCAAGATGTGGAACCAGTTGCTATTGATCACTATTAATTTATTTTAATATTGTGGTAATACATAATGTTGCCAGCGGCGCATCTCCGATAATTATTACAGGGCCGCTTAGCCAAGGAAGGCCATGCGGGAAAAGATTGTAATAGTCTTAGACTCGAACGGATGCTTCCTTGAGAACACACATCCAGCTATGGCCCGAAAGCTTCTTAAAGAAGGCCAAGCTAAGATTTATGCAAGAGAGCCATTCGCTATACAACTAAACCGCTCGGTTGAGTCACCGAACAGGCAATTAAGGAATCAAGAAACCATGAGTCAAATCCAGAATTACACAGAGTTTTTCAAGGAAGAGCGCGACATCTACATTCAGAATATTTCTGGTTGTCAGGTGAGTGTGACTTTTCAAACTGGTCCTGGGCAGTTCGAATCGTATTTATTCCCTAACACCAAGGATCCAGTGAATCTTACCAGATTCGTGCCATTCCAGGCAGTTAAGAATTCGCACGATTTACGTAAGTTGCTCAATAGAGTTCCGCCTGCGCTCTTAATTCTGTCTGAGACAGAATTTAATGCATACTTCTCACATCAGGCAACTAAGTCAGGAGTAACTGTCGACCAGGCTCTAGAGGCTGCTGAACAGCGTAGATCGGCTGTACAGAACCATACACCACTAGCTGACGCACCAGATCCAATTAAGCTACATGAGGTAGTAGAAGATGGCAAACATCTCGGTGAAAGAAAGATTGTTAGATCTCTTGAAACGGTCTCTGCTGAAGAGGAGATTAACCCAAGAGTACTTAATCTCTGTCTACAAGTCAATCCAGCACTCACTGACCAGCAGAAAATGACAGCTGCCCAATTGCTATCTGAGTTAGATGTAATGGGCGATTTGACCTTGATCGATTGGGAATATGTACGTTCCCATGGCTTTTACAAGTCCGTCAAAAATCTTGCAAAGAAGAAGGCGGATGAGCTAGCTCTGGCATCGTCAGAGCCCGAGGACGCGCCAAAGAAGCCCGCTCCGAAGGCAAAGAAAGTAAAGGCGGCGGTAGTGAAGCCACCTGAATCAGTGTAATAAGGGACCAGCCCCGGGTACGACAATTAGCCCAAGTGGATGTACTCACTTGGGCTAATTTGTGTTTATTTTGATTGTTGACGTGCGACGCACTATAATGCTCACAAACAACTCGTTAATTAATTTATATAGCTGACGTATGTTCATTGAGCACCATTCATTTTTAATTTCCCCTAGACATTTCGTTTACGGTATCTTAGAAATGTCTAGGAAAATCAATGTCTGTACCACACGAAATCACTGTTCAGTGGGATCCAAGTCCTGCTCCAGTTTCTGGCTATAACGTTTATAGAGGCACCTCGAGCGGTAACGAGTCTAAAACGCCGATCAATACATCACTTGTAACAACTACATCTTTCCTGGACAATACAGTTTATCCAGGTGTTATATATTTTTACGAAATTACTGCGGTTCTTAATGGTGTAGAGAGCCTAGACTCAGTTCAAGTTACATCTACTCCTGTACCATTTAATCCAGCACCAGCGAATGTTGATCTCGGTCTAGCGTTAAGCTTCAGTGTGCTAGGTGCCTCGACTGTTACAAATGTGCCCGGCTCAGCTACACGTATTAATGGTGATGTTGGTGTAAGTCCAGGTACATCGATTACTGGATTTGGTGCACCAACTACAGTTGGCGGTGTATTCCATCCAGGTGATTTCGTTTCAGCTGCTGCACAAGGTGCTCTTACAGCAGCATTCAATGATGCAATGTCACGGACTGGCGCCATTACATTAACTGGTGATGTTGGCGGTCAAACACTATTACCTGGTGTATATACCTCAGCAAGTTCTCTTGGTATCACAGGTAACTTAGTTCTGGATGCGCAAGGCGATCCAAATGCAGTTTGGATCTTCCAGATTGGTTCGACACTTACGACAGCAACTACAAATAGTGCTGTTGTTTTGGTTGGAGGCGCCGAGGCAGCTAATGTATATTGGGCAGTTGGTAGTTCAGCAACTCTCGGTATCGGGACAGCCATTGCAGGCAATATTATGGCTGAAGTGTCAATCACAGCTAATACTGGTGCATCTGTCAATGGTAGACTATTGGCACGAACTGGAGCGATTACATTAGATGGTAATGGAGTTATTGTTTATCTACCATGTGATCTACATGCTCTACCAGCATCTCCGCCAAACTTACCTCCCGCTCCTCCCGCTGCGCCGTGAATCCACGCATTACTTCAGAAGCATAAGGATGGGCTCTAGATCATGTCAATTAACGCACATGCTAGTGCACATGGATGGTACCATGTTGAACATTGGCGTAACGAAGAATTAATCTGGTCAGAAAACACAAATAATCAACTCTATAACGAAGGGCAGTTTATGATTTTAGATGTAGCTCTTCGCGGAGGGACCGCGCCGGCAAACTGGTTTGTAGGACTCATGAAGAATACGCTTACCAGTTTGCCGGCGACTACCTCCACTCTTTCTACATTGAATACTGCAGGGCCGTATGAATTGTCCAGTTTAGCCGATCCTGGATATTCAACACGTGCTCAGGTAAATCGTGACGCGACAGCCAATGGGTGGCCAACATTGGCTGTTAGCGGTAGCGGTGAACAGGCATCAACGAAGACCGTAGTCTTCACAAATACAAGTGGAACAGCCTGGGCCGACACAGTTAGATGGATGTTTATTAGTACCGTTGGGACAGTTGGCGACACCACAGGCAAACTGGTAAGCTTGGCCCAATTAAGCGTTGATCGTTTACTTCAGTTCGGTGATCAACTACAGATTACATATAATCTTAAGTTAACTTAAACTATTTGGCTAAATTATGCCAAAAAAGTTTATTGAAACACTTAATGATGTAGCACTCGGAATAGATACAACCCAAAGTCTTAGAGTGCATTTTGAAGTTTTACGTGATACAGCTATATGTGTAGATAGTGCGCCATATAATGTATCTTCATCTGAATCTATATTCGATGGCAGTACGAGTCAGGATTCAGATATAAATCGGAATAGTTCTACTAACAATATTCTCGATGGCGGTACTACTCGTGATACAAATATTACTGGTGCAATATTGTCTGCTGCTCTTGTGGATGTGAGCGCCAGCTTTGATACAAACATTAGCGGCGTAATAACCACTGAACAAGTACAGGATGCTTGTCTAGGCACGGATAACTTTACAGGTATTATAGCATCTATCGAGGCTATTGACGACGATATAGTTGCTCAAGATACATTTAGTTACGCCCAAATCTTCAGTGAAATATTAGATGATTATGTAATCAGCGCCGATTCCATTGATCATACAAGTTCGATCATAGAATCTATATTTGACACTACTCAAGGTATAGATAGTACCATACATATTAATATGTCGACTGAAGATTTAGTCGACCTGAGCATATCTTTTGATAGTCTTAAATCAACACAGAAAATGGCAAACAGCCTGTCTGATTCATGTATTGTAGACGATGGATCAGGACATGTATCGTATGTTATTGAACAGGTAGCTGACCTATGTATTTGTGACAATTTGGTGATGCCAACACAGTTAATGTATGTTGGCATATCTGATCATAGTTCGAGCGCAGACGACCAATATGAAGAAGAGTATGGTCTAGGACAAGTCTTGGATGCTTGTCATGTTACAGATATTGCGACCCAGGCTCATACACAATTAGACCATGTGTATGATAGCGCGGCCGCAACAACATCAATTAAAGCTACAGTTGAGTATTATGAAAATATATATAACGATGTAAGTGTTGTCACATCTGATGTTGTATCCGGCGCATCGACCATAATAGATGTATCCGATGTAGGGGTAACCAGAGATTTTTGTACTGATGGTAAATTGTATAAAAATACGGTCTCAGACAGTGGGTCTACTATTGACACTATTGTGGCTAGTAGATGGCGCCACGTAGATTAAAGTACTATTATTTTTGTATTGTACATTATATCTATGATGGCTCAACTATTACAATATCTTCCGTTGGCTAATTTTTGTTTAATGGTCGTGCTAACAGGGCTTAATGTCTACACAGTATTTAGATCTAGGCGGTAAACATGTCTGATTTTTACGCAAACGCAAACATACAAATGTCAGTTGGGTCTCTTACCGATATAGTACAATCTATGTCCGGTGCTGCAGGTACAGCCAATTTCGATGGACTTCTCCCGAGTGGCGCGCTCACCACGTCGAATGGCCAGTTCGTTTTTGCTGCTGATGTCCATCAAGGCCTAATTGATCCAAAGGCGATGGGTATTAACGGGCCACTTAGAATAGATAGGCTACAATTGGTCGTAGCTGGTACTTCAACTTGGACTATTAATCTAGTGTTAGCTCCTGGTCAGGTTAACCAAGTCTCCACTGGTACTACAGCAAACTTTACTCAAGAAGGTGTTGGATATTTAATGCCTGGCCAGCAGTTGCAGGTGCTTACTACCGGTGCTGCGACTACATCAGTGTATATGGTTGCTACGGTCAGTAACCCGAACATGTTCGTACTTAAGACCTAGTATAATACTAGATATTAGCCTGTAGTCAATATTAACCTGTAGGCTCTCGGTCTTAGGATTAAGATATATGGCTAATCAATTCGTACAAATTGCACCTGATAGCACTGGTAAGAAGGTGCAAGTATATGAAAATGTTATTGGTGGTCAAACAGTAGAAGCTCAGGCCACTGTCCCCGTTGATGTTAGCGGCCTGCCACTTCATTCAACTGTAGGTTCTGCTGCTCCGGTATCAGGATTACTGGTTGGTGGTTCAGATGGAACAAATCTTCGTGCGCTGTCTACTGACAATACGGGTAGACTAAATGTGACCAGTGGTGCCGCTACTGGTGCGGCACCGCCAGCTAATGCAATCTTCTTAGGCGCATCAGACGGCGCTAACTTACAGGGTCTTCTGGTAGAATCATCTAGCGCAAAGAATTTGCGCGTTGGCCTGTATCAGGGCGCCAATGAGGCTACTGTTACAACCTTCCATAACGCTGACAATCAGTCACTCGGTGGCACCGCCTTCGGCCTATTATCTGGCGGTGTAGCGCAGCTTCTAAATGTTGCTGGTAACCTAGACAGGCAGCGCGAGACAAGTGTTGATAACGTACCATCACGTGGTGTTGCGTCAGGCACACAGCAACTTGCATCACCATTTAGTACTACATCAACTACGACTGTGGCCCCAGGTTCTGTAGTCGTTACGCCAGTAGCGATGTCTGGTACGTCACGCGGCTCTCCGTGGTCAATCCAGGTAGGGTCATCGATTAAGGTAGTTGACGCAAACCCAGAAGTTGTCTGGGTAACAGCAGTCACTAGTACAACGTTTACAGCTACATTCGCATTCAGTCACGGCCCAAGCTCTTATACATTATCGAGCTACACATACAATCAGGCACGTGACGCGACATTGGCCGATGGTTCAACTGGTGAAGGCCTCGGTGGTGGCGCGACATTTCTATTTAATACTGCATATAACGCTGGGGCTGGTGGCTGGGAAGCTGAGCGTAGTGCGTTGGGCGAACAAGATGGTGCAACTGGCGTTGGCACTGCAATCGCAGCAGAGTATGAGTTTAACTCTGGTGGGCCTGGTGCAACTGGGAGTCAATTCGACAGAGCACGGAATCTTCAAGGTAAGGGTTTAGGTACAGGTACTATTAATGCTGGCGGTGGTTCAGGCTCGACATCTGTTACCATGAATGCAGTGCCAACTGGACTACAACCTGGCTCGCCAGTTTATTTCCTTGGTGGCACTGCAGAGGTTGCGTATACCACAGCTGCCTATGTCGCCGGTGCCAATCCAATTCTTTTACAATCGGCATTAATTAATACGCACGCAAACAGCTCTGCTGTAAACTGGGACGTTTATGCTGCATTGGGTCCGGGGCTTAATGGATTTCAACCAACAGGTGTCGGCATCGAAGAAGAAGCACTGTACGATCCAGTAAGCGGACTCTTCTATATAGAGCGTGCTGCCACACAAGACGCGATGCCAGCAGTAAACGTTGTAGCAGAGGCGCCAGCACTTTACAATGGTACCACATTGGACCGCGCCCGATCTGGGGCCGCAGCTAACCTATCGGCGTTCTCATCTCTAGGATCTGAGTTATGCACACACCCAGGTAACTGGGCTGTTAGTGCCCAGGCAACAGCTGGTACACCATCAGCATCCAGAGCTTCTGGTGGTGCAGGTGTACGACATGTATGCAACGCTGTCTCCATAGTTGTATCAGCCGGCGCAACTGCACAGACGCCGGTTATTGTTAACTTACGCGATGGCGCTACTGGAGCTGGTACGATACTACATACCTGGGCATTGAGTACTCCAGTTAACGGTATGGGTGTAGTCGCTGTCAGTGACCTAAATATCGTTGGATCTGCAGCTACTGCAATGACCCTTGAATTTGCATCAGCAACTGCGTCAGCTGTAATTGGATCAGTCAATTTATGTGGGTATGATTGCCAGTAATTAACATTGAGCATTATTCTTACTTAAGAGGTGATTAACATGCATACAATTCTTTTAGCGGTTCTAAGTCAGGTCTCAGCTCCGCCAATGCCAGGTGCAGATGGCGAGACCGTCGGCTGGGCCTTACAAGCAGCTAAGTGGGCATTTGATCAATTCCATAGCCATAATGCCGGCCCAGCTGTCGGTATGCTACTCATGGTCTTGGTGTTTCTATTTAGTAAGCTCGTCGAAGGCAAGCTACCTCCAAAAGCTATACCATACTGTGCGCCTGCAATGGGTGTAGTTACATCAGTAGGTATGAATTTACTAGCAGTTAAGATGGGTGCTACACCTAAGGTAATGCTCGAGGCTGTAATGCACGGACTTACTATGGGTGCTGCGGCAGTCGGATTTTGGGAGCTACTCGGTAAGGTAGTTGTCAATAAGGTGGCCGCAAAACTGGGTCTAAGTGCCCAGGCTGCTGCTGTCGAAGCTGCACTACCACCCCCTCCATCAGATCCTCCTGCTCCACCAGCGGTTCCAGGTGCGTAAATGGGTGTACTTGAAATTATTGGTGAGATACTTAAATTTGCATTCGCAATCTGGAGCAATAGAACAGACCCAGAGCAATGTAAACTCAGAGCCGTCGCCACTGTTACGAAGGATATGAACACCGATGAAGACTCATTCGATAAAGCTCTTGCGGCAGGCGACGCTAATGCTATCGCTGACCATTTTCAGCTTCTTAGTGATCGGGTGCGCTCACACACCACCGTTAGTCCCAGTGGTAATCCCTGACGATCATACCTTGGTACCAGTGCCTGGTAAGCCTGGATATTACGAAATCTCAGCTGGATATCTTAAAGAAATATACGACAATCAAAGAAAACTCGAGGCAGACTTAGAGAGTTGCCAAGCAGGACGGAAATAAATGGCTAAATCTAAGAAAAATTTGCTGGAAGAAGTAGTATTGCGGATTGATAAATCTGTTGATAAAGTTAAGGGCGACGTTAGTCAATTAAATGCAACCATGGGTGTACTAAGAGAGAGCCAGTCTCAAATACTAGGTAATCTAGATGAACACATGCGTCGTACAGCTCTAGCAGAGAATAGTATTGAAGTTCTAAAAGCTAGCCATGAAGAGATGCACAAAGAATTAGTACCACTTAAGGAACATGTAGCATTATGGAGTACTGCCGGTAAGATACTAGCATTGTTGGCTACACTTGCCACCATAGTTGGCGCAGTATATGAGATATTTATTAGATAGTTGTATTTCTATTGGGTATCTACAGTACATCATTGAAATGAATTAGTATTTTGGAGATATAAATGGCTAACTACGGCGTATACGTTACTCGAACTGCATCAGCTACATTGTCAACTGGTGTATTTACTGCTGCAGCCTCAAACATGCGTAGAGCTAAGATCTACGATATCGTGGTTGGTTCAGCCGCGACTCCAGCTGATAACGCATTCCTTTGGCAGATGCAGCGCTGTACCACTGCCGGCACTGCAGGTTCTGCTGTAACACCACAGTCTCTCGACTCTGCCGATTCAATCGCATCAACAATTGTGGTTGGACAGGCGATGACTGTCGATCCGACTTTGACAGCAGGTGCAATTCCATGGACTGTTCCGCTCAACCAGCGCGCAACCTTCCGGTGGGTCGCTGCACCAGGCTCTGAGTTGGTGATTCCAGCTACAGCATCAAACGGCTTCGCACTTCGTACACCGACTGCAGGTGGTTTAGTAGAAGTTGACTCGACCGTACTCTTCCAGGAGCTATAACCCGTGAGAAATCCAGGTGGATATGCCATCTGGACGTACCCGGATGGGAAGAACGTAGAGCAGGATTCGTTTACGTGTGCACATTGTAATCAAGTAGTTTTCATAAAACCACAAGCAGATTTAGGTGGTTTTTGCATTAAATGCATGAAAAATGTTTGTGGTCCATGTGCAGATTTAGGTGTGTGTCATCCATTTGAGAAAAAAGTAGAAGCAATGGAAAAAGGTAAGACTTGGGAGCAAATTTTTAAGGAAGTGAAGAATGGCTAACCCAAATGACGGGACAACGCTAGAACCGAGCCGCGATGCTGGTGGCGATACCATATCTAATGAAGACCAGCCAGTTGGTACTCAGCGTGGTGATGGGATCCTGCCGCTAACCGATTATAAGCTCCCACGTTCTAAAATTGCTGTTGGTACATATGATCAGGATTTGGGTGATGCAGCGCACTGGTCGGCGCCGCTACCTGTTGAATCGAAGCAAGAACGTCAGATGATTGAATTGATGCAGATCGCACAGAACGATCAGAATCTCGGCGCCAGATTAACATCGCACCAATTTGAACGTTCAATATTCACTGATCGCCGTGGCCAACTTTATAGAGGTGGTATAAATAGGTAAGCTATGAATATAGAAGGCATTTACAGACGATTTATACCATATATACGCGGTCGCGGTCCGGCTGATGCGCGCCTTACGCATCTAGAATCACTATCTGTCGCACAGGTCGAATCGGATGGTCTAGAGATGACCCGTGCAGGTCGTCGTTTCCACGGTGTGTTCTCAACGACAGGTGTGGCGCCTGTTCAGGCAATGCCGACAACGACAGCAGGATTTGCACTTTATAATCCTGAGTCAGTTAAATCATATGTAATTGATAATATTTCCGGATCGGTATTGTCTGTAACAACAGGTGGTGTTGGTGGCGGCTTCGTCGCGATTGTTACACCTCCAACATCGACATTGCCGACAGTAGCTACTGGGGCAGCGGTTGGTTCTCGTTCTCTTGGTGGTCTGATGAGTAAAGCCGTATTGGCGACAGGCTACACAATACCAACTCCAGCTGGTAATGCTCAATGGGGTTTTGTGGAGATGACCTCATCACCGTCTGGAACACAGATTGCAGGCGGCGCAGGCCTTACTGCTGACGGGCACGGGCGTTTAATTGTCCCGCCTGGTAAACTTCTTGGATTATCGATAATGGCAATAAACACCTCTGCCGTGCTCTATATCGCAGGCATTACATGGCACGAAGTGGAGCTAGATCTAGAGTAAGCTATGAATATAGAAGGCATTTACAGACGATTTGTTCCTTACAAAGGTGGACGTGGTCCGGCCGATGTTCGACTAACACATCTTGAATCTGTGGCGGTATCTCAGGTCGAATCGGATGGTCTAGAGATGACCCGTGCAGGTCGTCGTTTCCACGGTGTGTTCTCTACCACTGGGATCGCGCCCGTTCAATCTGTCCCCACGACAGCTGCTGCTTGGGCATTATATAATGGTGACTCATCTAAGTCGTATGTGCTTGATGGTATAAGCGGAGCGCTATTATCTGGTACTGCTGGTGTTGGTGGTGGGTTCCTCGCTATAGTTGCACCCTTAAATGCCGCCCTTGCGGCTGCAGCTGGTTCTGCCGTTGGTTCTCGTTCTCTTGGTAGTTTAACAAGCAAAGCCGTACTTGGTATCAACTATACACTCTCTGCTCTCGTTGCCGGATCTACTCAATGGGGTTTCGTAGAGACCGCTGTCTCTCCATCGGCCGCGTTAGGTGCTGGGTCTGGTGGTATTACAGCAGATGTTCATGGTAGAATAATCGTCCCGCCTGGGAAGGTTCTAGGGCTCTCTCTGTTAGCTCCAGCCGGCACCACGCCATTGTATTTGGCCGGCTGTACTTGGCATGAGGTTGAACTAGACCTCGAGTAGTTAGTAGAGGGCCGCAATGCTCGGCGGCTTCGAAACATATGCTCAACAGCAGAACCGCAACCCGCCATCAAACGGGATTGCTAGTCCTGTAACTTGGCTTCCTAGTTATCCAGACATGATTGCGCGTCCGCCGTCGCAGTCACAAGCCCCATATTTATCAGTTATAGTTGAACCGCTGGTTCAATTAGGGCTCGCAGACTGGAAGCCAAAATTACCTGAAATTATTCCGCCAGTTAAAGTCCCAATTGGCTTAATTGAGTCATTCTTTTATATCCCAGCGATCTCTCGCTGGGGGCTCGATGCTGATCCGTGGTACCCAGTATATCCAGACTTTCCTGGTCGAACCGCCCTACAACCTAATGTTGGTGCATCACAGTCCGTAGGTGTTGAGTTCCCAATCCCAGCTCTACCAAGTAGCTGGCTACCAACTTACCCAGATTTCCCAGGCCGAGCAGCACCAAGAGCACTTGACGCCCTTGACGAAGGAATATTAAGTTTCACAAATCTCGGCAGTTTGTTAATAGATGCTAATACACCTGTAACTGCATCTCTTACAAACTCAGTTGCTACAACACTTAGTGTTGTAGTTTCAACGAATGGCCCAAATCGCTTACTCGTAGTGGCAGACACATTCTCGAGTGATAATGCTAGCGCGACATTCCCAGTTACTGTATCAGGTGGTGGCCTAACTTGGCAACTACAGAGGAATGATCATTCAACTGGTTCATTTAATAACTTATTCGGCACGCAGATCTGGACTGCTTGGGCCGCAGCACAGCTCACAAATGTAACAATCACAGCGACCACATCAAATACCAATCACATGTCTGGTATTGTTGAAGTGGTTGCGTTTGTTGGTGCAGATCAATACCCAGGTGCCAATGCCGGATATGTAAACACAAGTTCTTCTCAATTAATTCAGGTAACATTGCCTGTATCGCAAGGTTCGTTAATTGTAGGAGCCTTTAATGATAACAATGGGTCGCCAACCCTAGCGCCAATCTCAACGACTGTATTTGATGCGACGGTCAGTGATCCAGCCGCCCCAACTGGTATAGCGACAGGTAGATCGACACATCCATCAACCGCCCAGGGTCTTGTTACAGTTGGCGCAACAACAAACACGCAATTTACAAGTGCTTCGGCAATTGAGATTCGTCTGCCTGTTCTTCCAGGCAATCTAGGATGGTATCCATCATACCCAGAATTCGCTCGCGCTCCGAAGCCAATCAATGTAGGCGATCTGACTGAATTCGCCTACGTACCCGCCATCAATACCTGGGGTATTGATGAAGGCAAATCACCGTGGCTGCCTGACTATCCAGATTTCCCAGGCCGCACCAAGCTACCGATTAATTCTGAGAGTCTGACTGAATTCGCCTATGTTCCGGCCGTAAATAGATGGGGGATCGACTCAGGGAAAGTGCCGTGGCTACCTGATTACCCGGATTTTCCTGCGCGTATACTGCCACAACCTAACGTTACTTCAACCCAGTTTGCCTATGTACCTGCGGTTAACCGTTGGGGTCTTGATTCGGGCAAGGTACCGTGGCTACCTGATTTCCCAGACTTTCCTGGTCGAACTAATTTACCACTTAATCCAACCGCACTTTCTCAGTTCGTAAGTATTGAACTACCTATCGCGCCACAAGTTGGTGATACCAGATGGGAGCCAATCTATCCAGATTTCCCAGGCAGGAAACAACAGCCAATTAATGTAGGTGACCTAACTGAATTTGCTTTTGAACCAGTTCTATCTAAGTTCCCAATTGGGAATACTGTTCCGTGGCTCCCTGACTTCCCAGATTTCCCTGGCAGGAGACAGCAGCCTTTAAATGTAGGCGATCTGACTGAATTCGCCTACGTACCCGCGATTAATCGCTGGGGCCTTGACGCCATTCCATGGCTTCCTGACTATCCAGATTTTCCTAGTAGAGCGCAGCAGCCATTAAACGTAGAGATCTTAACTCAGTTTGCTTATACTCCAGCTGTTACTCGATGGGGCATTGATAATGGTGAAATGCCGTGGCTATCAGACTACCCAGACTTTGCGCGTGTAGCTCCAGACGGGAATAAGTGGCTTGGTGTAGTATCGCACAATCTAACTAGCCAGGTGTTCCCAATTGGGCCGACAATCCCGTGGCTACCTGATTATCCAGATTTCCCAGCTCGCGGACCGCGACCAATAAATACAGGTGACCTCACCGAATACAAACATGTATTATTGATTTCATATGAGCCACACCCAAACCATGCAGCTATATGGCTACCTGATTATCCAGATTTTCCTGGTAGAAAGGCCCCAGATATTAACGTTGAGCTCGGAACATTCTCGTTCAGAGACGACCTAGTGCCTAAATTAATTAGAATGATTGGTGATGGTAGGGCGGTCGCCACATCGACTGATGTAGGTACAAGCAGAACAACAAATCCACCAATTGATTCAGATACTCAATCAACTGAAGTTGGGACACCGATCACAACAGTAGTTAATGTTAAGAAGAGATATTAATGCTACCATTACTCCCATTAGTATCATATCCTGACATGGTCCCATTAGTACGTGATATTAATAGATATACGGGTATGTTCTTGTTAAAAGACGATCTAGGACCAAAAATTCTAGATGTGTCTGGAAATGATTATCCAGCAGCCTCGGTCGCCAACGGTACCCAAGATAATACTATTATAAATATAGGTAATGAGATAGACTAATGATTATAGTCGTAGACCCAAATGTTATTGCTCTTCAAAATACTCTTGAACGGATTAATATCACCGTTCAAAACTCTGCTGTGTCTCCACCGCAGCCGATAACTCCATCATCAATATCTCTTCAAGTTATGGATATGGGTGGGAACCCGATTGTTAGTGACACTTGGACACAATCAACGCCCGGACTAAGGATTGTCCAAAGTGGAACTGGTCAATTCTATATAGATTTTGGGTATCAGTATGCTACATTAAGTTCATCTGTATCTCCAGGGGCAACCTCATTAAGTGTGACTGGAGCGCTACCAACACAGACGATTGCGTGGCCGACTACCGGTACATTATTCCTCGAGCCAACGTCGCTTACGAATGCAGAATCTGTTCCATATACTGCTCTCAGTATCGTTAATGGTGTCGGTACATTTACACTGTCACAACCTGTAAGTCTGTCGCACGCTGTTGGTGTTCAACTTCGTGGACCAAATACAGAGACAAATACCGCACCAAAAGACTGGTTGTTTAACTGGCAGGTACAATTAACAGCCGGTAATGAGTTAGCATATACCCTACAGAAGGTCAAAGTCATTACAGTCAGATCTGCTATGTTTCTACCAGATCTTAGACAGATGATTGATAAGACTCATAAAATTACTGATCCAGTTAATGATGTATTTCTTGGATACACAGATAGCCAGATCTATAACTATCTAGAAGGTGGTCTGCAAAACATAAATGCGTATCAGCCTTCACTAACATTGACACTTGAAAATTATCCACTTGAATTCAAACAAATCCTAATTGATGCTTCTTTAATAACTGGGGTCATGAGTCAACAGTTGTACGCGATTGATACAGACATACCGAACTATAACGATCAAGGCACAGCATTCGTAATTGCGCATCAGCCTCAATTAGCGGCATTCTTAAATCAAATTACACAACGTCTAGATAAAATCATCCCTCAGATGAAGTTGCAGCTAATTTCTCCAGGGTCGCTACATACTTCAGCCGGTCCGAACTTTAGACTGCAGCAACTTATTTCGGCTGCACCAAGTGGCTCAATATTTAGAGGTGTGTTCTTCGCAGGATAATGTATGCCTAAGATACTAGATCCACATAGCGCGGGGTTGATTAATGGACGTGCGCCAGGATATTGGGGACGTCAGACAATTCATGATCGCATTAACTTAGAGTTTACCACAGATAAGGTAATGGCATTCAACTATGACAAAGTATTTGCCATGGGCTTACCATTCGCCCTATGGCAACAGTGCACCGATATTATCTCGCCGCCGCTCCTACAACAATGTTCTTGTTTTAAAGATACCGCCAAACAGCCAGATGTTCCATGTCAATCGTGCTACGGAATTGGCACAATACCTGGATATATTAAATTTGGAACTCAGAATTATTGGTTATCATCAATTTCATCACAGTGGGCGTTAACTAATTTAGTGCTCGATACTGAAAATAGACCATTTAGACTCATGCTTGCCCCTGGCCAACTGAGTGGGACGGCTATTTCGTCGGTTGTTCCCATTTCAGTTGTGGGCAAGCTTGGTGTGTGGGAAGCCAAGGCGGATGCCTTTGTACGTGATGCCAACAATAGCACAATTACTGTCCAATTTTCTACTGATCAATTAAACTGGTGGCCACTTTCTCAACTTGAACAACAGCACCCAACGTTGTCTTTGTATTTTAGGGTAACATTAACTCGTACGGCTGCCAATATTAAGAGCCCGATGTTTGAAATGTTACGCGCTAGATTCCCATTGAGTCTTGATATCAGGGGCGAATTAAATGAACCTGTCATTAGATGCATTCCTACATGGGATCGCGATACCGAAAATCGTACAAACTATGGCACACGTCTAGAATTGCTTGGTAAGAGAATGTGGACCATTCCACTTACATTCTTTAACAAGACTCTCGCCAGAGATACGCTGTCGGCTAGACTAGTTGACAATCTATTCGTTGAAATACGATATGGTGGGAATATAGGTACTAGGCTTGCCATTATTGAGCTTGCGTATTCAGATACATTTGGTACATTTACTAGACAAGAATTTGGGTTCCGTCAACCATCTGGATCAACTGGTCAAATAGTCGGTGAATTCTATTATAGGGTGTTCTAATGCCGGTCATCGATAATCCAAATCTTCAACAACAGATTGCGACCATACCAGACAATACCACTCAACCACCTAGATTCGGTGGTATTACGGAGCTAGTTAAAGACGCATTCGTGCTTGAATTACGGCACTATCTTAATACCAGTAATGCATTGTTACGAGGTCAAAGTGTCGATCCGTCTGTAACGGAGCTACCTAGAATTGCAAAATACTCTGTATTAGTTGACACATCAACGGATCCACTTGAAACAGCCGTTGCATTAATTCA
>Ga0210403_10002237_pt1 | contig 17718 bp, 10 predicted proteins | sample IncBWC19MmetaG_FD_150863 | JGI IMG/M metagenome (GOLD analysis project Ga0210403, IMG submission 150863) | Forest soil microbial communities from Barre Woods Harvard Forest LTER site, Petersham, Massachusetts, United States - Inc-BW-C-19-M | ecosystem: Environmental > Terrestrial > Soil >... | reverse complement strand
TTGATGCGGCCAAATGTGCCCAGAGTCTTCTGAACGCACCGTTCAACATTCGCTGCACTGGAAACGTCAGCAACCACGCTGTCTGCAACTCCTCCAGCCGCTTGGATCTCCTTCGCAAGCGCCTGGATTCCATCCGCCACAAGGTCAACAGCCACCACTTTCGCACCTTCACGCGCAAACAGCAGGCTGGTCGCGCGGCCGATGCCGGCGCCCGCTCCCGTAACAATCGCAACCTTGCCGCTGAGTTTCATTCGTAGTGCAAACTCTCCACAGGAACTTTCCCTTAGGGATCGCACGTCTCCAGGCCCTGCGATTTTCAACTTCCCGATTTTGTCGCCGCTCCCGTTCCGCCCTCCTGAAATCCCATGCCTCCTGTCGGAGTTAGCATTCCTCCGTCAACCAGCAAAGCGGTGCCGGTGATGAACGATGCCCAATCGCTTGCCAGAAAAGCAATCGCGTTTGCAACTTCCTCCGGCCGCCCAACCCGTCCGAGCGGATGCATACGATTGCAGGTTTCCATCACTTTCTCAGGATGGGCATCCAGACTCGCGGCCCAACGCAGCATCGGCGTATCAATTGCCCCCGGGCAAACGCAATTCACCCGAATGTTTTTCGACGCATAATCAAGCGACATTGCCCGTACCAAGCCCAGCAGCGCGTGTTTCGCTGTCACGTATGCGGCCGAATTTCCCACAGCGGTATAGGCCTGCACCGAAGCCACCACGACGATCGCTCCCTCGCCACGAGAAATCATGAGCGGCAGCGCGGCTTTCGCGACGTGGAAACAACCCTTCAGGTTTACGTCCATCACTTCGTTCCACAATTCTTCGGAAGTGCCGACCACGTCACCATAGCGCTGGATTCCCGCGTTACTGACCAGCACGTCGATTCCGTCAAACTCCGTAGCAACCGCTTTGATACTTTCCGTCACGCTGGCTTCGTCGGAAACGTCGCACTCGAAAAAACTGGCTCCCCGGCCAATGGAGCCTATAACCTTTACGGCTTCTCTTCCGGCGTGAGCATCGCGATCCAGAATCGCCACTCTTGCCCCTAGCTCAGCAAACTTTTCCCCTGTGGCCAGGCCAATGCCCATGGCCCCGCCGGTAATCAGCGCCACTCTATTGTCGAAGCGAATACTCATTTCTCACTCCCGGCAGTGATGGCATGATCCGACGGAACAGACAACAAGCTGGTCGTCTGCATTCGCATCGTTTTTATCTCAAAGGGACCTAGCGTCACACTGATAGAGGAATTTGAAATATCCAACGGACTTGTATTTTCTTCGAGTACCGAGCAGTTCCAGATCTTTGCGATTTTCAGATACGGGCTGGTGATGTGGACGGATTGTTCTTTCCCCGAAATTTCCACTAACCGAAGGATTGTGCCCTGGCCGTCCTCTGCGCGTTTCAATGTGGAAAGCACTACATTGGGGTTATCCATCTCCAGAATTTTTCCCTGTGTGGCGGGAAGAGCTCCGGGGGAGAATGCCGCATACGCCTGATCTGCCTCCAAAGGCGTCATCGTATTCCAACCGGTCCGCGTGAGCTGTGCACCGTCAAACGCCGCTCCGCTTGCAATGTCATAACGAAACGTGAATTCTCCTCCCTGCTGCGGAGCGAAGTTCGTACCCCAATAATTGCTCATTAGCCATGAAAAAATGCTTGCCGTCTTCGGTTCAAACGTGCTCGGCCAGTTGCCGCGCACGATATCGCCAAATGTGATGAGCGGTGCGTCCCGGGGAATAATTGCCGCGGTGATCCCCTCGCCGGAAACCGCTGCCCAGTGGCTCGTGGCATACCATTCACGGCTGCCACCTAAAAGTTCATCTTTCGCCGGATTCACCCACCCGTTCTGCGTTTCATAGCGAAAATCTGGATTCTGGACCGCAAACGGAAAGGCAATGTAAGCCGCTTCTTTCGCGAGAACGGGTTTCTTGTAGATCGTGTAACGAAGCTCAATCCGCTTCTCCTTATCCAACAGGATGATTTCCGTCCAAATCGAGGGCGTTTCCGGCGCCGAACTTTCCAGAGTTATTACAGTTCCGTATGGCGCATGGTGCGCACTGATCATCCTCCCGCCACTCGCCGCAACCGGTGACAGAGCTGGTGGCTTCAAGGAAGCACCATAGCGGTAAAGACTGTTGTTCGGCATATCGTCGGCACCCCGAACATACACGTAGGCGCCGAATCCGTAAGGACTCTTGTTATCTACTAATTCCTTGTTCAGCTCTTTGTCCTGTAAACTACGTATACTTCCGCTTTCCACGTCAATCGTCAGACGGTAAAACGGGCTTTCAAACGTTCGCCCACCCCCCAATCCCGATTGCATTTTCTCTTCTTCGGGCGGATTTTTCGTGGGCCTAATCGCAAACAATTTGTACCCAAGCCCGGGAACATCTTCCGCAAGAAACCGCACTCGCCGGTAGCCGCCGCCAAATCCCGGAAGAGGAGTGCGGCGTCCAACTTGTATCGTTTCCCCAAGAACCTCGCGATCATTCGTCACGTCAAACAGTGTCGAACCCTCCGCAATATCCACTTCCACAAACCCGCTGCGCGGCCAGTTCACCGAATTGAACACTACAACCGACGCCTCTTTCGGTCCCAGGAGATATTCCAGCTGAGCCCAGCTGCGATGAATCGAACGTGTGATGGCTTCGCCTGCCGCAGTCGTCTCCGCGCCCTTCAGATTCAACTGCTCCGTCGTCTGCAGATTGTCAGGCTGCGTCGTGGCGCCAACAAACGTCCAGGTGTGCTCGTCGAACATCAGGATGTTCTTCCACGCCGAATCCAGCAACGACTCATTTGGCCGGACCACGGGGTCCAACGCGGAGGTGGCCGCGCCAAATTTCTCCGCTGTCACGATCCGCTGTTGGTTCTGCCGGTGCGTCGCCGTAAACAGACTCCCTGACGCAAAACCATCTTCCCAGTAAGGACCGAAGTCTCCGCGAAACACGGGGAGTTTGCCCCGAAATTGGCTTTCGATTCTGGACATCGCTTCAGCAAAACTCGAATATTCCAGGCGCGGATACGCGTACAGCCCGGTCCAGTTGCGGGCCAATTCCGCTTGCCCCACGTTCAGCGCCGTATTTTCCAGTTGGCTGCCGAATAGAATCGTCGCATCGGCCGCATATTCCGGCCGTGAATACGCCTGTAAAAAAACGGGAAGCGCATCCTTCACCGCTTCCAGCCGCTGCGGCGTGCCGAACATCGACGACAGTTGCAGATATGCGCGCGAATACCACATCAGCACCCGGCCGCCGTCCGGACCTTCCCAATAGAATGGTGATTTTTCGTTCCACCGCCCCTGCAGGAGTACCGGGGCGCGCCACGAATTGCTGGCCGCTGCGAAATACTTCACGCCCGCGTCGTGCAGCACCGAAGCGTAGGACCAACTGTACGACGGAACGTCCGTGATATGAGCAGCGCCGATCGGCAGTGAATAACGCTTGGCTAGCGAGCTACTAGGATAGAGCGAGCGAATCAGCCCCTCGAGAGAAGCCACACCCGTATGCTGGTTCGCATACTGCATCGGCAGAATGATCTTGCCGTCGCGAATACTCTGCAGGAATTCGGCCTGCCTCTCCGGCGAACGGCCGGCTAGATATTGTTCCGCCACCCAGGAGCCATCCAGCGTCCAACGAAATTCAGGCCGTTTCGTGAAAACCTCCATCACGCCATCGACGGCTTGTGAATGGAGCTCCGCAATCTTGTCCGGGTAATCCGTGAATCCGACGTCCAGATGCTCATGCGGCACGATGAAAACGGTCCATTTCTTTTGCGCGATTAAATCAAACGAAAAATTCCCGATTTCTTTAGTGGCTTTGACAGAAAGCGTCGCGCGTTCCTGGCCTTTCCATTCCGGAACATTAAACTCCGCGCGCAACTCACCAAACTCGTCCGAAGAAGTGAACTGCTGCGTGATCAACTTTCCACCGGTGCGCAGCACCAATTCCCCCGAACCAGGCATGGTGGGAAATGAGATGAAGGCTTCGACCATTTCCGCAAGGCCCGACGGCTCGGTGCGATAGAAAACGGTCGGGAACAAGGAAGCGGAAGCTCGCCTCGTGGAGTACTTCCCCTTCCCCGCCTGCGTCAGTTTCAGTGCATCGTAAATCAATCCAGTGTGCCCCAGGGCAATGTCGCCGAGCGAATTTTCGACGGTGCTTGGCGTGTCCACTGCTGTGAGCACAAAACGGTTTTCACCCTGCCGGAGCCACTCGGCTGGTATCTCAATTATCTTCGTGTCCACAGAGGTCTGGGGCACAAAAGTACCTTCCCAATCTCCCGCCGAGTAATCCAGACGTGGGTGAAAGTAGAAGTTGCCCCTGTGTCCATCCACATCCAGCTGCAGATGCGAAAGCCGTGGTGTCTCGTAAAGGATCCCGACCGTCAAACGGTATACGCCCGCGGGTTTCTCGGGGAGCGTGAACAAAATCGTAAACGGATGCACGCGCCCGCCCGCCATTCCGTTTGCCGGGCCTGGTTGAAAGCTCGGCCAGTCCTCGCTGTCCTTACTTTTCCCCACGCGGTATACGGCGTCAGATTCCTTCTTGCTGTAGTCAATCCCCTGGCTGCGAAATTCGCCGGACGAAGCGTCGAATTTTCCGATTTCCCAGATGGCCTTCTCCTGCGCTGAAACATCCGCACACGGGTAGAACAACGCCAACACCAAGACAATCACGCCCATCATCCGCAGACTCGCTTTGTGCGCAAATCGTCTCTTCGGCATGCTTACCATTTCGGCTGCACCGTGATCGCCCCGGGCCGCTTCGGATCTTCAATCCACGACCCCATTTGCCTCTTCTTCGAAAGCTCGTGATATTTCGCCAGCTTGTCGCGATCCAGTTTCACTCCCAGGCCCGGCCCCGTGGGGACCGCCATCTGTCCTCCCGCCAGGTACGGCAGTTTTCCTCCTTCGATGATATCGTCCGTCAAATGGTGGTAATGTGAATCAGGCGCCGCCACCAGATTCGGCAGCGTCGCCGCAAGATGAATCATCGCAGCCTGTGAAATACCAAACTCAGCGCCGCTGTGCATACCGACGTCAATGCCGAACCCTTCGCACAACTGCCCGGCTTGCCGCGCCCGCGTTATTCCCCCATACCAGTGCGGATCCAGCAACACCACGTCCAGAATGTCCAGCAATACCGTCGGAGCAAGATCCTCATACGCAAACACGCTCATATTCGAAGCCAGCAGCATTCCCGGCGTTTTCGCGTTCACCCGGGCCATCGAACGCATTCCCCAGACTGGGTCCTCGAAATACTCGACATCGTATTCCTGTAGCTTCTTGGCCACGCGTACGGCGGTAGTCACCGTCCACGCGGCGTTGGGATCGATCCGGATTTTCAGTTTCGGAAACGCTTTGCGCAGCGCAATAAAAGTTTCAATCTCCTCCTCCGGCGGCAGAACCCCGTTCTTGTATTTCAGCGTCTCGAACCCATGTTTTTTCACCAACTCGCGTGCGAAACCCACCATCTCTTCGGCATTCCCGATTTCACCGCGCTTCTCTTCATTTGCGTATCGGTAGAAAAGATACCCGGCAAACGGAATCTCATTGCGCAGCCTTCCACCAAGAAGGTCGGATACAGGTTTGCCGAGCGCATGGCCCTGAATATCCAAGCATGCGAATTCCAGCGCGGCGAATCCCAGCACGTGCCCAAACAACTTCAGCGCCGTCGGCGCCGCCAGCTTCCAGCGAATGCGCTCCAATTGAAACGGGTCTTCGCCGATCAACTGGGGTCGCATCTCCGCAAGCTGGCCTTCACGGCTCGGCCCGCCATAACACTCGCCCAAACCGATCAGGCCTTCATCGGTGATAACTTCCACGATAATCCGAGAAAATCCCGGATGCGATCCAAACGCATAACGAAGCGGCGCCTCGATTGGGATGTAGGCGGGCGTCCAACGCACATCAGTGATTCGCATGAGCTGCTCTCTCTCCTGAAACTAAACTTAGCGCAAATTCGCCAGCAACTGGCCGCGCACCCCTGGCTTCACCCGGCAGATGTGCCAGCGATTCAGATTCGCGAAATACATTTCGTCAAAATTATTTCCGCCAAACGCGGCATTCGTCGGCGCCGCCAGCATGGTTGCCGACGGGTCCTTCGCAAATAACGCCACGCTTCCATCCGGAGCGACGCGGTACACCGAATGCGTGGCATACGTCGTGACGTACAGATTTCCTTCAGCGTCGAGCGCCGCCCCGTCTGGAATGCTCTCGAGTCCCAAAGCATAAACTTGAGGTTTGCCGGCTCGCCCGTCCGCCAGTATCGGAATCCGCATCACGTTATCGCGTTGCGTCTGCACAACGTAGAGCGTCTTCTCGTCCGCGCTCAATGACATTCCGTTCGCAAAAGCAAACGGTCCCGCGAAATATTCCGCACGTCCGTTCGCGCGAAGACAATAAACACATCCGTTGCCCGCATCCCATTCCCCGGAATCGCTGAAGTACAGATTCCCTTCCGAATCGAAGACGGAAAAATTGGGCGTCATCAATTTCCGGTTGCCTACCCGTTCGATAGACTCCAGCACGCGGCCCTTGCGATTAACATGAATCAGCGCGCTGCGCTTGAAATTGCAAACATACAACTCCTGTTTTTCTGAAAAGGTTAATCCCAGGCAAAACCCGCCCAGCCGCCCGATCTCCTTCACCCTTCCCCGCGAATCAATCTGATAAATCTGCCCGAGTTCTCCGCCGGCCCACAAAATGCCGTCGGCGTCGAAAGCCAGGCCCTCAGGATGATCCAGTCCTTCCGCAAAGGACTGGAAACGCTTCATGGGAGTTTCGGGCTGAAGACCTGCAGCAAAGCTCTTCATTCTGGGCACCGGCGTTGAAAGTCATTTGTCCAACCTTTGCACATATATACTTCGCCTCTCTCCGAGTCAACCAAAAGAAACAATAATTTTGCTGGCTATTATTAGGTATTATTCGTTTTTCGCTTGACAATCTTATGCGCTGTCTTATTGTAGGACAAACTCATTCAGGTGGGATGTGGCTGAGAAGAACAATCGTAACGTCGCCGTCGCGGAGTTCCTCCCTGTCCGCAGGGAGACGGTTATGGAAATGGTCGCCGGCCGCATCGAAGCTCTGGTGCGCAGCGGCGAACTGCGCAGCGGCAGCCGCCTGCCCCCCGAACCCAAACTTGCCGCTATGCTCCACGTCAGTCGAGGCTCCCTGCGCGAAGCTCTGAAGGGTCTGGTCTTCCTCGGACTCGTAAGAGCCCGCCCGGGAGACGGCACCTACATTCAGCCTTCGCTCAGCGGAGTCATCAGCCGCCACTTCCAGTGGATGCTGCTTCTTCAGGAAATCAAGTACCTCGAACTCCTGGAACTGCGGCAGATCCTGGAACCCGCGGCCGCGGCTCTCGCGGCGCGTCGAGCCACAAAGGACGACATCGAAAAAATGCAGGAAGCCCTCGTCGGCATGCGCTCCGGATTTCACAATCCTGAACGCTTCATGATCAACGAGATCGCTTTCCACGAATGCATTCTTCAGGCCGCCAAGAACGTCGCCATCCAGACAACCATGCGCATGATGTATGACGCCATGGCCGAAGGACGCCGCCGCGTGCTCCCGCTGATCGACGATCTGAAGCGCAATTTCGATCGCCACGAACGCATATTCAACTTCATCCAGAAGCGCGACGCCCAGGGCGCCCGCCAGGAAATCCTTGAAGACTTGCGCTACGCCGAGGCCCTTCTGCGCCGCGATCTGGACGCGCAGGACAAGTTTCGCAAGGAAGCGGAACACACCCCGAAACAATTGAAACAGGCCCGTGTCGCACGCCGCGGCAAACCACGGCGTTAGCAATTAATCCAGTTTGGCTTTGCTCCGAAGGGGGATCATACCGATGAATCATTCTCGTGCAGTGCGTTACCTGTTGCCATCAATCCTATGCCTTTGCGCTCTCTTGCTTTGGCACTCTCCCGCTTACGCGCAATATGACACCGGCAGCATCGTGGGCACCGTCCACGACGCCACCGGTGCCGTCGTTTCCGGCGCTACCGTGAAAATCACCAATACCAAAACCGGGCGCGTCTACGATTCAACGACGACCGACCAGGGTTCATTCGAAATCAACGGCCTGCCCGCAAGCGTCTACACCGTGGAGACCAGCAAGGCCGGCTTCAAAACCGAACGCGTCGAAGACATTTTGCTTTACGCGACTGATCGTCGCGAAGTAACTGTTAAGCTCGCCGTCGGCGCTGCCTCGGAACAAGTCACCGTCATGGCCGACACCTTCACGGTCAACACGCAGTCCAGCGACTTGGGCGCTTCGATCGACTCCAGGTCTGTCTCGAATCTTCCCCTCAACGGGCGCGACTTCACCGCGCTGATCGCTCTCGTCCCCGGCTCCGTGACCACTGGAGCGTTCGGCCAGAACAGCCTCGGCGGCTTTGAAACCACGTTCGCTGGCGTCAACGTGCTTCTCGACGGTGCCGATGCCACGCGCATTGACGTCAACGCCGTCAGCACGCAACTGGGCCGCCAGGAATCGCGCATCAGCCGCGCCAGCATTGACAGCATTCAGGAATTCAAGGTGCTCTCTTCCACCTACAGCGCAGAATACGGCCGCTCAGCGGGTGACATTGTAAACGTAATCACCAAATCCGGCGGCAACACCATCCACGGGTCGGTCTTCGAATATTTCCGCAATGACGCGATGGACACCAAAAACTATTTTTCAACTTTGCCAACACCGCTGCGCCTTAATCAATTCGGTGGCAACGTCAGTGGCCCGATCGTCAAAGATAAACTCTTTTACTTCGTGAATTACGAAGGCGTGCGGCAGATTGTCACAACGCCAATCTCACTGGTCCCGGTGATGACAGAAGCCGAGCGGGCAAATCTTTCCCCGGCAATGGTGCCGGTGATGGCCACGGTTCCCTTCCCCAGTGTTCCTGGTCCTGTCATCTTCAAGGGTCAGGGACCCGGCGGCACTGACATCGTTCGCAACGACCTCGGCTACTTCAACGGAAATCTCCGCAACACACTGCGCGAGGATACCGGATCCGTAAAGATCGATTACAACGCGACTCCAAAAGACACGTTCGCTTTCCGTTTCAATGTCAACGATTCCTTCACTAGCACGCAATACGGCATCGCAACGGGGCAAGTCTCTCCCTCTACCAGCCGGAATTTCCTCCTGAAGGGCACCTGGAACCACACTCTCAGTTCCGCATCGCTCAACGAATTTGGCATCGCCTTCAACCGCCCACAGACCGATTCTCTCGGCGGCGGCGACGGCTTCCCAACTTTCCAGTGCTCCACCTTCTTCGGCTGCGGACCTTCCAACGAGTTCGGCGCGACGCCGGGCCCCGCACTATTTTCGAATCTCCGGCCGCAACATTCACTGCAATTTCTGGATACGCTAACGTGGGTCAAGGGAAGGCATACGATCAAGGCGGGCTTCGACATCCGCCACGCGGTTACCCATGACACACTTCAAATCCAGGATTTTCTGGCGTTCGATACAATCACTGATTTCGAGGCGGCTCAGGCCTTCCAGCTGAGCACCCTTGGACACAACGAGGTGGGTGTTCAGAACACCAACTACGACTTTTTCGTTCAGGACGACATCCGCCTGACCCCAAGATTCACTCTGAACCTCGGTCTGCGCTATGAGTACAACACCGTCCTGCAGGGCGATCAAATCGGCAATTTCAATATCGCCACACTGACCCTCGATCCCATCGGCAAGCCTCTTTATGATCCGGACCGCAATAATTTTGGTCCTCGCGTGGGCTTTTCCTGGGATGTAAACGGGCGCGGAAAGACGGTGGTTCGTGGAGGCTTTGGTGTATTCTACAGTCCGATGCTGACCGGCGCAGCCCTCGGTTTGGCCGGCAACTTTCAGCAAAACATCAACCTCAACATCTTCGACTTCTTCTTCGGAACGACCTGCACTCCGTCCTATTTCCTGACGTATCCGATCCCGAATCCCTTTCCGACCTGCACTCCTCCGCCCCCCTCGAACGTGACCGGCTTGGACACCAACATCCGCGACACCTACTCGCTGCACTGGAGTCTGGGCGTCCAACAGGAAGTGGCCAAGAACACCATTCTCGAAACCTCCTACGTGGGCAATCGGGGCGTGAAGGGCCCCGCCGGCGCGGCCTATGCAGGCCAAGAACTGAACCTTTCCCCATTTCCCGGCGGCGCTAATCAGCTCAGCAACAGCTTTGGACAGATCCGGCGCTTTGGAAACTTCGTCAATTCCAACTACGAGGCGCTGCAAGTCAGCCTGCGCCGCCGCGTTTCCAAGGGTGTAACCTTGGATGCGAACTACACCTTCTCGCATGAAACCGACGATGCCGTGAATATTCTTACGGGCGCCTATCAGAACTCGCACGACCCTAAGCTCGATTTCGCAAGTGGCGATATTGACGTTCGCCACAACTTCACTCTCGGGGCCGTCTGGGATCTTCCGGTTGCATCTTCCCTCCCCAAGCGATTGGCCGAAGGCTGGCAAATTAGCAGTTTGCTGCAGGCACGCGGCGGCCTGCCCTATACCATCGCGCTGGCTGCCCCATTCCTTGGCGCCGACCAGATTCGTCCCAACCTTACCGGCCAGCCGCTTTCCTTTGCCGGTTCCAACACCCCCGGCTATCCGGGCCACCCACAAATTAATCCTGCCGCCTTTGCCGCGCCGCCCGCAGGCGAATTCGGCGATCTGGGCCGCAACACAGGCCGCGGCCCCGGCTTTACGCAATGGGATGCCTCTTTTGCAAAAACTACCTCGATTAATGAACGGCTTTCCGTCCAGTTCCGCGGCGAGCTTTTCAACATTCTTAACCATCCCAACTTCGCGAATCCCGATGGCAACCTTACCGATCCAACGTTCGGGATCAGCACTTCCACCATCGCCAATCACGTCGGCACTGGCACTTCCCGGCAAGCTCAGTTGGTCCTGAAGCTTCTCTTCTAGATCAATCCGTTATCGGGGTTTCATTTCATGGTGGGGCCTCTGGCAAAAGGGGCCCCATTCTTTTTTGATTTTGCAATCCACCATCGGAGGAAGAGAATTGCATGAGCCACAAGAACGGGATGCAAGGATTAATGGTCAAAATTTTCGCTGTTGGAATTGCGCTCCTCGCAGGCATCGCCATTTTCAGTGAAGGAGCGCTCTACGCTCAGGGTTCTTCCCAGCAACCTGCGCCCGCTGCGAAAACACAAATTAAGACCATCTATGTAATCCCGTCCAGCCACTGGGATCTCGGCTTCATCGCGCCACCAGAGGAAATTCTGCCTCGCCTGAAACCTCATCTCGACGAAGTCATCGCCAACGCCAAAACTGATCCCGAATTTCGCTGGACCATCGAAAGCGCATGGCAGGTTCGCGAATGGCTCTCGCGCACGCCCGACACTAAACAGGTTCAGGAACTCGTCGACCTCATCAACAAAGGCCAGATCCAGTTGTCTGCCGTCTATGGCAGCATGCACACGGAGTTCATGGGTGCCGAGACGCTCAATCGAATCACCTACGACATGAAGACTATCGAAAAGCAGTTGGGTGTGAAAACGGATTTCGCCATCATGGATGACGTCCCGGGATTCACTTCGCGCCTGCCGCAAGTACTTGCCCGGAGCGGCGTGAAGTATTTCGTGAACGGCTCTAATCTGTTTCTTTTCGGCGGCACTTCGCTCACTCCAGGGAAAATGCCCTTTTACTGGACTGCGCCCGATGGCAGCCGCATCCTGACCTGGCAAACCCAAGGACGTCTGGGTGGCTACACCGAAGCGATGGCCGACTATTATCTCGATCCCGATTCTCTTGAACCTTACACCAAGGAACATTTCTATCCCAAAGAAGTTGAAGGAAAATCGCGCCTCGAAATCATGCAGAACGGCGTCGACAAGCTGCTTGCAAAATACAAAGAGGCCAACTATCCCTACGATGCGCTGATGCTTCTTTACCTTCACGATTTTATTTCTTCGAACCGGGAAGCGAAGCAACTTCTCCCCGCGGTCCGCGAATGGAATGCCGCCGGAAAGCAACCGCGCATCGTCGTCGCCACGCCCGTTGAGTTTTTCCGCCACATGGAGTCCACTTATGGGAAGGATTCCTTCCCGGCATTCTCTGGCGACTACAGCGGCCTATGGTCCGAAGTCAAAATCAATTCGCCGTCGATCAGTGCCAACGCCCGATGGATCCAGGATCATTTCCCCATCGCCGAAGCTATCTGGAGCCTGTTGACGTTCCGTAACTTCACCAGCCTCCCCTCGGGGAATCTCGAGGACACGCGCCTGAAACTCTATAAATACGACGAGCATTCCGGCGCCGCGCAAATCGGCTGGCCCAAACTCATGACCCGCGCCGAAGTGGACCTGCAGAATCGCGAATACGCCGGCTACACCTCAAGCGGCCGCGAAGACATCCAGTACCTGATCGACACCGGCTTGCAGACGCTGTTCGCGCAAAAAGAAAGCAAAGCTGAAACTCTGGTTGTTTTCAATCCGCTCAGTTGGACCCGAACCGATCTCGCCACAATCAAACTCCGTCCAGGACAAGCAATTTCCGGAGTTCTCGACCTGGCCGCTGGCACAACGCTGCCGGTCCAGACTATTTCGGAATCCGAAGTGGCCTTTTTCGCCAAAAACGTGCCGCCCTTTGGGTATCGAGCCTATTCGATCGTCGCGGGCAAACCGGTCGCGCCTCTGATCGCCGTTGGGCCGTCTGGGTCGCTTGAAAACAGCGCCTACAAACTTGCCCTGCGAGCAACGGACGGCGCTCTCACCAGTCTGGTGGACAAGAAATTAAATCAGGAGTTAGTTGACTCGACGGCTGGCAAAGCCGCCAACTCGCTGCTCCGTTGGATCCCCGCCGAAAATCTACCAGCCGCATGGCCCGATGTTCGAATCGAGAAGGAATCCGGCCCCGTCTTTTCGCGCCTCACCGTACGAAGACCAGGGACCCTATGGCCTGAAACACAAATCGTGCTGGCCGAAGGCATCTCAAAAGTTCACATCCAAAACACTCTCGACAGGGACAAGATGCCCTTCGTCGCCAGCAATCAAGCGGGTGAATACTACTCCTTCCAATTTCCCGCGCCGTTCAAAGGTTCCGCATCCCTCTGGGTCGAAGACGGCATCGGCTTCCATCAAATCCCGGAAGACTATCTTCCAGGAGCGCGCACCGACGCGGCGGCCCCACTCCACTCACTTGTGATGACCGGACAGATCGCCGGCCAGGAAACATCCGTCACCCTCTCGCAAAGAGAATCTTTTTTTGTTTACCTACCAGGACTTCCGGGAGTGAAAGGCCCGAATACGTTTTTGAACTCGGCGCGCCCCACCGTTATGCGCAAGCAAGACCAGGGCGATACGCGCGATCTGGGTATGGTGAACTTTTCCACTGTCGAGCCGAGTCTGCCCCCGGTTTCTACTTATGCTTTCTCGTTGCGCGCGAATCGCGGGCCACTCGACGCCGTGGCGTCTTACCGCGCCGGTTGGGAAGAAAACGTGCCGCTCAACACCACGCAACTCGACAACTCCATGGCGCCGGCCACCAACACCGGCAGTTTCTTCTCCATAAGCGCCGAAAATGTCTCCATGCTTGCGTTCAAACCCAGCACCGACGGCAACCCCGAGCATTACATCATCCGCCTGCAGGAAATTGCCGGAACCCCGGCGGACGCAGAGATCACAACTACATTGAGAGTGAAAGCTGCAGCAATCGTGTCGATGACTGAAAACGAGGAACTGGCGGCCGCTACCGCTCAACCGTTAAGGGTCCATCTCAAGCCGCACGAAACACTGACAGTCAGGCTAGCCATTCCCCACCCACACAAGGAGAGGTCCGTCCGCTGGTGGGAATGGTAGTCAGTCTGCAGAATTTCGATCCGTATCACTGAATTGCTCGCTGAAGACTCCTTGATTCCAAGCGCGCCAGACGCCTCCACCCATGACGGCGACGGTTACAATTCCTGCGCCTTAAAGTAAGGATCTCCGCTGCAAGAAGCACCTCCACAGCCCCATCAGCGGGTTCCTCGCAAGCGATGTAACACGCTCTGAGCTGCCTCGACTCCATGAAATTGGGCCTCTTCAAAAATAGAAATAGCGCCTAGATCCGAATTCGCGAGCAGTATCCGCCCATCTCTGCGTTTGAGTCGCTCTCGTTCCTCGGAAAAAATCGCTCCCGGAGTTGGTCGAATCATCGCGTGGCCCATTCGCATGATGTCAATCCGCGAGACGCACCGACGAATGTCTTTATGCACTTTTTCCAAGTCTCGCAAAATGGCTTCTTTCCAATAATGCCAGCTGTTCTCCAGGAGAGATTGCCTGTTTTGTGTTGGAGTTCCATCAACTAGGGCCCAATAAAAAGTCCAAGCTGTTCGATCAACATGCGTTTGCAGGCTCTGGTGTGTCGCGTCTACATAGCCAAGAGTTGGCGAGTCCAAAAAGACTGTGTCCCAGGCGGGTTCGGTGCCCAAAGACTCTGGAAGTGGTCCCGGTTATCGACGTTGGCCTTGCAGATCACGGCTGGTCTCTCGAAGAAGTCGCTAGGTTTCTGGAGCAAAACAGTGACCCGGTCTAAAGAGCTAAGGCGCATTGAACACGCTATCGAACACAAGAATGAGGTGGAGCTTCGATGGGCACTGGACTATTGCACCATGCGGCGGAAGCTCGCGGCGAAAGTTTATACAATAAGAAAACAAGAGAAATACTGGCGTCAGTTGGAGGGTAAGGTTCGCTCCTCGCTTGAAGATCCAAACTAACACACTATCGAGTTGCGCCCGCGATTTCGAGTCGTGCTGGCCAGTGACAGGAACGCACGGGAACGTGTCTCCTATTTTAGGACACCTGCTCCGCCCTTTCTTTACTCCCTCGCCTTCCAAACGTATAGTGGTGGTACGGTTGGCAACACAACTCTAGCCTGTGAGGTTTGCCGATGGTGGGCATAATCATTCTCGTCGTCCTCGTCCTGCTGGTGCTCTTCGGCATCGGAATGTACAACGGCCTGGTGCGCCTGAAGGTGCAGTGTGACAACGCCTGGGCCGACATTGACGTCCAGCTCAAGCGCCGCTACGACCTCATCCCCAACCTGGTTGAAACCGTCAAAGGCTACGCCGGCCACGAAAAGGACACACTCGAAGCCGTAATCAACGCCCGCAATCGCGCCATGAGCGCCACCGGCCCCGCCGACAAAGCCCAGGCCGAAAACATGCTCTCCGGCGCCCTCAAAAGTCTCTTCGCCCTTTCTGAAGCCTATCCCCAGCTACGCGCAATCGAAAGTTTCACTTCCCTGCAGAACTCCCTCACGCAGATCGAAGACACCGTTCAGAACGCCCGCCGCTACTACAACGCCGTCGTACGCGACCTGAACACCAAGATCCTGCAATTCCCCACTAACATCTTCGCCGGCATGCTCGGCTTCAAAGAACGCGAATTCTTCGAAGTCTCTTCCGCCGCCGAGCGCGAAGCCCCAAAAGTCAGCTTCAGCACTCCCGGCGCCCCAACGGCCTGAACCCTTCCCTAAAGCATCATGCAACCCCGCCCAATCCCCTGTAGCGGCCGCCTTCCGAGGCAGGCGCCTTTAAACCCGGGAGCCGCATCCTGCGTTTTTCAGGGTGGGGGTTATCCCGGCCTCAATCGTGGATCGAGCCATCGCCTCGGCTTCCTCAGTCTTGTAGTCGCCTTTTTTCTCATTCATTTTTCTTTAGCCTTACCCGCAAGCGCAAAAGATCGCCATCTCAAAAAATTCTTCTCCGAAGTCGTCGTCATGCCCAGCGGCTCCGTCGACGTCACCGAAAACATCACCATGCAGTTCGTCGGCGGCCCCTGGCATGGCATCAACCGCTACATTCCCGTCGAGTATTCCGGCCCCCGCGGCCTGAACTACACGCTGTTCCTCGACGTCAAGGACATCACCGACGACACCGGCGCCAAACTCCGCTACGAATCCAGCCGCGAGCGCCACTACCTTAATCTGAAAATCTATATCGCCAACGCCGACAACAGTACCCGCACCATCTCCATCCACTACACCGTTTCCGACGCCCTCAAATTCTTCGACGATCACGACGAATTTTATTGGAATGTCACCGGCGACGAGTGGAGCATCCCCATCGAATCCGCGGGAGCCCACATCGTCCTGCCCGATGGCGCCACCAATCTCCGCGCCAAAGCCTTCACCGGCGCCTACCGCTCCACCGGCCGCGACGCCACTGTCGAGATCTCTGGCACCGGCGTGGATGTCCAGACCCGCGATCTTCTGCCCTTGCACGAAGGCCTCACCATCGCCGTCGCCTTCGACAAAGGCGCGGTCCGCGAACCCACCGCGCTTTCCCGCTTATTCCTATATCTCCGCAGCAATTGGCCCCTCTTCATCCCGATCATCGCCTTCTTCGTCATGTTCTGGTGGTGGTGGACCCACGGCCGCGACCCGCGCCTCCGCCCCATCGCCGCGCAATATCAGCCGCCCGACAATCTCTCTCCCGGCGAAGTCGGCACTCTGATCGACAACTCCGTCGACATGCGCGACATCACCGCTTCCATCGTCGACCTCGCCGTCCGCGGCTTCCTCGTCATCGAAGAAACGAAGCAAGACCATCTCCTCGGCCTTACACACTCCAAGAGCTACATCTTCCATCTGAAAAAATCGCGCGCCGAATGGAATTCCCTGAAGCCTCACGAACAGGAACTTCTTGACGGCATCTTCGCTGGCGGAAATGCAGGTGACGCCGTCCCTCTCGACGCCCTCCACAACACCTTCTACGCAAACATCCCTGCCATCCGGAACCAGATCTTTGCGTCCTTGGTCGGCGACGGATACTACGCCCAGCGCCCGGACAGTGTCCGCTCCAGCTACATCCTCTTCGGCATCGTCGGCGGCATCATCCTCGTTGTCGGCGGAATCTGGCTCGCCAATCACTCCGGCATGCAACCGCTTCCCTTCATCGTCGCCGGAGTTCTCACCGGTGCCATCGTCTGCGGCTTCGGCTGGTTTATGCCCGCCCGCACCCAAGCCGGTGCCCGCGCCCTCGAAGGCGTCCTCGGCTTCGAGGATTTCCTCGCCCACGTAGAATCCGACCGCTTCAACCGCACCATCAAAACGCCCGAAATGTTCGAAAAATTTCTTCCCTTCGCCATGGCCTTGGGCGTCGAGAAAAACTGGAGCAAAGCCTTCCAGGGAATCTACACCCAGCCCCCGCAGTGGTATCAGGGCAGCTACGGCCCCGGCTTCTATCCCTATATGTTCGCAAACGATCTGGGTTCCATGTCCTCCATCGCCAGCGACGTCATGACCTCGTCCCCACGCAGCGCCGAAGGCTCTGCTTTTTCCAGCGACAGCGGTGGTGGCGGAGGCGGCTTCTCCGGCGGCGGTTTCGGCGGCGGTGGCGGCGACGCCTTCTAGGTTTTGCTTCTCACTGCCGGCACTGTTGACATTGGCTCACTGCAAAAAAGAGGCGGCAGCGTAAGAAAAGAGGCGGTGTCATCCTGAGGCCATCCGACGAGGATAGCTGAAGGACCTCAACTTCAAGAACTAGCGCTAACTGTATATTTATTTGCCGCGGGCGCACCAAACTATCTAATTCTTCTCCTTCATCCCCACGCCATACGCTTCCAGCACATCCTGTAACCGCACCACCCCCAGCAGTTGATGCACGTTCGCACGGCTCACCACAGGCAACAAATCCACGTCATTCGCTCCCAGCCGGTCCAAAGCATCGTCCAACGGATGGTCGGCATGCACATGTGGAAACTCTCCCGCCT
>Ga0210403_10002235_pt1 | contig 17727 bp, 14 predicted proteins | sample IncBWC19MmetaG_FD_150863 | JGI IMG/M metagenome (GOLD analysis project Ga0210403, IMG submission 150863) | Forest soil microbial communities from Barre Woods Harvard Forest LTER site, Petersham, Massachusetts, United States - Inc-BW-C-19-M | ecosystem: Environmental > Terrestrial > Soil >... | reverse complement strand
GGCACGCAGAGCAGCTTCACAATGGGGTCCGGCACCGAAACCGCCTGGCAGCACGACGCGCGCCTGCAGCCCGACGGGACGATCACGATGTTCGACGACGGCTCCAACCCGCGTGTGCACTACCAGTCGCGCGGCGTCCGTGTGGCGATCGACACGGTGCGCCACACCGCGCGACTGGTCGCCGCCTACCCCCACCCGGCCTCGCCGCTGCTGGCCGACAGCCAGGGCAACATGCAGACGCTGCCTGACGGCAACCTGGTGGCGGGGTGGGGGTCGATCCCGAGCGTGAGCGAGCTCGCCAGGGACGGGCACCTGCTCCTGGACGCCCACCTCCCCGCGGGCTTCTCCTCCTACCGGGCTTTCCGCTTCCCGTGGAGCGGGCACCCGCTGACCGCGCCGTCGGCGAGCGCCCACCTGCTCGTCACCGGCGACTCGACTGCGGTGTCCGTGAGCTGGAACGGCGCAACCGAAGTGGCTTCCTGGCGGGTGCTCGCGGGGCCTGACCCCGCTTCGCTGACCGCACGTGCGAGCATGCCCGATAGCGGCTTTGAGAGCTCGGTGACGTTCCCCGACAACTTCCCCTACGTGGCCGTGCAGGCCCTTGGCCCTGCCGGGCAGCTGCTGGGCACCTCGGCCACCGTGAAGGTGGCAAGCAAATGAGCGTCGCGCGCGCACCCGTGAGCGCCGGCGCCACGCTGAAGGCAGTGAGCGCCGCCGAGGACGCCGCCCCGCCGCGTCACGCGCTGCTGCTCGCCCTGTGCTGCCTGGCGCAGTTCATGGTGATCCTGGACGTGTCCATCGTGAACGTGGCGCTGCCCTCGATCCAGGTGAGCCTCGGCTTCGCGCAGGCCGACCTGCAGTGGGTGGTCAACGCCTACACCATCACCTTCGCGGGCTTCCTCATGCTCAGCGGGCGCGCCGCCGATCTGCTCGGCGGCCGGCGCACCTTCGCCGCGGGCCTGCTCGTGTTCTCGCTGGCGTCGCTCATCGGGGGCACCGCAGACGCCCGCGAGACCCTCATCGGCGCGCGTGCCCTGCAGGGCCTCGGCGGGGCGATCATGGCGGCGTCCTCGCTGGCGATCATCACCTCCTCGTTTCCCGCGGGCCCCGAACGCCACCGCGCGATCGGGCTGTGGGGCGCGATGAACGGCGCCGGAGGCGCTGCCGGCACGCTGCTCGGCGGCATCATCACCCAGGAGCTCAGCTGGCGCTGGGTGCTGCTCATCAACCTCCCGATCGGGCTCGCCGGCGCGCTGGTGGCGCGCGCGGTGATCGTCGATCGCCGCCGCGAGCGCGCGTCGGGCAACTTCGATCTCGCGGGCGCGCTCGCCGTCACCACGGGGCTGCTGGCGCTCGTCTACGGCATCGTCAATGCGGGCTCGCACGGATGGGGTGCGTTCGTGTCCCTCGGCCCGATCGGCCTCGGCCTTGCTCTCCTCGTGGCGTTCGTGCTGATCGAGGGCCGCGTGGCCGCGGCGCCGCTGGTGCCGTTGCGCGTGTTCTCCAACCGGCTCCTCACGGTGTCCAACATCGTCGTGATACTGCTCAGCGCCTCGCTGTTCCCCATGTGGTACTTCTGCTCGCTCTACCTGCAGAACGTGCTCCACTACGGCCCGCTCGACGCGGGCCTGGCGTTCCTGCCGATGGCGCTCACGATCATGGCCTGCGCCACCCGGGCGGGCGGCCTGGTGGCGCGCTTCGGCGCGGGTCGCGTGCTGAGCAGCGGCCTCGTGCTGTTGGCGGCGGGTCTCGCGCTGTTCAGCCAGATCTCGGTCAACGGGAGCTACACCTCCGACTTCCTGCTGCCCGGCCTCCTCACCGCGATCGGCATCGGCCTCTCGATCGTGCCCTCCACGATCGCCGCCACCGCCACCGCGGCGCCCGGGGAGGCGGGTCTGGCCTCAGGCCTGATCAACACCTCCCGGCAGATGGGCGGCGCGCTCGGCCTGGCGATCCTCGCCTCGGTCGCGATCCTCTACACCAAGCACCTCACGGGCGCCGACTACCGCGCCCCGATCGTCGCACTCACCGACGGCTTCCGTCTGGCGTTCATGATCGGCGCGGGCTTCGCCGCGGCCGGGGCGCTGGTCACGCTCAGGTTCATCCCCGCCAGCGTCAGGCCGCAGGCGCCGCCGCTGGCGCCGGTCCCTGCCGCAGCGCACGCCGACCCCACGGGCGTGAGCGGCCCCCCGACCGCGAACGACGCCCCGAGCGCGAACGACGCCCCGAGCGCGAGCGACGCCCTGCCCGTGAGCGGCGCCCTCCGCGCGCGCGAGGCGACGCTGGCGGACGCCCTGGGGCACCGGACCCCGGGCCACAGGCCCGTGGCAAGCGCGCGGTACACGGTGGCGGGCGCTCGCTACACGGTGGCGGGCGGCGGAAGCTGGCCGGTGGCGGCCGGGCATTCCACCGTGCGCCTCGGCGGTGTTGCGGCTGAAGGGCACTCCTAGCAAGCGATGAGGTGGGCGCGTAGCGGCATCCCGGCATCGGCCGTGCTCGTGTGCGCCCTGTTTGCGGCCGGCTGCGGAGGAATGCGCATGGCCCGCCCCGGCGGGCTCGCCGAAACCGCGTGGGTTGCGGCGGCGGCAGCCAACCCGGTGACCGTGTCCCCCTTGCCGGGCACGCTGGACGCTTCGCCGGCGACCCAGATCAGCTTCCTCGGCGCGCGCGGCTCAAGCGTTGCGGATGTGCGCGTGGTGGGATCGCGAAGCGGTGTGCATGACGGCGTCCTGCGCAAGTACTCGACGGGGACCGGTGAGAGCTTCCTGCCCTCCCGTCCGTTTGCCGAAGGCGAGCGCGTGACGGTGTCGGCCCGCGCCGCCGCGGGCAGCGCTCGCGGGCGTGAGGCCAGGAGCACGTTCACGATCGCCTACCAGGCGCCCGTCGCCCAGAAACCGTTTCCGCAGAACCCGGGTGATAGCGCGGCTGTTCAGCACTACAGCTCCGCGCCGGCGCTGGCGCCGTCGAACGTCACGATCACCACCCCGGCGCGCGCAGGAGCCGCCGCGGGCTACCTGTTGCTCGCGCCGTATCAGGGGCGCGGCGCACCAGGCCCGATGATCGCCGATCAGAGTGGCGGCCTCGTGTGGTTTGAGCCGCTGCCGGCGGGTCAGGCGGCGGCCAACTTCGAGGTGGCCCGGTACCGCGGCGCGCCGGTCCTAGCGTGGTGGCAGGGCCACATCCTCGAACTCGGCTTCGGCCAGGGCGAAGAGGTGATCTACAACTCCTCCTACCAGCACGTGGCGAGCATACGCGCGGGCAACGGCTACCAGGCCGACCTGCACAGCCTCAAGCTCACGCCGCAGGGCACCGTCTGGATGGACGCCTACGACCCCGTGCGCATGAACCTGCAAGCCAGCGGCGGCGTCGCCGGCGCGGTGCTGAGCGACTCGGTGATCCAGGAGGTGGACATCAAGACCGGGCTGGTGATGTGGGAGTGGCATGCGCTCGGCCACATCCCCGCCGCCGAGTCCAAGAACCCGCTCCCCGCCTCGAGCTACCCATGGGACTACGTGCACATCAACTCGATCGACACGGGCTCCCACGGGGATGTGCTGCTCTCGTTCCGCAACACATGGTCGATCGACGACGTGGACATCCACAGCGGCGGCATCCGCTGGAGGATCGGAGGCACGCGCAGCAGCTTCAGGCTCGGGCCGGGTGCGACCTTCTTCTGGCAGCACGACGCCACCTTCCAGCCGGACGGGCTGATCTCGCTGTTCGACAACGGCTCCGACCCCGCCGAGGAGAAGCAGTCACGGGGGCTGGTGCTGTCGAGCGTCGCGCGCACGCACACGGTGACGCTGGCGAAGGAGCTGGTCAACCCGGAGCGGAACCTGCTGGCCTCCAGCCAGGGGAACGCCCAGGCGCTGCCGGGCGGGCGCTGGCTGCTGGGTTACGGCGGGCTGCCCAACTTCACCGAGTTCGACGCCCAGGGGCACGTGCTGCTCGATGGCACGCTGGGCACGGGCGTGCAGAGCTTCACCGCCCGGCTCGCTCCGTGGGTGGGGCGGCCCGTCACCGCGCCCGCGCTGGCCGCGCAGCCGACGGCGGGCGGGGTGCGCGTTGCCATGAGCTGGAACGGGGCCACCGAGGTGGCCTCTTGGCGCGTGCTGGCGGGAGCTTCGGCGAGCACCCTTGCGCCGGTTGCAAGCGCGCGTAAGAGCGGATTCGAGACGATCGTGGTGGCACCTTCGGCCGGACCGTATGTGGCCGTCCAGGCACTCGACGCCGCCGGCAGGGTGCTCGGCGTCTCGGCCACCGGCAAGGCCTGAGCGGTTAGTTTCGCCGCCCTTCGCCGGTGTCTCCCGGGTCCAGGCGCCCGACGAGGCGTTCGTTTCGCTGCTTGCGCATGGCTGCTGCGCCCTTGGCGGAGTTCTTGGCGGTGGTGAAGTAGTCGGCAAAGCCGCGGCCGTGCGCGGCGCTCAGCCGCCGTGGCAACGGCGCGCGCAGCTCGTGTGCGATCGCGTGCTCGAGCTGTGAGCGCAGCCGCGCCTCGACGGGGCTGTGGCCCGCGCTGTTCTCAAGCTCCAGGCGCCCAGCGTGGCTGCGGTAGTCGTAGAGCTCCGTTTCCTCGCCGGCTGACAGCGGCTGGATGCCACCTTGCGGCCACTGCGTGTAGGTGGCGTACTTCGCCGCGGGCGTGCGGATGGCCGTCACGTGCAGCGGCGCGTCCGCCGCGTAGGGCTCCACCGCGAACTCGGTGACCACCTCGTCGGTGGCGTGGAGAACGTAGGGGCGGCCCGGGGCGGAGGGGTCGGCGAGGATCCTGGCGAGGTCGAGCCGGCGGGCGATGTGGGCGTAGTGGGCATCGCCTCGCCAGGCGCTCGAGCCGGTGGCGATGGTGAGCAGCAGGGGGGCGAGGTCCACGCTCGAGGTCAGCTGGCTGCGCACGTGCTGGGGCGCGGCTGTGAGCTCTCCGCGTGGGTCCTTGACGATCAGGGGCACGCGGATGCCCTCCTCATAGGCGCTCGCGCCCTTCCCGCGCAGGCCGTGTGAGGCGCCGTACTCGCCATGGTCGGAGGTGAAGATGACCACGGTGTTGGCGGCCACTTCTGGCTGGCTGGCGAGCGCGGCGAGGATCTGGCCGACGTGGGCGTCCACCTGCATCTGCAGCTTGGCGTAGAGGCTCATGAACTGAAGCCACAGGCGCTCGGCCTCCGGACCGTGGAAGGGCACCGGGCCGAAGCCCGTGGCCGCGGTGGCCTGGAGCGAGCGCTGCAGGCGCGGCTTGCCGCGCGCGATCATCAGCTCGGGCGTCTCGAAGTTGGGCGGCAGGCGCCGCGCGGCCGGGCGCGCCGAGGCCTCGACGGCTACGCGGTTGCTCCACCGGTACCACCACGCGATGTCGTGAGGGTTGACGAATGACACCGTGGTGCACCACGGCCCGGAGGCTCCTTCCTGGGCGACCCAGTCGACGAACTGCGCGGCGATCTTCGGATCCACGCGCCACCCTTGGCCGGGAGACCCGTCCGGGGAGGGGAAGGTGCCGCCTGCGAAGCCGTAGCGCTCCAGCGCTCGTTCGCCGCTCGCAGCATTCCAGCGATGGTCGCGGTGCGTCAGGTGCCACTTGCCGTACCAGCGCGTGTGGTAGCCGTGCTCGCGCAGCATCGTGCCCCAGGTGGGAAAGCCCGGGTCAAGGGTGCTGCCGCCCGTGACCATGCATCCGGTCTGGTGCGTGTAGAGGCCGGTGAGCATCGCCGAGCGCGAGGGGCTGCAGTCGTTTGAGGCGGTGTAGTGCCGCGCGAACGTCACCGCGCCGCTGCGCAGGCGTTCGATGTTGGGTGGCAGGCCGGAGCTGAGGGGCGTAGGCGCGAGCCATTGCGGAAAGCGCAGCTGGTCCACGAGGATCACGAGGATGTTGGGCTTGGCCTGGCGCAACAGCGGGGCTGGCGCCGGCGAGCCGCGCGCAGCCGAGCCGACCGGCCCCACCGGTGCTCTGGCCGAGTCGCCGGTGGCCTCGGTGGCTGCGCGTATGGCGATGCCGGCGCCGGCGAGCGCGCCGCCGGCGAGCACGCCACGCTTCACGAACGTGCGCCGGCTGATCTTCCTATTGTGGTCCGGGTCGATGTTGTCCATCCGCGCTCTCATCCTATGGGCGGCGCCTGCGGCTCTCGCGCTGGGACCGCTCGCGGGCGTGGCCGATGCGCAGGCGGTTCCCTCGTGCGGGCCGGCGACATTGAACAACTCCGCGGTGCTCGATGGCGCAGTGACCGTATCCCCCGTTCCGGGCAGCCGCGACGCTTCGCCTCAGACGCAGATCAGCTTCCTGGGGGTGCCGGCGCGCGAGCTTGAGGGCATCCGCGTGGAAGGCAGCCACAGCGGCTCCCACAGCGGGCGCCTTGCCGCCTACTCCCAGGGCGACGGCGCGAGCTTCCTGCCGGCGAGGCCGTTCACCGAAGGCGAGCGGGTCACCGTGCGAGCGGTGCTGCGCCTCCACGGCCACGCGCACGCGCTGCTGGACGTGTTCGCGATCGCCCGCCAGGACGCGATCAGCACCACGCCCGAGCGGATCCACACTGGAACACCGGCAGAGGTGCAGAACTTCAGCTCACGGCCCGACCTGCACCCGCCGGCGGTGACCGTCACGGCGCAGTCCCCCTCGGTGTCGCCGGGCGATGAGTTCATCGCGCCCTACTCCGGCCCGGGCCAGGCAGGCCCGATGATCCTCGATCAAAGCGGCGCGCTGGTGTGGTTCAAGCCGCTGCCAAGCTACACCTCGGCGAGCAACTTCCGTGTGCAGGAATATGCGGGCAGGCCGGTGCTGACGTGGTGGCAGGGCGACATCACCGTGCACGGCTTCGGGCTCGGCACAGATGTGATAGCGGATGCCAGCTACACGAACATCGCCCAGGTGAAGGCGGGCGACGGCCTTCAGGCGGATCTCCACGACTTCCAGCTCACCGCCAATGGCACTGCCCTGAGCACCGCGTATGACCCCATCCTGTGCGACCTCTCCTCGGTGGGTGGTCCCGCCTCCGGCGCGGTGATCGACGGCGTCTTCCAGGAAGTGGACGTCCGTACCGGCCTGGTGAGGCTCGAGTGGACGAGCTTGGATCACGTGGCGCTCGGCGAGTCCTACGAACGGGACAACAGCTCGGTGGCCTCGCCTTATGACTTCTTTCACATCAACTCGCTCAACCTCGACGCCGACGGCGGGATGCTGGTGTCGGCGCGCAATACGTGGACGATCTACGACGTGGACGGTCGCAGCGGCCAGATCGCGTGGCGGCTGGGCGGCAAGAACAGCACGTTCGTTGAGGGCCCGGAAGCGCGAACGGCCTGGCAGCACGACCCGCGCGAGCTGGCGGACGGCTCGATCAGCATCTTCGACAACGGCTCCTCTCCCACCGTGCACAGGCAGTCGCGCGGCATCGTGGTGAAGCTTGACCCGACGAACCGCACGGCCACGCTGGTGAGCCAGTTCACGCACGGCCCGGCGCTCGTTGCGGAAAGCCAGGGCAACCTGCAGGCGCTGGGCAATGGTGACTGGTTCGTAGGCTGGGGCCAGGTGCCCGACTTCTCGGAGTTCGGGCCTGAAGGCAAGCTGCTGTTCGACGCGCACCTCCCCTTCACCGAGCAGTCCTACCGCGGCTTCCGCTACGCCTGGACGGGAGCGCCTGCGCACCAGCCGCTGTACTCCTATCTGCCGGGCGGCGCGGGTGCGGGCACGGTGTACGCGAGCTGGAACGGCGCCACGCGCGTGAGCGCCTGGCAGGTGCTCACGGGCCCCACCCCCGGAGGCCTCACCGCTGTGGCGCAGGCGCCGCATGCCGGGTTCGAGACCGCGATACCGCTGCCCGCGGGCACGCACGGGCCCTACCTCGCGGTGCAGGCGCTCGATGAATCCGGGGCGCCGCTCGGTATCTCCAGCGCAGCGCCCCAGGCCGGCCTTCCCGCTACGGGATGAGCGCTCATAATGCGCCGGTGGCATACGACGAGGATCTGGCCAACCGGATACGCGAGCTCGTGGGGATGGAGGACGGCGTCACCGAGCAGCGCATGTTCGGCGGACTCGCGTTCCTCATCGGCGGCCACATGTCGGTCAGCGTGAGCGGCCAGGGAGGCCTGCTCCTGCGCGTGGATCCCGACGCGACCGACGCGTTGCTTTCCGAGAGCCCGCACGTGCGGCCGTTCGAGATGCGCGGCCGAGGAATGCAGGGATGGCTGCGCGTGGATGCCGAGGGCGTGAAGACCAAGCGCGAGCTGCAGCGGTGGGTGGCGCGTGGGGTTGGCTACGCGCGGTCGCTTCCGGCCAAGCGGTGAGGCCGGCGGGCACGAGCAGCTTCCTGGACGAGGTCGGAAGCGATTTGAAACCTAGAGAGCTCGGAGATCCTCGACCTGGCAAGGGCAATCTGCGAGATCGATGATCTCTGGGTCTCCGGTGAGGAGGGGTAGATCGTGAGCCGTGGCGGTCGCGACCGCGAAGCAGTCCCCGAGCGCAATCGTGGCTCGTGCCTTCAGGCGCGCGACCTCAATCATCCGGGCGGTCCCTGGAAGGTCCAGCGCGAACGCAGCCCGCAGATCCCCCAGCGTCTCATCAGCCGCGGCGCGTCCCTGATCGCGCGCCACCCGATAGTAGATCTCTAGGAGGTTGACCCAGCTCACGACCGGGCGAGCTAGGAGCAGTTCCTCAACCCGGGGGAACGCCGGCTCCTCGCCGTCCAGCCAAGCAAGGACGGCCCAGGAGTCCAGACAGACGCTCACCGAGGCTCGCGTGCTCGATCTTCAAGCAGGCGAGCTGCCATACCCGTCTTCGGGAACCGGCCACCCAGTCGCACGGGGGATCGCCGCGCATAGAGCACGATCTCCTCGTCGCGCAACCGCACAGGTTTCGAACAACGATCTCCTGTCTGACGAAAACGGAAGGGGGGAGATTCGAACTCCCGAGGCGGGGGTTACCCGCCTGCCGGTTTTCAAGACCGGTGCATTCAACCGCTCTGCCACCCTTCCAGGGCCACGACGAAAGGCTACTGATCCGCCAGGGCCCGCTCAGGCACCAAGTGCGTCGCTGCACAGCGGTTGCGTCTCGCTGACCACCCGAGGCGTGATATCGGCGCGCTCGGTCATCTCAGCCTCGCTTCAGGAATCTCAAATAGAACGCCGCGAACACGAGGACAATCCCGACGTTTACCACCAGGCGCTCCCAGAACCGATGCCTGAAGAAGGAGATGTCCACGCCGACCACGACGGTTACCAGCGCGAGCACGTAGAGCACGACGCCTGCCTGCCGTCCCATCGTTCCACTCTACCGTTCAAGGACGACGCCACGTTGCGCAGCAGCTAGGATTGATCCTAGAAATGGAACAGTTGGCATCAATGTGGTTGCTGGCCACCCTGTTCTACGCCGCGATCAGCGTCCGCGGCAGGCGCCCGGCCTGATGCCCGCCGCCCACTTCGACGTGATCGTCGTGGGCGGAGGACCGATCGGCCTTGCCACGGCCTACGACTGCGCACGGGCAGGAAGCTCGGTGCTGGTGCTCGAGCAGTACAACTTCTTCAACCAGTCGGGCAGCTCCAACGATCTCGTGCGGATGTTCCGCACGATGTACACGCAGGACTTCATGGCCGATCTCGCCAAGGAGTCGATCGGCGTGTGGGGCGAGCTCGAGCGGGACTGCGCCGAGCAGCTGATCCTCATGAGCGGGCTGCTCAACTTCGGCGACCCCAACTACCAGAGCGGGCCGGAGGGAAACCTGACGGCGCCGATCAAGAACCTCGAACGGCTGGGTATGGCCTACCGCATGCTCACCGCCGCGGAAATCGAAGCGGAGTACCCGCTGACCGGGCTGCCGTCCAGCTTCGAGGGGATATTCGCGCCCGACAACGGCTGCATCAACGTTCCGCTGACGATGCGCAGCCTGCACCGTCTCGCACAGGCCCGCGGCGCGACGCTGATGCCCAACGCGACCGTGACGGGACTGGAGCTGGCCGCCGGCCAGGTCTCTGTGAACGTCGAGGTGGGAGGAGTGCGCACGTTCACAGCCGACCGCTGCGTGCTCGCCTGTGGCGCGTATGTGAACCGGCTGCTCGGCCCGCTGGGACTGCAGGTCAACCTCAGCATCTGGGAGATGGTCTACGAGTACTACGCCGTCAACCCCGGGCCCGGCGGTACCTACTTCCCCTCGATGTGGTTCCAGTTCCTCGACCCGACCGGTGGCGACCCGGCCAAGTCGAACCTGTTCTACGGGTTTCCCAACGTTCCCTGGGGGCCGCCCAACCTCTGCCGGATCGCGGTCGACAACGCGGTCAACGTGATTGCCGACCCGGCCGAACGCCAGATCGTTCCCGCCGCCAACGATCTCGCGATCACCGCAGACTTCGTCGCCGGCCACTGCGTGGGCATCGATACTCGCCCCAACTACTGCGGCACCTGCCTGCAGGGCAACGTTCCCGACGACATGTACGTGCTCGACTTCCTGCCGCCGTCCGTCGGTCCGGGCAGCGAGAACGTGCTCGTGTTCACAGCCGGCTGGGCGTTCAAGATGGCCCCGCTGCTCGGACGCGCGCTCGGGCAGCTCGCCCGCACCGGCCAAACCTCCTACGACGTGTCTCAGTTTGCAATCACACGACCAGGAGTCCTCAAATGAACAACCTGATGAGCGGCGACCCCAACCCCGTACCGACGGGCATCGAGCTCGACGTGGCCATCGTCGGCGGAGGCGTCTCGGGTCTCTACACGGGATACCGGCTCTGCACGGGCTCCTTCGCCGGGGGCGGCGGGCCACCGGCGAGCATCGGCCTGTTCGAGTCCTCGGGTCGGCTCGGCGGCCGCCTTGAGTCGGTGGTGCTGCCTGGCATGGAGATCGCAGGCGAGCTTGGCGGCATGCGCTACATGACCTCCCAGAAGATCGCCACCACGCTGATCGAGAGCGTCTTCGCAAGCGAACTGCAGCACGTGGACTTCCCGATGGGGTTAGACGCCCACAGGCTGTTCTACCTGCGCACCCAGCGCTTCCTCGCCAACAGCTGGGCGGCCGGGCAGGAAAGCGGCACGCCCTTTCGCACGAACTACGAGCTGAACGAAGGCGATGTCGGCTTCAGCCCCGAACAGCTGTTCAACAAGGTCGTCTACGACGTGCTGATGGCCGACCCGGAAATCGCGAGGGCGTTTGGCTCCAAGATGAAGCAGGCCTCGCAGTGCAGCTACGAAATCAACCTCACGAGCCAAGACTGGGACGCCATCAAGCCGGTTGTCCGCTACACGTTTGCAGGCAGCCCCTACAACGGCATGCTGGTCAACGACATGGGCTTCTGGAACCTGCTGAAGGACCAGTGCTCACAGGAGGGATACGACTTTCTCGCTGACGGCGGCGGCTACTACTCCAACACGATCAACTGGAACGCGGCCGAGGCCTTCGAGAACATGGTTGGCGACTTCACCGGCACCGACGTCGCCTACCGCACCATCGTCGGCGGCTACGACAGGATCGCGGGCGCGCTCGCCGACCATCTCGCAGAGGAACCGCGCGCGACGATCTGGACCGGCGCGCGCCTGGTCCGCGTCGACCGCGCGGTGGGCACGGACAGGCGTTACTCGTTGACCATCGCGAACCAGTCCGGCGGCGCACCCGTCCAGGTGCTGGCCAACGCGGTGGTGCTCGCGCTGCCACGCCGCTCGCTGGAACTGCTCGACCAGGACTGCTTCCTGTTCAACGACGAAGACAGCGACACGCCCACAGCGCTGGCCGACACTCTGCCGTCGGTGCTGCTGCAGCCGTCGTTCAAGCTGCTGATGGGCTTTGAGGAACCGTGGTGGAAGGGCGACCTGGGCGCCACCTCCGGCGAGTCGATCACCGACCTGCCGATGCGCCAGTGCTACTACTTCGGCACCGACCCCACAGACTCGCACTCGCTGTTCCTGGGTAGCTACAACGACATGGACACCGTGTCGTTCTGGTCAGCCCTGCAGCAGGCCCAGGCGAAGCTGTTCACCCCGCACGCAACCGCGCTCGCCGACGCAGACGCAGTCGCGGCGCTCGCCGAATTCCAGGCCCCCCAGATCATGGTCGAGGAGGGGATGAAGCAGGTCCGCGAACTACACGGCCCCGAGCCAAAACCGATCCCGGACCCCTACATCACCTACTACAAGGACTGGGCAGAGGACCCGTTCGGCGGCGGCTATCACGCGTGGGCAGCAGCTGTGCCGGTCAAGGAAGCCATGCCGTACATGCGCCAACCGCTCGCCGCCGAGTCGATCCACGTCTGCGGAGAGGCCTACTCCGATCTGCAGGGCTGGATCGAGGGCGCGTTCTGCGTCGCCGAGCACATGCTGCAGGAACACTTCGGCATGGAATGGCCTGCCTGGCTGGAGAAGGGCTACTACCTCGGCTGGTAGGCGGGGAGAACTCGTTTGCGAGCGTCGCCGGATGGTCTCATCACGGGCGATAGGCCTCGCGCCGATGCTCGACGCGCAGCACGATCACCTCACGCCGCTCCTCGTTGATGCGATAGAGAACGCGGTAGGTGCCTCGACGTGCCGAGTAGATACCGCTCAGCTCCCGCCGCAGAGGCTTGCCGACCCGACGAGGCTCCCCCACGAGCGCCGTGGTGAGGAACTCGATCACGGCCGTCGCTATAGCCTCTGGCAGCCCCTCGGCGAGCGCTCGAGCCGCGGGCGGCGTAACGATTAGCTCGTACTCCTCGGCGCCGCTCACGAGCGCAGCTGGCGCACGGCATCGACGCCGCGCACAACGTCGCCGCGTTGATATGCCTCATCAGCCTCGCGGATGTCGGCCAGCGCCTCGGGATCGCTTAGCACCGATATCGTCTCCTCCAGCTCGGCGAGATCCTCGGCGCTGATCAGCACGGCAGCGTCACGGCCGTTCCTTGTGATCATGACGCGATCGTGCTCGCGCTCGACCCGATCAACGAACTCGGAGAGATGGTCGCGCACGCTACGCAAAGGCTCAGTACTCATGGCTACAATTGTGGCGCACCAATGCGAGGACATCAACCCCTACGCGCTTGAGCGGCCGAACAAGGAGTTGGGAATGAGCAATTACCGAGTGCTCCCCATCGACGACATCCCGGCGGTGGTCTTCGGGTCGTTCAAACGTGCGCGGGCCGCGCTCGGGGTCGAGTCGTTTGGGATGCAGGTGATGGACCTTCCACCGAATTCGCCCCATCATCCACGCCACGACCATCGCATCGATGGTCAGGAGGAGGTGTACGTCGTGCTGCGCGGAGGGGGGGAGATCGAGATCGAAGGCACACGTCATTCGATCACTCCTGAGACACTGGTTCGCGTTGGACCGACGCTGTCGCGCAAGCTCTGGCCGGGGCAAGACGGGATGCGTGTGCTTGTTCTTGGAGGTGTTCCGGGAAGCGCCTACGCCGCGCCGGAGGTCACTCGCCTCGACGCACCGGATCCGGGCATGGATATCTCCGCTGAGATGACCGGCAGCGGGCGTGGGTTGTAGCGATGTCGTCGCGCCCCGCGACTCCGCTTGAAGCTTCGCGGGGCAACCGGCGAGGATCTCCCCGATCAGGCGGTCACGCGCTCGCGACGACCTCTCGCACCTCGCACCGCTCCACGGTCACACCCGGCGACGGGTTGCTTCCGACCGCGACCATCGCCGCCATTGCCTGCGCGTTCTCCTCGCCGTCGAACACCACGACGGAAAGCCCTTTGCCTGCAACCGGTCCCAGCCAGGTACCGGACTGGAACCCAGGCGCCTGCTTGACCCGTGGAACGACGGTCTCGCGCAGGTTCTTCAGGCCCTCCTCGCGTTCGGTCCCGCTCAGGTCCACTTCCAACAGAACTGCGTACATGGTCGCTCCTCCAGTGTTTATAGACACCACTGATGCCGAGCGGGCGTCACCCCGCGCTCATCTGCAACGTACCCGAAAGCTCGTCCGTCTGTCTGACCACTCCCATGTAATCGAAGCGGACCCTCCAACGACAATGTGTCCAGAACACTTGGCCTCATCACATAGGGAAGCTCTGTGCACGACTGATCAGCAGGGAGAAGAGGCTCTGCTCTTGTGAACTCGTCACCGGCTCCGGGAAGCCGAAGTCGAACAGCACGACGAGTGCTGTCCTGTAGCCAAAGCCGAGGATGTCGAAGCGGACCGGAACATGGATGCCGTGGAGAGAGAAGGTCGTGCTGATGCGCCACCCGAAGGTTCCCGCCGTTCCCGGAGCGGCAGGCGTGAACACTTCAACGGAGACCGGCCCGACGGTGCCGCCTTCCTTGTGGCCCTGCGTGCCGAAGAGCTGTTGGAGAAAGCGCGACAGGCATGCCCGCGCGTGCTCGCTGCGTGCAGCCGTGAGCTCTTCGGCCGCCAAGGCCGGTGTGGTCGCGACTTCGACGTCGGACCCCACCGATTCAGTTGAGGAACTGGTCTGACGTTCGAACTCCTTCGAACCCGCTTCGAACAGCGCGTGCTTGAATGCCACGGAGCCCACACAGCCCAAGAATGCGTGCCCCTGTTGCTTTTCCGCAGAACTTTCGGGTTCGTGTTCGGGCGGGGAGACCTTGAACCCCGGCACATCCTGGGCGCGCAGGTTCACCCCACGAGCAAATGCCCTCGCCTGCGCCTTGGTGAGTGACGTGTTGGCGACAATGGATGCCTGCACTACCGTCCCAGCGTGTGCTGTGGTCGTGGTTGCGGACTGGCTGCTTCTCCCACAGGCGACAAGGAGGGCGCCTGTCGCGAGTAGCACGGAGCAAACGGACAGCCGACGCTTCACCGAGCGTATTCTGCCAGAGCGGAACGAGGGTATCGGGCGCGCTCTTCCTTCATCGGTGGTTGCGGACGTCTTGCGAGCCAAGGTGGGGCCTAGGACATTCGAAAGGCCGCAGGCGGCAGACGGCACTACGGAAGGGGGATTCCAACCCCGACGCGGGGGTTGCCCGCCTGCCAGTTTCACGACCGTGGACCCGCCCGCCGCTGGCGACCCTGGGATCATTGCGTTGATGTCGGCGCCTCGCGAGCTCAACGGCAAGGAGTACGAGAAGGAGTTGCTGCGTCTGCAGACCGAGCTCGTCTACATGCAGGAGTGGATCGTCGCCGAGGGCAAGCGGCTCGTGGTCGTCTTCGAGGGTCGCGACACGGCCGGCAAGGATGGCGTCATCAAGCGGATCGTCGCCTATCTGAATCCTCGAACCTGCCGCGTGGTCGCGGTCCCCACGCCCTCAGAGCGCGAGCGCACGCAGTGGTACTTCCAGCGTTACACGGCGCATCTGCCCGCCGCCGGCGAGATCGTGCTGTTCGACCGCAGCTGGTACAACCGCGCCGGCGTCGAGCGCGTGATGGGCTTCTGCAGCGACGAGCAGTATGAAGAGTTCCTGCGCTTCTGCCCGCTGTTCGAGGAGTCGCTGCAGAACGAAGGGATCACGCTCCTCAAGTACTGGCTGTCCGTCTCAGATGACGAGCAGGAGCGGCGCTTCAAGAAACGACTGTCCGACCCGCGCAAGCGTTGGAAGTTCAGCACCATCGACCTGCAGGCGCGTGCCCGCTGGGTCGACTACGCGGAGGCCAAGGACCGCATGTTCGCCTACACCGACACCGAGCAGAGCCCGTGGCACGTGGTCGAGGCTGACGACAAGCGCACCGCGAGGCTCAACCTGATCAGCCATCTGCTCTCGCTCGTGCCCTACGAGCAGCCCGACAAGGCCAAGCGGGTCAAGCTGCCCGCGCGCCAGAGCCGGAGATACGTGCGCCCGCCGAAGCGCACCGAGCGGCTCGTGCCCGAGCGGTACATGGTGCGCGCGGACTGAGCGGCGGCTGAGAATGGGCGGCTCTTCCGGGGAGGCTCTACACTGGCAAGCTCTCGATGCCGGGAGAGGTGGCCGAGAGGCTGAAGGCACTCGCCTGCTAAGCGAGTATGGGGGTTAAACTCCATCGCGGGTTCGAATCCCGCCCTCTCCGTGTTTTACGAGAATAAGCTTGATCAGCGCGGACGTATCGAAGTAGACGATCAGCGGCGCTGCTCGGCGACGAGGTCGGACACCGACACAAGCGATGGAAGTTGTCGGCGCCGCGCGTTGGCCTGCTTGGGTCGGGTGGGCTCTCGCACGAGCCCGCGTGCGCGCAGATCTGCGAGCGGGTCTCCTTCGTTCACGGGCGAAAGTCGGGCGACTGGCCTGCCACGCATTGTCACGACCACCTCGCCGGCGGACAAAGGTGTCCCCGTACGAGCAGAACACACAGCAGTCGCCTGGCTTGGGCTTCAGCCGCTCGCCACAGCCGGTGCAGAGGTAGAAGTGCTGGCAGGCGTTGGTCGGTATCGCCTCCCGTGCCTGGGTACCGCATAGCGGGCAGGTGATCGTGGCGGTCTGATGCTCATCGAGGTAGACGCTCGTCTTAGGCATCGAGATCAATATAGGCCGTCACGTAGGGCGCCAATTGAGGCCGCCGTAAATACCAATGCGCACCAACTGCGCAGGTGGCACGCCCCGTCCCCTTGTCGCCGCGCGTGCATCGTGCCATGCTCATAGCGCTTGTCTGTCAACCCGAGACAGGCCCACAGCAATGCATTCAACGCTCGGCGGTCGATCACGATGAGAGGCGAGGGCGCGAAGGCGAAGGTGCTGCTCGGCTGCGTTTGCGCGGCGTTGCTGGCCGCCGGCTACTGGACCGCGAGAGCGATCGTTCCGGCGCGCGCCGCAGCCACGTCTGCGCTCTCGCTGAGTGTGCCAGGCGTGGCCACCATCGGGGTTCCACTGTCCACCATCGGCGCGCCCACGGTGTCCGTGGCGAGTATCTCGGTTCTGCCCACCACCAGCACCCCCACACTGCCGAGCACGAGCACACTGGCGCCGCCCACCGTCAGCACGCCCTCGGTGCCCGTGACGAGCGTGCCATCCGTGCCCACGAAAAGCGTCCCCACGCTGCCGACCACGAGCGCGCCGGTGCTGCCCACGAGCGCCCCGGTCACGCCCGCCGTCGTCGCCGGGGGCCCGGCCCAGCAGCCCGAGCACGGGGGCTCTGGCGCCGCCTCGGCAGGCGGTAGGGCAGCGTCCAACGCGCAGCAGGCCTCCAGCTCCGCGGTGCTCCACCGCGCGACGAGCGAGCGCGCGGCGGGCAGCGGCGGGGGGCAGGCGCGCAGGCATTCGGGCGCGGGAGGCGGTAGCGGCGCGGGCGGCCCTGCGGGCACGCCGGCACCGAGCGCTGGTCGGCTCGCGGCGCTGCTGCCCGCCCGCAGGGTGGCGTCGCGGACCCCCTCCGCCGCGCATCACTCGGAAAGCGTGCTGAGCCAGATCGGCAGGGCGCTGCCGCTGCCGCTGCCGGTTCCCGACTGGAGCAAGCCCATCATCGCGGCGCTGCTGCTGCTGGCTCTCGGCCTGGGTGCTCGCTCGCGCGTGTCGCTGCTGCGCGCTCGCCGTCTGGAGCGCCAGCGCGAGGTACTCATGCGCGACCTGGGCGTGATGCAGGCTGCGCTCGTGCCGGCAGTGCCCGCGCAGCTGGGCGGGCTGGCGGTGTCGGTGGCCTACCGGCCCGCGGAGGGCCCTGCGGCGGGGGGTGACTTCTATGACCTGTTCGCCACCGAGTCGGGCAAGGTGGCGTTCATGCTCGGCGACGTGGCGGGGCATGGACCCGAAGCGCTCTCTCGCGCGGCGCTAACGCGCTACACGCTGCGCGCGTACCTGCGCGCGGACATGGAGCCGCGCGCGGCGGTGGCGCTGGCGGGGCGGGTGCTGATCGACCCCGCGGGGTGGCAGTACGCGACGGTTGCCGTCGGTGTGTATGACCCCAAGAGAGGAGTACTCAAGTACTCGC
>Ga0210403_10002234_pt1 | contig 17730 bp, 23 predicted proteins | sample IncBWC19MmetaG_FD_150863 | JGI IMG/M metagenome (GOLD analysis project Ga0210403, IMG submission 150863) | Forest soil microbial communities from Barre Woods Harvard Forest LTER site, Petersham, Massachusetts, United States - Inc-BW-C-19-M | ecosystem: Environmental > Terrestrial > Soil >... | reverse complement strand
CCAATCCCAATGCCGTGGGGATGACTGGACTGCTGGGCTGGGGCGGTGCACATGCCGCAATCGCCGAATGCGATCTGTTACTCATGTTGGGAACCGATTTTCCCTATCACCCGTTCATGCCGGAGAGATCGACAATCGTCCAGATCGACGAGCAAGCCGGCCATCTCGGACGCCGTGCAAGAGTGGATATTGGCCTGGTAGGCGATGTCGGCGAGACGCTGAGAGCCCTGTTGCCTCGGTTGCAGCAACGGTCAGGCCGTGACTTCCTGGACAAGATTCTGGCCGTTCACAAGAAGGCTGCCGAGAATCTCCAAACTTATGTGACTCATACGGGTAGCGGAAAAGGACTGCGCCCAGAAATGGTAGCGAGCACGATCAGTAGGCTCGCGGCTGATGATGCGATCTTCTCGGTGGATACCGGCATGTGTAATGTCTGGGGAGCTCGTTATATCAGCATGCGAAAAGGTCAGCGGATGCTCGGGTCCTTTGGTCATGGGTCCATGGCTAACGCCATGCCTCAGGCCATTGGGGCGTCACTGGGGACTGGACGACAGAGTATCGCATTGTGCGGTGACGGCGGCTTCACGATGTTGATGGGTGAACTGCTAACCGCGGCCGAGCTTGATCTTCCCGTAAAGCTCATGATTTTCAACAACTCGACGCGTGGAATGGTGAGGGCCGAAATGGAGGTTGCGGGCTATGTTCCCTGGGGCACAGATGTGAAGAACCCCAACTTCGGCGCGGTAGCCCAGGCTGTGGGGATTCATGGCGAACGCGTTGAAACAGCTGGCGATATTGAACCCGCTATTCAACGAGCGCTTGAACATAAAGGACCAGCCTTAGTCGATTTCGTTACCGATCCTCGCGCACTCTCAATGCCGCCGAAGGTAACGTTCGAACAGGTACGCGGCTATGCTCTCGCGATGGGCAAACTGGTATTTGGGGGAAACACTACAGAATTGCTGGAGACCGTGGCATCGAACATACGCGACTTTAAGCAGGTGTTGTGAATATTTTCGAGCGTGAGGCCACCAGCTAGTCTTTGGATGGCTTGAGAAAGAGAAATGGAATCTGAAGAGGAGGAAATTGCAAATGGAAAATCAAGAGAAGACCAAGTGCGCGCACATTCCTTGTATTTGTTACGTTGCCCCGGGCCAGGAATATTGCGGCGAGGCCTGTCGGGATGCTGGGGGCGAAGACGTCGAGATCGCATGCCAATGTGACCACGCAAGCTGCCCCCTAACTGTGTAGAGCGACGGGCATTAGCATCTTTGAGTCGGATGAATTGTCAAACGATCTTGGCATGTGCCCGTGCCGGTACAGGACCTAGCGAAGCGGGGTTCTAACAATGTTCGATTCCGTTCACAGAAGAACGATTGACTCGGGAACGATCCTAGATAAAGAGAGCATCGTCCAGCTGGCAAGAGCGAACGATCGGATCGGGTTGAGCAGGCGACAAGTTCTAGAACATTGCGCTCGGACTGCGGTGACCGCCGTCGCTTCTTTACTGGTGGCACGATTGTTCGGACTGCCGGAGACTTACTGGGCGGCGGTTACGACGTTGGTCATCACGCAGTCGTCGCTCGGTACGACGCTCGCCGTTTCCTGGCAACGGTTCATCGGAACGGTGCTCGGGGCCATCGTTGGCGCGATCCTGGCGAGCTATCTCGCGCCGAACGCCCTTGTATTCGGCGTCAGCGTGTTCCTACTAGGGTTATTGTGCGCCGTGTTGCAAACGGATAGAAGCGCCTATCGGTTCGGCGCCGTAACGCTGGCGATTGTGATGCTCGTTCCGCAGATGGAGCCCGCATGGCGAATGGCAATTCATCGATCCGCCGAAGTGTCCATCGGAATTGTCGTAGCGCTACTGATGACAGTCGTGTTGCCCGAAGTGGAAGGAAGAATCAAAGAACCACAACTCGTCGATGCAAATGCGCCGGCGAAAACAGGGGGCGGGCGGGCGACCACTTCTGACGGTTCAGCGCCTCAGCCTTCTCAGGGTGTCCGCCGGATTGTTCAAAGGTGAATTCCCGGCGCGTAGATTCTGAGCGATCGTGATCGGGGGCGGGCGCGTGAGAATTCTTGGCAAATGGTCTGGCCAACGAAGTGCTTCACTTAGATTGGCGCATGTAACCGCTGATCGGTTCGAATCGGTTGCGTCTCTCAGTCTTGAGGGCGGCGGTTCTTCTCGCCCCCGCGCTTTCTCGGAGGTTCCAGCTTGACGCACATTCTCATATCGATCCTCGGTCTCGCGCTTCTCTTCGTGATTCTGCGATCGATGATTCGAATCGCACTGATGAATCGGCACTATCGGGACTTTTTTGCCGTGGTCACTGGCCGTGCTGTGTACAAAGTGGTCGCAATCCGGCTCGGAAGAAAACTCAACGCCCAAGACACTCATTCGGTCCTGCTTTGGTTGTTCCCGGCTTGCATACTCTCGTTGATCATCGTGTATTTCGTGGGCGCGATGACTGCCTTCGCCCTCTTGTACTGGGGAACGGGCGCAGTCAGTACGTGGCACCAAGCATTTCTAGCATCCGGGTCAGCGTTGAACACTCTTGGCTTTGCAACGCCGACAGACAGCATCGGGCAGTGGATTGCGATTCCCGAAGGAGCGCTGGGACTTGGAATCGTGGTTTTCCTCTTTACCTTTATTCCCAGCTACCAGGCGGTGATCCGATCGCGCGAGGACCGGACGTCCTGGCTATACGTCCGCACCGGAAATGAGCCGAGCGGCGTGACATTGCTTGAATGGAGCCAAAGGGCGGGGATCGCGGGAAACATGAGAGACGTATGGGAAGCGTGGGAGGACTGGTTCCGTATGCTCGGGGACACGCACTCCGTATTGCCGATGCTTACCATGTCGCCTTCCGTGCAGAGTGGCCAGTCGTGGGTCTCTGCTGCGGCAGCCGTGCTGGACGCCGCCACACTCGCGACGTGGTCGATTGAGACTAACGACACTGAAGCCGCTAGAATCTGCGTGCAGACGGGAACGCGTGCACTTCTGGGGATTGCCGACGCGCTCGGGCGGAGCAGATCGGCCACTGAGCCCGGCGGAACTGGTCCATCGAGGGAGAAGTATGAAGTGGCGAGGGCTCGCCTGTGCTCGGCAGGAATACGGTTAAAGATAGTAGCCGACCAGGAAAGCCAATGGCACGAGTTCCAGCGCATGCGTGAGCAATATCAGGATGCTTTGTTCTTCGTCGCACGTCGAACTTTCGCGCCGCTGGACGGCATTCTAGGTGAAGAAGTCGAAAGCTAGCAGAGCTTACCGCGATTTTTTGTTCGAGTTCCGCGGGTTGCTCTTGTCTTGTTTGACAGGTCGGACGCTCTAAAACTGTTTTCTTGGCATAGGTGGCTCCAGATGTTGCGCGAGATCCGATGAATGGCGGGAGCGCCGGGACTCGAACCCGCGGCCTCCGAAGTTGTTGTATTCAAGTTTTGGGGCGTTTTCAATTCCCGTCTCCCACCCCAATCTTCCACTCGTCACGCAAACAGGCAATCATCTCCTGCATCGCCTTCATCAGAAGGGTGTTGCGCGGTTCAACGAAGAGGGTTTCACGGCTGAAGTAAAGCCCGTCTGGGTACAAGCCGAATGCCAACTCCTGACGTTGCTGTACGCCTCCTTTTTTCCATGCTCCCACTAGATCGACAATCTCGCGCTGCGTTCCTTCCATCAACACTTGCACCGACGCAGTCTCCGTATCTAACGCTGCCAGTTGAGTTTCAGCCTCGGTCTTCTGCTGCGTCACCGTTTCCTTCAGTCCTTTATTTGAATTATCGGAGAGGCTCCCATAATAATAGTCGGTATAACGACTATTATTATCTTGAACGCGGAGAGTTGTCGTCAGTTCCGTTCGTCCCCTATTACGTCGTTCACCTGTCGGATCCATTTACTCCGGCAAACCCATCCGCCCCACCAATGCCTTGTATCGCGGATCGGAACGGATCGGATCAAACGAGGGATAACGGATGCATAAGATCACTTCGATCTCCTGGTTGGCCTGCGCTTTTTCCAGGTAGTCGAGCGCTCTGCTCGGATCTCCCGTAACCGAAAGAGCCAAGGCCGCCCACGTAGTCTGGTCTGGCTGAGTGAATGCGTGGAGTGCCAGATCACGAAAGCCTTTCGAATCCCCGCTCCACGATCCTTGTGTAGGTGAGCCTTGCGTAGGCGCGAACTTTTTCAACTCGCTCACGGCATTCACCCAATCGCCGGTCGTCGCGTACAAGTGTGCCAGCTTGTGATGGGCTGGTTTGAAAGCCGGATCGCGTTGCACGGTCTTCTGAAACTGTGCGAGCGCTTCGGGGTAGCGATGCGCATCCATCAAGGTCGTCGCATAGTTCGTATTCATGATTGGGGAAAGAGGGTCGAGCGAGAGCGCGATGCGGAATTCTTCAAACGCCCGATCGAATTGCTTTTCGGGGACGAGCAGGCTAAAGGCATACAAATAATGCGCGGTGGCGTTGTTGGGGTCCAATGCGATGGCGCGCCGATATTCCTGGTCGGCTTCGGCCCATTTCCAGGCACAAGTCAGAAAATCAGCGCGCGCCACATGCGCCTCTGGCAGGGAGTCATCCAATTCAAGCGCTTTGCGCGTTGCCGCGTCCGACAACAATAACGCCTGCCGCGAGGTCATGCCGGCCCCGTAACTCGGGATCACGTTGTAGGTATCGCCCAACCCAGCGTACGCAAGAGCGTAGTTAGGATCGGCGCGAATCGCTTGTTGAAACAGATCGATGCTCTTCTTCAAGCCTTCCGCGGTGCGTCCGTACCAGAGTTGCCGCCCTTCCAGATAAAGCCGGTAGGCTTCCGAATTCGTAGTCCCGGCGCTACCTAATCGCCGCTGTTTCTCATCGCTTAATTGGACTCGCAGCCGCTTGGAGATGTCACGCGCAATTTCGCCTTGCAATTCTGGGATGTCGGCCATCTTGCGCTCGTAATGGGATCCCCACAACTCGCTCCCGTCCGAAGTATTCACCAGGTCAGCCTGCACCCCTACTTCATCGCCGCGCTGGGTAATGCGGCCGACCAAAACCACGCCGACTTGCAGCAGCTGCCCGATTTTCTGGGGATCGTCGTCTTTTCCCTTAAACCGGAAGACCGTGCTTCGCGCCATCACTTTGAGATCCGGCACCTGTGACAAGCTACCGATCAGGCCTGCAGTCAGGCCGTCGCTGAGGTATTCGTTGTTCGCATCGGCGGTCGCGTTCACAAAGGGCAAGACGGCGATCGAATCAATCTTTTTAGACTGCGCCGCTGACCTCGAATACAGAATGTACGCTCCCACGCTGATGGCCGCCACGATCACAACCGCTGCCCCACTCCACCATAAGAGCTTGCGCGATTGGACCGGAATCGCCACGGACGTTGCACTGGAAACTCGAACGCCGGATTCCGCCGCGACCGTCGCTTGAACCGCCGGTTGAATCGCCGCAGTCCGCCCCGAGTCCAGGTCGCGCTTCAGGCGCGCCAAGTCGGAGCGCAAATCCGCCGCGCTCTGGTAGCGGAGATTCCGGTCCTTCTCCAGAGCCTTGCCGATGATGCGCTCCAAGTCCGCGGGCACATCGGGGTTGAGGCGCATCGGCGGGGTCGGAGTGGCATCGAGGATGGCCTTGAAGATCTCCGCGGAACTATCGGCGCGAAACGGCAGCTTGCCCGTCGCCATTTCATAGAGCACAGCTCCAAAGGAGAATAAATCGCTGCGCCCGTCGAGTTCACGCGCTTTCGCCTGCTCCGGCGACATGTAAGCCACAGTACCCATGGCCGAGCCGGGACTGGTTAATCGCTGGTCCGCTGTGTGCTGGAAGCTGCGGGTCTGCGTGTTCTCGGAGCTGCTGGCCGAACCGGCAGTCTGCACCTTCGCTAAACCGAAATCCAGAATCTTGGCGCGTCCACGCTCGGTGACGAAAATGTTGGCCGGCTTGATGTCGCGATGCACAATGCCCTTGGCATGGGCCGCGTCGAGCGCATCGGCAATCTCGATGCCGAGAGATAGAAGCGTGTCATTGTCGAGCGGCTGTCCCGCGATGCGGTGCTTAAGGGTTTGGCCCTCGAGAAACTCCATTGCGATGTAAGACTGCTCGTCACTCTTGCCGATTTCGTAAATCGTGCAAATGTTGGGATGGTTGAGGGCGGAAGCGGCACGCGCTTCGCGGCGGAAGCGCTCCAACGCCAGAGGGTCTTGCGCAACCTCATTGGGCAGGAATTTCAGAGCGACGAAGCGGCCCAGATCGGTGTCTTCGGCCTTGTAAACCACACCCATGCCGCCGCCACCGATCTTCTCCACAATGCGATAGTGCGAGATTGTCTTGCCGATCACTGGCAGCGAATCTTACGTGGCGAAATTCGGCAAGTCAATGAAACCCGTGGAGTTGGCGAGATGCAGAGAGCTTGCTGTCGTAGTATCCCCATCACACCGACAATCAGGGTTATTGGTGGAAACGTCTGTTTGTAGAATCGCGTTTCGGGTAGGTGGCGAATCGCCCCGTCCCACCAACTGCCGCCGCGTCTTTCAATTTGAGCCTGTTGGACGGGAGCCACAGAAAATCGTCCTCTAGGGCCGACCAGTCTTCGGGGTACACTGCGGCGTGGGCTGAGCTCTAGGGTCCGCGCTTTGCGTGCGGTCAGTTTTGCGTGCCCCGTGCTATTTCCGTGCCGTTTACGTGGAATTGCACCGAACTAGCCGCGTTAGATGCCATCTGCCGCAAGCTAAGTACATGAAACTACGTTTCGAGTGGGATTCAATTCCCGTCTCCCACCCCAATTTCTAAAGAATTTAGCCCACTGCCGCAAGCTGACGGATCACCGACGGATCACGCGATTGCCCTAACTGATTGAAAAACTGGGGTGGGAGACGGAAGACTCATGGGCTTTCAGTGCCGACCACCTATGAGGTAAAGACGCTGGAAGTCTGGAGTCTGGACCATGAACTTGTTCTTCGCCAGCCAATCTAGCCACGCTTGGTATTGGGCTTGGTGATCTTTTGCCCACTGGTTGAACTCGTCGGGACGTGCGCCTCGGAACAACCAATAGTTGTAGGCATCGAAGTGACCCGCTGCGATGATGGATTGCTGCCAACGCATTAACTCGTTCGATGACAGCTTTTTCTGGTTCAACAGCGACAGTTGATTCTTCCGAATCTGGGTTAATGTTTGAACCGAGAGAGGCATCAGGTTATTCCCCAGTGGGGCGGCTGCCATGAGGAACGCAATCTCGACCTGAGACTCGAAAGGGGCTTGTCCCGGAGCAGCCTGAGCATTCTCGGTCATATTCACAGACAACTTGCCGCCGTTACTGGAAAGAGATTTCTCATAGGCCTGATACACCAAGGAGCCAATCGCGTTCCGGCGGTCAGCATCGGACGAAAGATTACAAAACACTTCCCCGTAAATTACCGCCCACACTTTCTCGGTAGAGCCTCCGAATGCTGTTGCTAATCTTTCGTAGTTTTCAGCATGTGAATAATCCTTCAGTGCATCTTGCTCCATCTGCTTAAACTGGTTCGGCGGAACCGGACTTGCAGCGCCTTTCTCAATCGCTTTGTAGTAGGAAGAATCCTGAGCAACTGTCGCAACGCACAGTGCCAGAAGAATAGAAACGCCGAATGCCGCCTTCTTCATGATGCCTCTTCAGTCCGCTGATGTGATGACTCGCCCGAATGGTAACCCATGTGAGTCACGCACGCCTCGAGACAGTTGATGAAATCAGCCGATTGCGTTGCCGGGATGGAACATGCCCGTTGCGACGAAGTGGGTGAGGATAGCCGCGAAGGTGGTTCCGATGACGAAGAGGAGCCAGCGGTATCGTTGCCAGAGTTCACGGAAGCCGGAGGCTTGGGCGAAGATATCTGCGATGTAGGCTGCGCAGTAGGCAATGTTCGCTACGACCGCCAAGTCGAAAAGGCCCAACCCGAAATCCAGAGAGAGTATTGCCTTGGACGCGGGATATCCGGCGGCGAAGTGGATGATTACGACGGCCGCGAGCGCAAGGTTGTAAATGAGCCGCCCACGTTCCCAGAATTTAATGGCGTCAGTGACGTACTCCCGCACGTTGGCGTTCATGGAAATCAGTCTAATTTAGTTCGAGCCGCGTCGGTGCAACGGTGCAACCACCGCACAGACCCGCCTTCCAGCACCGGCACCGGAAAGGGATAGGCTCATATTTCCCGATGACCTTGGCAACGTCCTTAAGAAGATTGAGAATATACGCGATTTCTCGTTCTGCCTGCTGGTCGCTGAGTACACAGGAGCGTGTGGCAATGTCAGGGTCTGCCTGTGCGTGCCCCTGTCAGCGAAATGGGACCCCAGTGCACGGGACGTGTCAATCGTCCGACTTCGCCCACATCAAGACCGGGCGCTATGGCGAGGTCAAGTTCGACGGATTGAATCTGGTCATGATCGGTGATCTCGTGGACGCGAACGCGGATCGCATGTACGCTGCGCCGTAAATTGACCAGAAGGCCACTCCGGCGCAGAGCGACGCACTCACTCAAATTATCAAGTTCAGGGCACTATCCGGTGAACCACCTATTCCTTTCAACGGAACAAAAGTTGTCCCCATCAGCTTTCACGAGCCTGACAACCAAACCCAGTATTCGGTGGAGATTCCAGCGATCCTGGAAGAAAAAACTCTGCTACGGCGCGACAAGTCGGGCCAACCTCACTTCAGCATGCCTGCCATGGACCTGTGGAGCAACGTTGTCCACAATGCAGACAATGTCCGATTCGTATACCACGACTCAGCGCTCGGCAAGAACTTATCCTCAGGCAGCCTGAAGGCATCTGTAGAGATTTGTCAAATGAGGAACTTTTTCGCCTCAGTCTTGTTCTTACAAGTGGGGTGATTTATGGCGAAGATCATTGAATTCTTCGTACCTAGCAGCTTCACAAGGAAGGCAACGAAGTGGATAGCGCCGGAAGAATATGGGAAGGTGATTCCGTTCGCCTTGCCACAAAAGAAGTCCGCTTGATGCTGATTCTCTGGGGGCGGCCGAGCTTTCCGTTGGAGACTGTGGGAAACTGTTTCCTTGCCAAGGAGGAATCATGAAGAAACGCAAACTTGGAAAAAGCAATCTGGAAATATCAGCTATCGGACTCGGCTGCATGGGACTGAGCTTCGGCCTCGGGCCCGCCGTGGATAAGAAGGACGGGATCTCGCTGATTCGAGCGGCAGTCGAACGCGGCGTGACATTCTTCGACACCGCTGAAGTCTACGGTCCTTTCACAAACGAAGAACTGGTGGGCGAAGCGCTTGCTCCATTCCGCGATCAGGTGGTGAACGCAACGAAGTTCGGCTGGGCGCCGAATCCAGAGGAGGGAGGCAAGTGGACTGCCCTCAATAGCCGGCCAGAGCACATCAAGGAAGCAGCCGAGGGCTCTCTCAAGCGGCTCAAGACTGACGTCATTGATCTCTACTACCAGCACCGAGTTGACCCGAACGTTCCTATCGAAGACGTCGCCGGAGCGGTGAAGGACCTGATTCAGCAAGGTAAGGTGAAGCACTTCGGCCTTTCTGAAGCAGGCGTGCAAACAATCCGTCGGGCGCACGCAATCCAGCCGGTCACGGCGCTGCAGAGTGAGTATTCACTCTGGTGGAGAGAGCCTGAGCAGGAAATTTTGCCGGCCCTCGAGGAACTTGGGATCGGATTCGTTCCATTTAGTCCCTTAGGAAAAGGGTTCCTCACGGGCAAGATCAACGAAGAAACCAAGTTCGATAAGACCGATTTCCGCAACGTCGTCCCGCGCTTTACGCCGGAAAACCGCAGAGCGAATCAGGCCCTGGTGGACTTGGTCAGCACGATCGCCGAGCGGAAGAAAGTGACGCCTGCGCAGATCGCGCTCGTCTGGATTCTCGCCCAGAAGCCCTGGATGGTTCCCATCCCCGGCACAACGAAATTGCACCGGCTGGAAGAAAACATCGGCGCCGCTGCCATTGAACTGACACCAGACGATCTCCGCCAAATCGGCAGTGCCACTTCGAAGATTCCGGTGCAGGGAGCGCGGTACCCGGAGAACCTACAGAAATTGGTCAATCGCTAAGTCGGCATGTGTCGGGAGAAGCAGGATGCGAATCGGGATTCTCGGGAACAGATCAGCGACGAATCATACCGTGCCGGGAAATAGGGGGACTTTTGTATGGGCAATAAGCTAACGCGGAACGATGGTCTAAAAAACCGCCTTTCCCGATATCGCGAAATTAAAATCACCGTGACCGGAGAGAGTCGGGACGCGCAACCTGAATCCCGGTTTGGTTCGCTTTGAAGGACGACAAGCTTTACCTCCTGCCAGTGCAGGGGTCGGATACGCAGTGGCATAAGAACGTGCTCAAGAACCCGGGGATTCGGATCGATGCGCGGGGCGCAGAGACTGAATTTCAGGCCATTCCTATCACGGATGCCAAACAGGTGTCCTCTGTGGTCGAGAAAATTCCGCGCCAAGTATGGGACCAGCGGCGTGGAGAAGTACGATTCAAAGTTCGACGTCGTCGTTCTTGCTTGGATGCAAGGAACGCCACCATGATGGAAACAGGGTGCGGTGGAATCCCACCCTTGGCAAAAAACGTCGAGGATCGGCGCCAGGCCTTCATTCCAGAGCCTGCCGTTATGGGCTGGCTGGAATACTGTAGTGAGAAGCGATAACCTGCCACGGGCCGTTCATGTTCATCCAGACATCGGTGAAGCGGTCGCGGTATTCGTAGGGTTTGCCCTTGGAGGTACCCTTTTCGTGATACGCACCGGTGACAACTGCGGTCTTGCCATGCATTCGAACTCTTAGATCCGACATATCTGAAATTTCTACGTGGACGGTCGAGTCCCCGTAGTGGGCGATATATCCGGATTTACTGAATGTGCTTCCGTCTTCAACGGTGATGATGAAATCATCAGCCAGCAGAGTATTCATGGTTGCGATATCCCCTCGGTCATAAGCCGCGTTCCATTTGGCCTCGAGTCCCAGGATTATGGCCGACCCAGTATTCGGCTTGGCTTGCGCGACAACAAATTCCGAAGCCCAGACTGCCAGCAAGGCAATGACAGGAAGCGAAATTCTTATTCTCATAAAAAGTGCGCATTTTCTCGTGTCCCATTAGCATACGCGAGAGTGGCCATCCGCCGCCGCCTGTCACGACCTTTCGATCATAATTATCCACAGTTTTCGCCGCTCACGAAGCCTCGACTAGGCATATACTTCGCACGCGCAGAAGTATGCGCGAAGGAGACTCCCCCAATGAACAAAGTACTGGAAGTTGTGCTAACCGTTGTGGCACTCGCTGGGTTGTACAGCGCAATCCAAACCAACAACTCGTCGCCTGGCAATTCTGCCGTTAGAGCAGAACAGGCGGTGGTAATTGCTGATGGTAGCGACCCGATGCCCTTGTGCCGCTCCAGAAGCTGCCGCCCAACTCAATAAATATTAGGAGGCTGAATTCATAAAACCGACACGGGACCGCCAAAATAGATGTTGCAGAGCGGTCGGGGGATAGGTATGCTTTCGAACGTTACGTGTACGTAATGCGATGAACTGGTTAACATATGTAAACTGGCTCGCCGGTCCACTGTTGCAGATCACTCTTCTGGTCTTCATGGTCCGGCGCAAGTCCCACAAGCTGTTCCCGCGATTCTTTTCCTACGTGCTGTTTCAGACCCTCAAGTCGGCATGTTTGTTTGTCGTGTACAGGTATTTCCCCGAGAGCTACTACTTCGACGCGTACTGGACCGGAAACGCCGTCAGCGTGATCTTTGCGGTCACGGTGATGGATGAAATATTGCACAGTCTCTTTAAGGAGTACGGAGGCATTCAGATTTTAGGAACCACCATATTTCGATGGTCGTGTGGGCTGCTCTTTTTGCTCGCGATTCTGGGTGCGTTGTCTAGTAGCGAAGCGGCTGCAGACCGGGTAGTTGCAGCAGTGTTTTCCTTTGATCGCAGCGTGCGCCTGATGCAGGTTGGGCTCTTCCTGGTCTTGATGCTTCTTTGCCGTTTTCTCAAAAATTACTCGCGGCAACAGGTATTCGGCATAGCGCTCGGATTCGGCGTCTTTGCCAGCGTTGAGCTGATCCTGGTCAGTTTTGTGATGTGGTATGGCAACGGTCAACCCGCGATTATCAGTCTCCTGAAGAGCACGGCGTACAACGCCGTGACTCTTGTCTGGATCGGCTATTTGAAACAGCAGCCGCAACTCGTGCCTAGGGTTGAAGCGGCTACGAACGAGAATGCTATCGGTATGGCGTGGGCCGCGTCAGGCGCTATGCCGGTTCCTGATGCAGGCTTTATGTTGAGGGTAGAGCAGGCCGTGGACCGGGTCTTATCTCGCAGCGATTGGCCGAGACCAACTACACAGGGATCTCGGATCGTCAGCCGCAAACCCAATCCGGAAGAGGGCAATTAGACCTAATTCCCACCGGTGCGCGAAACGAATGAAGTCCACGGCAAAGCTACTGCGTAGCGAAGCGAACTGGCCTCCGGCGGAAGGCGAGATCATTTCGTTCAGATCTTCCAGCGGATCCGAAATGAGTGTTCTCAAAGAAGTGCATTGGGGGTTGGTCTGGCGAGACTTCATTCTTGAGGACGGACGAGTGATACCAGAACACAGGATCTCGGGCTGTCCCCAGCCGCAGGTGTGGCGCAAAATCAGTGAGGTCACTGACAACGAGCGAGAGGAGTGTGAGGAGCGGCTCCTTTCGATGGCCGGGGCGGGGATGGATCCTCGGAGAAGGGACCAGCCTTTCTGGGCGGAGCTGAACCAGTATCTGGCGTACACATACCTCAGGTACAAGCAGGCTGCATAGTGCAAGATTGCATAGTGCAAGATAGAGAGCGATGACGAACTGAGCGGAAGCACGAGTCTCAGGTCGTGCCTAACGAGGGTTTAGAGCTGTGAGCCGATCCGATGACGAAACCGAAGAGCAGCAGGCTTGGAGAGCGCTCTCCGAAGCTGGTTTGGTAGAGATACGACTCGACGAATTTGCAGAAAAAATTGGCGACGTCAAGCGTATCGTCATCGTACGTCTGCGTGAGTTGCTGGATTTCAACACCGGTATTAAGGAACGCGAATCTGCGGCGTACTCGCTGGGTACGCTAAGGGGATTAGAGTTGAAGGTGCTGGCGAATCCTCCGAAGCCGCCCGACTCATCGGAGATGTGATCTTGTGCAAGCAGGTCTTCCCAATCATTCGGAGCTTCATGCCTCTCCAGATCCTGCCGCGATTTTCCACGCTGAAAACACTTTCTGTGCTTGCGGGCCGCAGAACTACTACACGATCAAAAAGCAGCTGCCCTTCGGAAGGAGGTCGCTATGCTTAGCGATAGTCCGAAGCGACTCAAGAAAACCTGGGAAGAACTCACCGCCGCAGCTTCAATGGAAACCGACCCCGAAAAGCTCGGAACGATCTTGGAAGAGATCCTGGCCGCTCTCGAAGAGCGACAACGAACCCTTTCCCTGCCACAAAATGCATTTGTCGGAAACAGGCGTGGCTGTTGAAAAAGGAACCCAAGCAGTAATTTCGGTGAATTTCAGCGTCGACGGCAGACGAACATTCAATAACTTACGAACGAATCTCGCGGTTGAAATTCCCTAAAAAGAGTTTTTCAACAGCGTGGGGCCCGGCCGGTGGCCGGGGCAAAGCGGAAAGGAACTTTGTGTTCTGCCAAGCCATTTCTGCATCCTGAGACGGGAGTTCCTTGGAAGCAGGGGCCCGCGTGCGCGGGACCAAACCGTTGAGGAACTGGACACAGGTGGCGCTATCCGCCGCGATCGACCATACTCAGACTAGCGGTAGACGGCGGAAGTAGGCCGGAGTGTCAGTGGTGCTGTTGTGGAAGCCCGATTGGAAGCGCGGTCCCGAGTTCCGTGTCCCAAACAGTGGTGACAATCGATGGCTCAGCCGCCGGTTGATCCCGTTCAGAAGAGTACTTTTCTTATTGCGCGACTCGGCCACCGTCTGCTGCTGCGGCTAACCTCGACCGCCTCCCGAGGCGGGAGGGATTTTCCGTCTTCCATGCGAAAGACGCTATTGCCTTCACTTTTCGACAAGACCTCGTGTTCGCCCAACGCCATTCGATTGATTCCAAAGAATCAGCCGAGTGGTTCCTCAGAAGCCACAGCGATTACACCAACTGAGAGTTGTTGGCGCAAAAGCGATTGCTTCAGAAATGATGTCGCGGACAGTGGCAACGCTCAGACCGCCGACGCGAATTCCTCACCGTCTGAAGAGGTCTCTTCAGTGGGTTCAATTGCAGCCACCCATCGAGCTATTCGACCGCGATTCCAGCGGTGCCTGTCGTTGAGGTGAGCAATCACGTTGGCGACGGGTGCCACGCCGCCGCACTCAGGACAGGCGGTACTGCGCATCGTCCATTTCCATTCGCTATAGTTTCTGAGTGCTTGGCCAGGACGTCCAATTGCATGGACCGCAGAGGCGAGAGCGCAGCGGCCTCCACGAGCATCCACGAAGGTTCCAATGGCTTGCGAAGTAAGCATCGATCCGAGAGAGATTGCATCCGAAAGTTTCACAGGTGCACCATCTGGAATAAGGCCACATTTTACTCCTAAAGAGGCCAAGAACAGATGGCGTGAGCGTAAACGAGCTTACCTGTCGCAAACAGGCATCTCTGACAATTTCGCCGGGGCAAGCCCTTTTCGGGCGCACTCACCCTTGCCTGAGTCGGCGCTACCACCTTCATCGCAGGCTCAGCTCCCCATTTCCACCTTGGGAGGCGGCGCGGTGTACATGTCGGCAGCCATTGGTGGCAACGTCGTTGTATCCCAAATGCACTTTTCAGGATCCACACTCTGGACACCAATTTGACCCGCTCTCTCCGTGCCGGCCTCGCCCACCCAGGTCACCAGGAACCGAGCTTTGCTGTTCTTGTAGGTAATGGCAATCGTCTCCCCACGCTTCACCTCGCCCTGAATGCCCGCTAATAAGGCCCCTTGCCGACTGATGTTGCGCGTCGGAACTATCTGGAGGAGCGCACGTCCGCTGGCATCGATCCCGGCAATTCGGACCTGCAGTCTTGCCTGCACGCGGGGCTCTCGGCGTTTTCCCAATCTCGCACCTCATGCTCTCGCGATTTGCATCAACGTCAGTAAATTATGGCGCAATCACAGTTACAGAGCCAGCGAAAACGGTGTGCCGTATTGGTTGACCCATTCAGGCGATAACTCCGGGCGGCTGTCCCTACGTGATTCTTGGAACTGCTCAGCCGCGCGCGCCGACTTCTTCTTTGTCGTTGGCCTTTTCTCTGGCGGCGTAGTGGGATTCGACGTAGTCGTCGAGAATTTTGATGAACTCGGCTACGATCCTATCGCCTTTGAGGGTGGTGAACAGGCGGCCGTCCACGTAGACGGGGGCCTTCGGTTCTTCGGCGGTTCCAGGGAGAGAAATTCCGAGGCTTGCGTGCTTGGATTCTCCGGGACCGTTTACTACGCAGCCCATCACAGCTACTTTCATCTCTTCGACGCCCGTGTGGCTTTCTTTCCAGACGGGCATCTGCTCGCGCAGGTAGGTTTGGATCTGCTCGGCCATTTCCTGAAAGAAGGTGCTGGTGGTGCGGCCGCAGCCGGGGCAGGCCGTGACTTGAGGGGTGAAGCTGCGAATGCCGAGCGACTGCAGAATTTGCTGCGCTACACGGACTTCTTCGGTGCGGTCGCCTCCGGGGGCCGGAGTTAGCGAGACGCGGATGGTGTCGCCTATGCCTTCCTGAAGAAGGACGGCCATCGCCGCGCTTGACGCGACGATGCCTTTGGCTCCCATGCCGGCTTCGGTCAGCCCGAGGTGCAGCGGGTATTGGCAGCGCGCGGCCAGGATGCGATAAACGTCGATCAGATCCTGCACGCCGCTGACTTTTGCGCTCAGGATGATCTGGTCCGGGCGCAGTCCGTGCTGCTCGGCCAGTTTCGCCGAGGTTAGCGCGCTGACGACGATCGCTTCCATCGTGACTTCGCGGGCGTCTTTCGGCTCGGGCAAAAGCGAGTTCTCGTCCATCATCCGGGTGAGGAGCGCTTGATCCAGCGATCCCCAGTTCACGCCTATGCGTACGGGCTTCTGGTTCTTCGCGGCAATCTCGATCATGGTGCGGAAGTTGTCGTCGTTCTTGCGTCCGATGCTGGCGTTGCCGGGGTTGATGCGGTATTTGGCCAGGCCCTCGGCGCAACCGGGGTATTTGGCGAGCAGGAGGTGTCCGTTGTAATGGAAGTCGCCTACGATGGGGACGCGCAGGCCCTGCTTCTCTAGTCCTTCTACTATGCGGGGGATGGCTTTGGCGGCGTCGTCATTGTTGACGGTGACGCGAACTACTTCGCTGCCGGCTCGCGCCAGGGCGGCCACCTGCTTTATTGTGCCGGGGATGTCCGCAGTGTCGGTGTTGGTCATGGATTGCACCATAACCGGTGCATTGCTGCCTACGCGGACAACGCCGATCGTGGCGGTGGAGGTTTTTCTACGCTGAATTTCGGCCATGTTTAAACCCTATTTTAAACTAGGCGGGGGAAAAGCGCGAGGTATGGTTGTGATCGCTGTTAGCCAAAAAGCTTGCTGGTGCAGACCCAGACGCGACAAGTTGCAGAACCTCAGTATCCGGCTTGCGATCTAGGGGATTCCGGGGATGCGGCCGGGCGTTGCCCGGATTGGACAGCCGAGGGCGGATTTCCCGACGCATGCTGTGGCGCTGCAACGCGGGCCAGGGCGCCCGCGCCACACGAAACAGACTCTACGGCATCCTTGTTAGGCCCGGCAGGGTCTTGACGATGTCGTTATAGATGACGGTCACGGCAAAGAGCACGAGAAAGACGAACGCAGCCTGGTAGATGCGTTCCTTGATGGGCAGGCTGATTTCCCTTTGCATGAGGCTTTCGATGAGTAGCAGCAGGATCACGCCACCATCCAGGATGGGGATGGGAAGCAGGTTCATCACACCCAGGTTGAGGCTGATGATGGCGCTCACAAATAGCAGTGGCGCCCATCCTTCCTCGCGAGCGGCGCTGCCGACGGCGCTGCCAATGCCGATGGGGCCATCCACTTGGCGGATGGAGACTTTGAGCTGCAACATTTTCCGCAACAACTCCAGGATAAGAGACGAATTCTTCACGCATTCGCCCACGGATTTCCGGACAGCTTGCGGGAACGGCAATTTGACGACTTTCGTCGGCAAGCTCGCCAGCCCAATCCGGTAGCGCATCTCGCCAGCAGGATGACCGGCCGAGAGCATGGGTTGAAGCTTGAATGTAAGTTTTTGCCCCTGGCGGAGAGCTACGATTTCCAGAGGCTGATCCTTGGTCCGGGTCAGCATGTCTACCAGCGCTTCGAGGGCGGGAATCTCCTGCCCGTTGACGGTCAGGATCTCGTCCCCGACTTTGAGGCCGGCCTTCTCCGCGGGCATACCGGATTCGATCATGGTAACGATAAAGGCTGGTTCTTTCGGCACCATTCCCACGTCGCCCGCCTGATTGCGGCCCTTCGGCTGAGGCACGAGAGTGATGTCGGAAATAACGCCGTTGCGCAAGATCTCAAATTTCAAAGGTTGATTGGGACTGAGCGCTTCTTTGTAGCCCACCTGCTCCCAGTTGGGGTTCTCAACATCATCGACACGGAGGATCCGGTCGCCGGGCTGGATGCCAGCGTTAGCCGCGGGAGTGCCTTGCATGACCCATCCCACGAAGGCAGGTCCGTCGATGACGGCGGGGTATTCGTAATGCACCATGAAAACGGCGGTCCACAAACAAAAGGCAAGCAGA
>Ga0210403_10002233_pt1 | contig 17733 bp, 10 predicted proteins | sample IncBWC19MmetaG_FD_150863 | JGI IMG/M metagenome (GOLD analysis project Ga0210403, IMG submission 150863) | Forest soil microbial communities from Barre Woods Harvard Forest LTER site, Petersham, Massachusetts, United States - Inc-BW-C-19-M | ecosystem: Environmental > Terrestrial > Soil >... | reverse complement strand
GCACTACAAAGCCCGACTTAAATTCAAAAATGAAATGTCTGAAACAGAATTTGACCTTATTGCCGATCCTCGCTTACAAGTTGCACCTGAAGATTGGAAAGCCCAGCAGCAGTTGCTGATGCAAATGGAACAGTCGGTAAAAGACATGCATCATGCTATCATGAACATGCGCAAGGCGAAAAAGCAAATTGAGGGATACAACGACGTATTAAAAAATGATGCTAATGCCAAAGAACTGATCAATACAGGAAGTGACATTATTAAAAAAATCGATAAATGGGAATCGAATTTGATTGAAACACGGTCAAAGAATTTTCAGGATGCCATTAATTTCAGAAACCGGCTGAATGCCGAGTTCTTGCAAGTGCGCAGCGCAGTTGATTCCCACGACCCACGGATCACTCAAGGTGTAAAAGACAGGCTTCAGGATGTGCAGATGGATTGGGATAAATCAAAAAAAGAAATGAGCATACTGATTCAGACCGACATCAAGCACTACAACCAGTTATTTAAAGAAAAAAATATCCCTGCTGTAGTCACACCGGATAAGGATGCCGTTATTAATAATTAGTGATCTCTATCCTTGATGTTAATATGATTACAAAGCGATTTGTTTTTACATTTCTTTCGGCTTGAGATTAGCAATCTCCTGCTCGGCTCAAAATACGACCTGGTACAAGGCAACATGAACTCCTATTCGTATTGGAGCGATGGCGATGGGTGAAAATTACATCCAGTAAACTCAAAGTTAATTCGGTCGGCGATAGCGAATACGAAGTGGTCTGACCGCAGCCCTGAAGAGAGATTAAGTCCTCGGGTTATTCATTTTTGGAACTCAAGAAGTAACCGCCTTCCTTCTTTCACGACAATTTCAATTATTTCTTCAATGTCTTTTTCAGAGGTTCTGAAATTGACGATACAGGATCGCAAACAATATTTTCCGTTTACTACCGCGTTGGATAAAAATACCTGGCCTCCGTTTTGCAACTTATTTAATAAAGCTTCATTCAGTTTGTTCAGGTAGGCTTCTTTCTGCTCTGGATCCATAGTAAGATTGGCAGGCACGTAGCGCAAGGTGGTAATACTCAAATGATGCGTCATTGCTTCCAGGTCAGGATGCTGGTGCGCCAGGTCAAATAATAGCTTTGAAAGCTGAATGTCCTCACTGATTAATTTCGTATAACCTGATCGTCCCAGGTGCTGCAAGGAAAGCCAGACTTTCAACGCACGGAAGCCGCGTGAATTCTGCAGACCATATTCATAGAAGTTTTGTGTCATTGGCTCGCTATTACTGAAATTATAATAAACGGGATGGGAGCTGTAGGTTTCGATTAAATGGTTAGGGTCTTTTACCAGGGTACAACCCGCTTCCAACGGGCAGTACAACCATTTGTGCGGATCAAGGGCAATAGAGTCCGCTTCTTCAATCCCATCAAAGACGGATTTCAGATCCGGAATCACTGCGGCAGGAATTCCATAAGCACCATCTACATGAAACCACAAGTCATATTTCTTGGAGATCACCGCAATGCCTTTCAGATCGTCAACGGCACCCGTACTCACATCTCCCGCGGTTCCTATCACCATAAAAGGTTTTAAACCATTTTGTAAATCTTCCCGGATAGATTGTTCGAGCAGTCTATTATTCATTTGATCATTCGAATCGATAGGTATCCAACGAATGGCGTGGGTACCGAGCCCGAATAACACGGCAGCCTTTTCAATCCAGGTGTGCGTGGCTTTAGAGCAGTAGACCATTAATTTTTCAGAAAATTGAGAAAGGCCTTCCCCCTTAATATTCTTAGAAGCCTTTGCCGTTCTGCCTGCGAGGAAGGCTGTGAAATTAGCCAAGTTGCCGCCGCTCACCAGGATTCCACCGCAAGTATTGGAAACACCAATGAATTCCGCCAGCCACTTAATAGTTTGTTTTTCAATTTCGGTGGCTATCGGGCTCAAAATATTGGCTCCCACATTGGGGTTTACAGCAGCTGCAAGCAGGTCAGCCAGCGCGCCAAGTGGTGCTGGCGATGAGGTGATATAACCATGAAATTTAGGATGACCATTGAATAACGAATGTGCAAATAACAGCTCAGTAGCCTTAGAAATAATTTCTCTCGGGCTTGAACCCTCATTGGGTAATGGATTCACGCCAATTATCTTTTGAAGTTGACTTGGCGACTCTCCCTTTGTAACGGGCCTCCGTGCTAACGTCTCGTGGAAGTCAGCAATTGCATCAACCAATTGGTAGCCGATGCTTTTAAACTCCTCCTTGTCAATCTGAATAGGTGATTTGCGGCTCTTTATCATGTTGGACTTGCTGGTTTTTAACCTTGCAAAATATTTTGCAGTGACTGTTTCGAAGCGAATCAAATTTAGAAATAATGGTTGTGGCTTATGCAAATCGATGGCCATTTTTTGCCAACCGTCCGATAATTACCACAAATGGTTCATGTGTGCGGGCATGAGTCTAATCACGGCGGCCAGATCAAATTGATCAAATGCAGACCGGCAAAGGATTTCAAAAGGAATAATTTTCAATAAGAAATAAAGTTCACCAGTGAGCTTCCAGGATTATCAGCAACGATCTGCTACTCTGATCGTAAACTATTCACAGGATTCGCTAAGGCGGCTCTGATGGATTGATAACTCACCGTACACAGTGTAATTACCAATGCACCCGAAGCAGCCAGGACAAAAATCCACCAGGCTATTCCGGTTCGGTATTCGTACTTGAGGAGCCAGCTGTTCATAAAGTAATAAGCTGTTGGCATGGCAATGAAGAGAGAAATGATCACGAGCACAACAAAGTCCTTTGACAACATGCCCCAAAGGTTGGCGACCGAGGCACCCATTACTTTCCGGACGCCAATTTCTTTGGTGCGCTGTTCCGCTACAAAGCTGGCTAATCCGAAAATTCCCAGGCAACTGATGAAGATCGCTAACACCGCAAAGAAACTGGCCAGTTTGCCAATGCGTTCTTCGTCTTGAAATTTTCTCGCATACTCTTCGTCCACGAATTTGTATTCGAAAGGTGAAGCAGGATTGTACTTGGTAAAAGTCGTCTGGATTTTCGCTATCGACTCCCGCGAGCCAAGCGCCGGATTTATTTTCAGAATAAACAGATTCTCCTCATCCTTTGAAATATGGAATAAAGACGCCCTCACCGGTTCGTACGGAGATTCAATCACCATGTCCCTGATAATCCCGATGATCGTATACGGTTTGTTATTCCAGTTGAGTACCTCACCGATCGGGCTTTTAAAACCTAAGAACTTTGCCGCTGCCTCATTGATCACGAATGCCGATGAATCGGTGGCGTGATCACGGGAGAAATCGCGGCCATCTTTGAATGTCCAGCCTACGGTTTTTCCATATTCAAAGGACACCCCATTATTTGGAAAATCTACCGCGAGCGCAGGGTCTTTGCCTTTCCAATCAAAGCCGCCATTGGAGTTCCATACTTGCGTGGTGGGACTTCCTGATTCCGTCATCTCAATCACCGCTCCCGAACTCTTCAGTTCCTGGCGAACTGCTTCAAAATGTTTGTGAATATCCGGCGTGGATTGAAAAATATTGATGAGTCCGTTCCGGTCGTAACCAATAGGGCGGTCCTTCGCGAATTCAATCTGCCGGAAAACGACGATGGTACCGATAATCAGTGTTACGGAAACCGTGAATTGCAAAACCACCAGAACTTTTCTCGGAATAGAAGCTAACCTTCCCGCGCGAAAAGTACCCTTCAGGACTTTTACCGGTTGAAATGATGATAAATAAAGCGCTGGGTAACTGCCCGCAATAATTCCGGTGAGGATGCTAAATCCAACTCCGATAATCCAAAACAAGGGGCTACCCCATAACAAGGTTAATTTTTTATCCGCCACCTGGTTGAACATAGGCAATATCAACTGCACCAACAGCAGCGAAACAGCAAACGCCAACAGCGCTACTACCAACGACTCACTAAAAAATTGGCTTACCAATTGGCTTCGTGTCGAACCAATGGATTTTCGTATGCCCACTTCTTTTGCTCGTTTTTCGGATCGCGCTGTGCTCAGGTTCATAAAGTTGATGCAGGCAAGGAGCAAAACAAAAACGCCAATAACACCGAACAGCCAAACAAATTCGATTCGCCCGCCGATGTTTTTTCCATTCTTAAACTCCGAATACAAATGCCATTTGCTCATGGGATGGAGAAAAACTTCAGGCTTGTACTTTCGGTCATCTTCATCTTTCAGTTTGTTGAACTTTACATTTTTTATTTTTACTGAAACTTTTCCCATGTCGGCCTGATCCGCCACCTGCACAAAGGTTTGGGTGAAATTGCTTCCCCAGGGGTTCTCCATTTTCTTCATCCATGGGTTAGTGATGAGGTACAACTCCCAGGGCAACAGATAACCTACATTTCGGAACGTGGAGTTGTAAGGTAAATCTTCATACACCCCGGTCACTTTCACGTCCGTTTTATTGTCCATCCTCACGAGTTGATTCATGGGATCGGCTTCTCCGAAGTAGGCTTTCGCCACTGACGCCGATAATATTATTGAATATGGATCTTTCAATCCATCACGTGTGCCTCGCAGCATGTTCAACGAAAGCATTTCGGTAACACCGGGCTCAAAGTAACTACCGTCTTTATTAAATTTTTTTTCGCCAACCGTTAAAATATGCGTGAAGTTCCACGACGCTTGCAGTACATATTTAAAATCGCTGCCAAAGTTGTTGCGAATCTCCTCACCCATCACATAGGGATTGGCTACTTGCGAACCAACGGTGCCGTTAAAAATATTATGTTGCCACACCTGGGCGATGCGATCGTAGTTTTGATGATACCTATTATAGGTGAGTTCATCCCAGATCCAAAGGCCGATGAGCAGGGCTACCGCCATGCCGGTAGCCAATCCCGCGATGTTGATAAATGAATACCCTTTGCTCTTCAGAAGATTTCGAAAGGCGATTTTAAAGTAGTTCTTAATCATTGCAGGGATTTCAAAATCACATACTCGATAAAATCAAAAAGGTTTCCCAATCTGCTAAAAAATTACGTTTTATTATTCCGTTCGCAAGGATTTAACAGGGTTTCTAATGGCCGATTGAAATGCCTGAATCGAAATGGTGAGCAGTGCAATCGCCAAGGCCGTTACCCCCGCGACACCAAATATCCACCACGACAATTCAATTTTATAAGCAAAACCCTGCAACCATCGATCCATGAAGTAGCCGGAAATAGGTGCCGCGATTAAAAATGAAACCAGCACGAGGGCAACAAATTCCTTCGAGAGTAAGTTGACAATGTTAGCAACCGTAGCGCCCAGCACTTTTCGAATCCCGATCTCTTTGGTTCGCTGCTCGGCGGCCAACATCACCAGCCCTAACAATCCGAGGCAAGAGATCGCCACACCCAGCACAGCAAAGATATTGGTCAGCCTGGTGATAACCTTTTCGTTGCGGTAAAGTTTATCATACTCCTGATCAAGAAATTGAAATGCGAAGGGATAGTTGGGATTAATTTCATGACACAATGTTGCCAGGGTGGCCAGTACTTCCTTGGTTTTGCCCGGCTCAAGGCGTACCATGATCACACCAAAAGTTTCGTATTCTTTCACATCGATGATCAGCGGCTTGATCGGTTCATGTAAGGTGTTGGTGTGGTAATCCTTCAAGATGCCGATAATATGTCCTTTCTTCGCCCAGGCAGAAACCCATTTCCCAACGGGGTCCTTCATTCCCATTTGTTTCACGGCTTCTTCATTGATCATGAAAGCATCGGCCGAATCTGTAGCAAATGATTTTGAAAAGCTCCGCCCTTCGGCCACTTTCAAATTCAGAATGTTTATAAAGTCAAATCCGACGGAGGCTGGTTTAAATCCAACAGACGCCGTTTTCTCCTTGCCTTCCCATTGAATAGCATCATCACCGGTGTTGGTATTCTTTAGTCCGTCATTCTCATCCACCACGAATCCCATCGCATGCGGAGCTTCACTGCTGCGATCCACCATCACGATCCCCGGCATTTGCATCGCACGCTCTTTGAACAAAGCGTACCTTGGAATCAACTCTCCTTCCAGGGTAATATAAATGATGTTGTCGCGGTCGTACCCCAGGTTTTTATTTTGAACATAGTAGGTTTGATTGGAAATCACTATCGTGGCGATAAGCAGGGCAATGGACAGTGCAAATTGAAAACATACCAGTCCTTTGCGAAACCAGATAGCTGCATGGGTAAACCGCAATGCCCCTTTTAAAATCCTGACCGGTTTCAAAGAAGAAAGGTAAAGTGCAGGGTAACTTCCGGCTACAAAACCGGTGAGCAGCGTTAAGCAGACAACGATAATCCAATAGGAAGGAACAGCGATCGGTGAAGCAATCTGTTTCCCGGTAAGGCCGTTAAATGACGGCAGCAGAATCTGGATCATCAGCACGGACACAATCAATGCGAAAAACGATAGAAAAATGGATTCACCAAAGAACTGATTGATCAAACTGAAGCGGGAAGATCCAATTACTTTGCGCACACCTACTTCCTTCGCCCGTTTTACGGAACGCGCCGTAGCGAGATTCATAAAATTGATACAGGCAATGATCAAGATAAAAATAGCCACGCCCGTAAAAATCCTTACATACACCATCCGTCCTTCTTGTGGCCTTCCATTTACAAAAGAGGAATTCAAATATTTTTCTCCATAGGGTCGGAGCCCAACAGTCACTATTTCGGGATCGTTTTTACTTCTCTTCGATTGCAGGAAACGATTAAGCTTCATTTCCACCTGTGAAACGTTTGCTGATTCATCAATTTCTAATGTGGTGAGCACTACCGACGAAGCCCATTCCAACTGCTTCATCTGAGAATCCCAGTTGATTAAGAAATCAAAGGTCAACGAACTCTGCGGAGAAATATTTTCAAAGACAGCATTGACGACAAAATCAATTTTATTTTCATAACGAATACTTTTTCCGATGGCATTTTGCGGCGATTGAAAAAAGAACGATGCCATTTTGCGCGAGATGGAAATGCTGCTGATGTCGTGCAGGGCGGATTTCGCGTCGCCGGCAATGAGTGGGTAGCTGAACATGGCAAAGAAATCTTTTCTGGCGCGCGAACCATCAAACTTTTGGATTTTATCTCCAGCCTGAAATGTTTCCGAATGACCCCACGGCAATTCATAGCCCGTTGCATAGGAACTGATGTTCTGTACTTCCGGTACGACCTCTCGGATATCTTCGACAGAGAAAGCCGTTGCTTCATCGCGTTTGTTGAAAGTCAGACTATGATAGATGAGGGCGTAGGGGGTACTGTAGTTTCCGGTTACATTTCCATTGGAAGCGGTAGTCTGGTAGATGTTATACAACCGCTTTCCGTTCGCGTGAAAATTATCCACCGCTTTTTCATCCCGTACCCAAAGAAAAATAAATAAACAGCAGGTCATGCCCAGGGCAAGGCCAGTGATATTGATGGCGGAGAATGTTTTTTGTCGGATCACATTGCGGAAAGCAACGGTAGCGTGATGGTTGAACATGTTCATGGTAAATGGATTTGATGAGTATGACTTCCGTCTTTTGATCGAAAAGGGTCGGATGAACCCTAAAACGTTTCTTACATAATCCAGCCGTGCACGTAGTAGCCCATACTGTTCCAGTTGGTAATAAAATTCCTCTTGCAGATCACCCTGTACTTCTTCGACTAAATGTGGTGGGCAATACCATTGAAGCAATCTCGCAGCCCAGCGGGGAGGAGTCGGTTTTGGATTTGTTTTCATCCTGCCAGGGTGTTCATAGATGAGGGCAATAAATTCCAAAGGTGCGTACGAACCGATTTCATTTCGCTCAATGTTTGACGGCCATAAGCGGTGATCGTGAATATCCGTTTTCGTCTGCCACCGCGCTCAGGTGTTGGGTCGCCCATTTTTGAGGCAACCATACCCTTGTCTTCCAGGCGATGAAGAGATGCATGAACCTGATTTAATCGCACACCTCGGGCGGTTTGCTGTATGATTTCGTGTGTGATCCTTACACCGTACGCGTCATCTTCCAAAAAGGCTACCATAAGCAATACAACCTCTTCAAATTCGCCCAGGTAAACTCGTTTCATGGATGATTATTAAATCCACTTTTGCTGAACAAATATTCGGCCAATGTAAAAAATGGGGTTTTGAGAACATTTTCGACAATTCAGTCCTAATGAAAAAAATGAAACGTGCGCTAGTGGTACAACTGTGTTCGGTACTGGCATAACCAGGTCTGCGACAATATTTGAATAATCTGAGTTATTATTCTTATCCCGTGCAACCTTTTTTAATTTCGATGGTATAATAGGCAAAGGTGAAACAAATGAAGCTAATTATTGAACTATGAAGGGAACATACCTGGGCGAGTTTGAGGAGCTCGTATTATTAACCGTAGGAATCTTATTTGATGATGCTTATGGCCTCGCTATCGCTGATGAGTTCGAAAAACAAACAGATCGAAACGTCATGATAAGTTCGGTGCACAAGGCGCTGGTACGACTGGAAGAAAAAGGCTACTTGAAATCCCATTTGGGCGGAGCCACAGCAACAAGGGGCGGAAGAGACAAACGCCTTTATACTCTTACGCAAGCCGGAATAAAAGTACTGAACCAGTCGAAGGAGCTACGCAACTCCATGTACAAACAAGTCCCACGGATAGTCTGGGGCAGTTAAGCAGAGAATGAAGAAAATTGGCAATTGACATTTTAAGCAATGAGAAAGGAAAATAATCCACCCAAACTCTTTCTGAAATTTTTTCGCTGGTATTGCAATGATCATTTATCTGACGCCGTGCTTGGCGACATGATTGAACTTTACTTTAGAAGAAAAAAGAAGCTTGGAAAAAGAAAAGCTGACCTATTATTTGTCTGGAACGTACTCTGCTTCCTTCAGCTATTCGCCATCAAAAGAAAACCGTTACCGCAAAACAACATCGCTATGTTTGAAAACTATTTGAAGATCGCCTGGAGAACGATGGCCCGGCAGAAAATGTACACCGGAATAAAGGTGGGTGGCTTCGCCATCGGCTTAGCCACCTGCATGCTCATTTTCCTTTTTATCCGAAATGAAATCAGCTACGACAAGCAATATGCCAACCAACATATTTACCGGGTGTACAATGATTGGCGCGGACCGGACGGCGGGGCCTGGACTTCATTCCCTGCCAACATCCACACGATTTTAAAAAACGACTACGGGGAAGTGGAGAAATCCGCGCGCCTCATTCCCTATAAATGGTTCAATGCTGGCAGCAACTTAATGAGGCGCGACGATCGTGTTGATAATACTTATGAAGAAGGCTTTGCCTATGCCGACAATGATTTACTTGACATCCTTGACGTGCCCCTGATTTATGGAAATCGAAGCCAGGCGCTGACAAAACCAATGTCCATTGTGCTGTCAAAAAAAATGGCCGACAAATATTTTCCCAACGAAGACCCCGTCGGAAAAATAATTATCCTAAACGAAGAAAAAACGAAACCTTTTGTTGTGGGGGGCGTGATGAGGGATTTTCCCGCCAACGCGCACATTCACTATGAATTCTTCATTACGCTCGCTAACGTAGAGTTTTGGCCCGGTGAGCAAACCAGCTGGTGCTGCTGGAATTACAACGCGTACGTTAAACTCAGACCTGACACCGATATTCCTTCCTTTGAAAAGAAACTGACTTCCATGCGCGAAACGTATCTGGTCAGTTATCTTGAGAAAGCAGGAGACCAATCTGTTACCGATATAAAAAAATATCATTTCTTCGGTTTGCAGCCTGTGGAGGACATCTATCTCAAGTCCGGTAAGATCAATGACGAGAACCAGCATGGTGATATGCGGTACATCTGGCTTTTTGGCGGCATTGCCGTATTCATCCTTATATTGGCATGCATTAATTTCATTAACCTTTCCACCGCTAAATCGGCAAACCGTGCCAAGGAAGTGGGCTTGCGAAAAGTGGTTGGCTCGGCCCGCAGCTATTTGGTCAACCAATTTCTCACAGAGTCACTGGTGTACAGTTTTGTTTCCTTTGCGCTTGCGGTCGTATTGGTCATTCTCGTAATGCCATTTTTTAATTCTCTTTCCGGAAAACAATTATCAATTCCCTGGATAACCTGGTGGCTCCTGCCATCCCTCTGTGTTGGCGCCATCATGGCAGGAGTTATCGCCGGTATTTATCCTGCGTTTTATCTTTCCGCATTCAAACCGGTAGATGTGCTCAAAGGAAGCCTTAGCAGGGGAAGCAAGAGCTCCACGATGAGGGGTGCCATGGTCATTTTTCAATTCACTACTTCGATTATTCTGATCATCGGAACGTTCATCATTTACAAGCAAATGAATTTCATTCTCCATGCCAAAATTGGTTTTAACAAAGACCAGATCATTATGATCCAGGGCGCCAATACGCTGGAGCGTCAGCATGATGCTTTCAAAAATGAATTGAAACAGCTCGCCGAAGTTGAAAATACGACGAGCAACAACTACCTGCCGGTGTATGGCACCAACCGTGATCAAAACGGCCTTTGGAAAGAAGGAAAACAAAAAATCGACAAGCCCGTGTATGGCCAGTTCTGGTATGTGGATGAAGACTATATCCCTACACTCGGGATGAAACTGGTTGAGGGAAGAAATTTTGATGAAAAGCTGAAGTCAGATTCGGCTTCCATAATCATCAATCAGGCTTTGGCCAGGGCGATGGGTTATAAAAAGTCCGTTGGTGAGCGAATGGGTAATGGACGTACCTACCATGTGATTGGTGTTGTGGAGGATTTTCATTTTGACACCATGAAAGGTGAGATCAGGCCGTTGTGCATGGTCATGGGCAAGGGCGGCAACATTGTGTCGGTTAAAGTAAAATCCAAAAATATGGCGACTGCATTGAGTTCAATTAATAAAGTGTGGGACAAGTTTATGCCGCACCAGCCTTTCCGCTATACGTTCCTTGATGAAAGCTATGCCCGTATGTATGATGATGTTGACCGCATGGGGAGAATCTTTGCCAGCTTTGCGGGCCTGGCCATCATTGTGGCCTGCCTGGGTTTGTTTGCACTTTCTGCCTTCATGGTGGAACAACGGAGTAAAGAAATCAGCATTCGCCTGGTGATGGGTGCTTCTGTCCGAAATGTTTTCCGTCTGCTTACGCAAAATTTCGTGAAGCTCGTGCTGATTTCATTCCTGATCGCGGCACCCATTTCCTGGTATATGATGGATAAATGGCTGGAGGACTATAAATACAAAATCACTATCACCTGGGATGTGTTCATGGTTTCAGGGGTAGTCTCTGTTATGATTGCCTTGCTGACGATCAGTTATCAGTCGATCAGTGCTGCATTGGCTAATCCAGCAACCACGTTGCGATCAGAATGAGAATTATTAAGGTATAAATCAGTCAAACGATTTTAACTCATTCTCTAATCGTCTTTTATCAGCCCAATAATTCCGGCTATACACACGAATATTCGGCCAATTCTTCTTTTTTAATAATTGAGGAAGCAAGGCATGGGGCGCTTTGGCGGAGAGGGATTCATAATAGAAATTGTCGTCTGTGAAGATCGCCCCTTGATATCGTTTTCCTTGCTGCACAGCCAGATCATAAAACGGAAAAGCATCCTCTTTCCATTCCACTGCTGACTTATTGGGGGAGTGAGCAATCTGTTTTTTCAGCTGAATCGATTCTGAATATTTTTTATCATGAACCACGTAGGGTTGAAAATCCCCCATCGACACTTGTTGTGCAAAGTGTAAATACTCCCTCAGCAATTTCGGGCCATCGTTTTTTGTCCCTCTCACTTCCAATTGATCCGGCCACAAACTGCTTACTACGATAATCCTTTCGCGCGCTCGGGTCACGGCAACATTCAATCGATTTTCTCCTCCTTCGGCATTCAGGCTTCCAAACTGCACGCTTACCTTTCCTTTTGCATCAGGGGCATAGCCGACCGAAAAAATAATAATGTCCCGCTCATCACCCTGCACGTTTTCAATGTTTTTGATAAAGAGTCTTTCAGGAACTGTTTGTTGGGCCTCAGCAAATTTCTGTTCCAAATAATCCTGTACCAGGGATTGCTGAATGGAATTGAAGGTGACAATTCCGATTTCTTTCAGCGGATTCTCATCGAAGATAGTTAAAACCAAATCCGCAATGTGTCTTGCCTCCACCTCGTTAGAATTATTTTCCCAAATACCGTCCACTTTGTAATAGTCGATAGCTGGCTGCTGCTTGTTCATTTGATGAAAGTCAGGTAATAGCTGCAACTGGCCTCCATAAAAATGCTTATTCGAAAAATCAATCAGCTCCAGCGACTTACTGCGGTAGTGGCCGTTCAGCTTCAAGGTCATCAAATAACGACTTGTTAATTCCAACAATGAATCGACTTCCGCATCGGGCTCTTCCAGGTCTTCTTCCTGCCAACGAGCCTGGTAGAAATCGCCAGGCCGAAGTTGTTTATTGTCGCCCGCAATCACGGCTTGTTTTCCCCGGTACAAGGCGGGAATGCCGCGTTCTGCAAAGCACTGCGAAGCTTCGTCAAAAATTACCAGATCAAAAATTTCTTTCATCGGAAAAATCGCACTTACGGATTCGGGCGAAGCGAGCCAACAGGGCAGTAATTTGAAAATTTCGTCTTCGAACTCGCTGATTACCTTTCTAAGCGGCCATATCTTTTTCTTTTTTGTGGTCTGGTGCAACAAGTCGCGATAGCTGACCCGGTTATGAAGTCTGTTAAACTCCAAATCTTCCGTCACCCGTTCTCGTGCCCGTAGCAAGAGGATTTCATTGCTGAAGCGTTGCTTGACTTCAATTTGCTCCTGAAGTTCTGATTCCAGCGAATGCATCTTGCCTGATGACACCATCCGTAACTCAGGATACTTCGTTTCGATGTGATCAATCCATGCCAGACTCAGGCTATTAAGAAATAGCTCCTGCCAAGTCTCTGCATCTCTCCCTTCTGATTTATCCCTTAACTTATTGATAATGTGCAATTCGCTCTCCGACAAATTTTTTTTTAGCTTATCAAATTCGCAAAGCGAGTCAAAATCATGATTCAATGATTTTACCAATTTGTCAGTAAGCATTTGATTCTGAGAAAGTTTATCAATCTGGGTACTCGACAAATAAGTAGACCACGTCTTCATTTTGTCCTGAACCTGTATCAATATCTCGATCAGTGTAAGGATTTTGATTTTGAATTCTGCTTCTTTGAGATTGATAGGATTCAATAAATTCTTGAGTCCCCGAACAGAGTTATAAATAGTTTTCGCTTTAATTGTTTCTTGTTGTTTTGTAAACCACTCCTCAAAAAGCGGTTTGGAGATAGTCTCAGGAATATTGAGAAGCCATTTTTTATTTTTTAGTTTCGAAAGATTATGTTCAAAGTTCAAGCGTTGATCCAATTTCCTTTCCAGTGACTTGAATCCTTCCTTGTCACTTTGAAGTTGGTTGGCAACCAAAGCACGGGTGATCATCAACTTATCTTTCGAAAATAATTGCCATCGCAACCAACTCCATAGCCCTTTACGCGCTTTCATACTGCGATGCAGTGCTTTCTGAAAATAGCCAAGCAATGCGGTCGGGACCGATGCCTCAGGCCGTTCAGTTAAGCAATCCATCATCATCCGTTCAACATTGGAAAGCCAAAGGGCACTGGTTTCGTAACTTTTCTCCAAAAGCATTCTCTTGAAAAAAGGAAATAGTTCCTGCTCTGATAAAGTAGTTGCCAAGGTCCTTAAGTCGTCTACCTGTTCCCCCAGTTTTATCAGCTGCTCAATGTCAGGTGAGGCATTCAAATTCCTGGACAGGACTTCGCTGACCTCACGATAAAACGGAAACACTTCACCAATTGCATTTCTAAGGTGAGGCAGATGGCCAACCGAAAACTCTTCAAATGATTTCCTGTCAATCCAGGGATAGGACGCATCTTCAAACACCTTTGCATAGGTTGCAAATTGTTTGATTAATCGGAGAAAATGGTCAACCTCATTAAATTTAAATTGACTGTACTCTTGTTTAAGCAAAATGGCTGGATCATCAGCCGAACATTCCAAATAAAGTGTTTTCACGCTGCGTCCACACTCTGATTCGTCAAAAAGCGACTGGCGAAAGTGTTCCAACTCTTCTGTAAGTTGGTCAATCCGTTTACTGATTTGCAAGAACTTCCTGTCAAGCAGAATTGCATCGAGACTGATGTTTTTGGTCTTGTATTCGTCTGTGCGACTGACTTGATCAGAAATTTTTCTAAAAATCTCCCTGCGGTCAATTTTATAATCATGAACCAGGGCCAGAAAGTTTTCCAGATTCTTTTCCTTAAGTCGGGCAAACACTACATCCAACGCCGCCCGTTTCTGACAAACCACTAACACCCGCTTGCCATTGGCGATGGCATCGCTTACCAGGTTTCCGATCAACTGCGACTTGCCAGTGCCTGGAGGTCCTTGTACAACAATTGAGTGACCAAGTTTCGATGCTTTAATAACATTCTCCTGCCAAATATCGCATGGGAATACCGTGTACACTTTTTCCTCTCTAATTAGTGAAATAAAATTTTCCGTCCGCGCTATTGAATCCAGCTGTTGCTTCCGAAAAAACTCTTCCAGGTCTTGAAAAGAATTCTCTTCGATCAGCTGAAAATAATCCGGAACAAGGGAAGAACCAGCTTGGGGAAAAATTCCAAGTATTGCTTCCGGAAATAATTTCAATTGCCCTGAAAAATGGCTGTCTTCAAAATCTTCCCTGTTAAACCTCGTAAAGACATCCAATTCGTCTCTATAATTATCTGGGTTGAAGTTGATATCCAGCGAGCTTTGCTGGAGGATATGGTAGAGCTTAGTTCTAAAAACGGTGCTGTCACGGTCAACATCATCAAATGTTTCGTTGAGCAAGTTCTCATCAGCCCTGGATTTATTATAGAATGAGTAGGCGAGCAAGAACGATTTGTTAAAAAATAATTCCCCGTTGCTCCGAAACTGAAGGCACCAATTATTATTTTCAATTGATAATTGCACAGGAAAGAAAAGCAGGGGGCATCTAACAAGGGTACCGTCAGAAAATTTTCCCCGCACAAAAGGCCAGCCCACATGGAGGTCACGAGAGCCTCGCTCCTCGAAAATAAACTGGTCAGCGCGGAAAAGTTTCTTTAAATTCAGACTTGCCTGATTAGCTTCTTCCATCCGGGCATCCGCATGGGGGCAAATCATCTTTTTCTTTTCCTCGAGAAGCGTTTCAATGATTGAAAATGCTTTTTCATTATTGAGATAACTCAAACGCTGCAAATCGAGAAAGTGCTCTGACGGTTTTAACAAAAATAGAGAGCGGTTGCTTCCACTGAGATTGGTGAGCCTTCTTAAATAGATGGAAAGAAGTTTCCTCGTTTTTTCGGCCTTTTCCACATCACGGGTTTGCAGAAAGATAAGGCTTTATTTTTTGAAACTTTACTTCGTCGATAACGGCAATCTTCTTTAGTTCATCAACAGTGCGGTACATGCCGTGCTGAAACCGATAAGTGGTTATCGCTTTCGCCAACTTGTAGTTGATGTATGGATGATTCGCCAGTTCCCGTTCAGTCGCCTTATTTATTTCAATCACCCTGGGCTTGAAATTTTCTTCGATGAACGATTTTTTAACCAATTCAGTGATAGCGGTTGAATCAAGTCCATACACTTCCTTCAACTGAACAAGGGCGACAAAACCACCTAATTTCTCCCGATAAAGCACAATTCGCTGTGATAGCTTTGGACCGATTCCGTAAATCTTTATTAATTGTGACGTATCGGCCGAGTTCAGGTCAAATTTTTTAACGATGGGGCTTTCCCGTTGGTCAGATTTCCTGTCAGCGTTTCCTTTTTCAATTTTTTCCGGAAGGTTAATAAAAGGAAATAGCTTTTTGTAAAGGATCGAATCCATCCCATATATCTTCATCAAGTCTTTTTTAAGCACAAACCTCCCGCCTTTCGCGCGGTAATTAACAATTCGATTAACGATCGAATGGGCAAAACCAAGATCAACCAATTCCGTTTTGGTTGCCTCATTAGGGTTAAAATAAAATAATTTTTTGTCTGAGGATTTTTTGTCTGAGGCTACGTTCACCACAGGGTCGGGTTCTTCCCACTTCCATGTTGCGGTGAGACTGTCGAGTTCTTTTTTCTCTTCAGAGAAATCCTGAGGTTGCCGGACGAACCAGTACCGGTATACTGGTTCTGAAAAAATCAACAACACCATTAATGGCAGAAGGATAAGAAAGGCATTGGTCTCCGTTCTTGAAAACCCAAAGAAGCTTCTAATCCAGGCTTTAAGGCGGGCCATATTGATCTACAAAATAAACATCCTGTTTTGAGCCAGGCATCCGCTCAATTGGCGATACACCTTTTTTATGTGGTCTTCCGTATGATCACCGCCCAGTGCCTGAAGGATTCTTTCAGCCAGGGATCCTTGATTCAAAATCGTTTCCAATTGGGGCTGCTCCCATTTCTTCAACGAGGGAGTAAGAACAATCAACCGATTCAGAATAACTTTCCAAAGCTCGCCCACTATCATCGGTGTTTCGATACCAAATATTTTGAGGTAGTCGCCATGATCAATTCTGGTATTTCGACCACTGATCAAACACTGATCAAATATGGAAACTAATGGATCTGTTTTAATTTTAATCTGATCCTCCAGGTTGATGAATTTTTCATTTACCAGCGCTTGAAGCAAATCGATTACTAAGGTGATGATTGCCATATCTGCCGCAGGGCACTCCTGAATGTCCATGATACGGACCTCAATAGAACCCCGATCAAAACGAGGAATAGCGCCCCGGGAATTTACCCACACAGGATCCAAAATAGCTGAAGGATCAAAGGGACCAATGTCTGTTTTTATTTTCTCGTAGATGGTATTATAATAATTCCGTTTTGAAAACACACCTTCGGGAATCACCCGGCCGGTTATGGATGGAATTTTTGATTGGTTGGTTTTATAATAGTCAAGCCGGGTGTCCAGTTTTCCTGTCACCTTTCCATCCAGGATGGGAGAACTGGCACACAGGGCTGGAAGAATCGGCAAAACAATCCTAATAGCAGCATGAAGCTTGGCAAATTCTTCATCGTCATAAAATGGCAAATTCAAGTGAGTGCTTTGTAAATTACTCCAACCATGTCCTTTGCAATTGAAGATGCGATCATAGATGGCGTAAACTTCATTGCTATCGTGTGGCCAAAGTTTAGTTTCTGTATTAGGATCCATCAATGGATGTGCGGCGGCTGGCATAAGCATAGCATTCCATTGATTCAAAATGCCGTTGATCTTTGTTACATTGTCGGCGAATGCATTTTCAAGGGCATTGAAATTTAATTCCGGTTTAGTTGATTTCAGTTCGATCACGTGCAACACCAATTCATTACTCCAGGTAACTATGCCATTTTCATAATCACTTCCGTAGGTTCCCAGCTCATGTTTAAGCAGTTTATCAGTGATCGGTTTGATGGCAAGCGTATCCTTATCGACCACCATGTATTCCAATTCAATGCCGAAGGCCTGAAAGAGATGCAAGCGCGAAGGTTGACTCATTTTTCGGCTTTTATTTTATCCAAAAATACTTCCATAACGATTTCGTATAATTTGTCTTTCAGGATTTTGTCTTCAATGCCAGCATCAATGTTGGGATTGTCATTGATTTCAATGACATAAAATTTCCCGTCGACCTCCTTCATATCCACGCCGTACAACCCCGTGCCGATCAAGGCGGTTGCCTTAAGTGCCGTTTTC
>Ga0210403_10002231_pt1 | contig 17737 bp, 16 predicted proteins | sample IncBWC19MmetaG_FD_150863 | JGI IMG/M metagenome (GOLD analysis project Ga0210403, IMG submission 150863) | Forest soil microbial communities from Barre Woods Harvard Forest LTER site, Petersham, Massachusetts, United States - Inc-BW-C-19-M | ecosystem: Environmental > Terrestrial > Soil >... | reverse complement strand
CCCGGGGCAGTATAAGCCATCGTTATCAAAAGCAGAACAAAGATAAATTTGACCGTGAACGCTCTATCTGTCTTACTACTAGCTTAGGGGGCCCCCTCTATGGACTCTGTAAAAATCTTTGATACGACGCTGCGCGACGGCGAACAATCGCCGGGCTTCTCGATGAATACCGAGGAGAAGATTCGCATGGCGCGGCAGCTTGCGACGCTGGGCGTGGACGTGATTGAGGCGGGGTTTCCGATTTCTTCGCGCGGGGATCTGGAGGCGGTGCAGCAGGTGGCGCGGGAAGTGCGGAATGTGCCCATTGCGGCGCTGGCTCGTGCGAAAAAACTGGACGTGGAAGCCGCGATTGAGGCTTTGGAGCCGGCGGCTGCGCCGCGGCTGCACGTTTTTCTGGCTACGTCGGATTTGCACTTGCGGGTGAAGTTGAATATGACGCGCGGGCAAGCGCTCGAAGCGATTGGCGCGATGATCCGTTTGGGACGGAAGCATGTTGGGGAGGTGGAGTTCTCGGCGGAAGACGCGGGGCGGACGGATATTGGATTTCTTTGCCAGGTTTGCCAGGTGGCCGTGGATGCGGGTGCGACTGTTTTGAATTTGCCGGATACGGTGGGTTATGCGGTGCCGGACGAATACGGCGCGATGTTCGAGCAGGTGCGCGCGCATCTGGATGATCCGCAGGGGATTACGTTGAGCGCGCATTGCCATGATGATTTGGGGCTGGCGGTGGCGAACTCGCTGGCGGCGGTGCGAGCCGGTGTGCGGCAGATCGAGTGCACCGTGAATGGGATTGGCGAGCGGGCGGGGAATGCGGCGCTGGAAGAGATTGCGGTGGCGCTGGCGGTGCGCAAGGAAAGCTTTGGGGTCACTACCAACATCAAGCTGGACGAGCTGTTCAAGTCGAGCAGGATGCTGACGGAAATTACCGGGGCGGTGGTGGCGCCGAACAAGGCCGTCGTGGGGGCGAACGCGTTTGCGCATGAGGCGGGGATTCACCAGGATGGAATCATCAAGAATCCGCTGACATACGAAATTATGTCGCCGGAGTCGGTGGGAGTGCCTTCGCGGTCGTTTGTGCTGGGAAAGCATTCGGGGCGGAATGCGTTGAAGGTTAGTTTGCGGACGCTGGGCTATGAGCCTAGCGAAGAGGAGTTGGCGGAGTGCTACAAACGGGTAACGACGCTGGCGGATGAGGCGAAGCAGGTGCGGCCGCGGGATCTGGTGGCGATTGCGCATGAGGTGATGCGGCGGCGGCCGGCGGCGATGGCGGCGGAAGCGACTACGGCTTAGTCCATCACGACGTACAAACCCGCGGTCTGAAGACCGCGGCTACAATGATTTTCGTGAAGTGGGGATCGCGATGAAAGTGAAGAAGACGATTGTGCTTTTGCCGGGGGACGGCATTGGGCCGGAAGTGACACGGGCGACGGCTACTGTGCTGCGCGAGTGTGCGCAGGAATTCCATCACGAGTTTGATTTGCATGAGTTTCCGATTGGCGGGGCGGCGATTGATGCGGCGGGGACGCCGTTGCCGAACGAGACTTTGGATGCTTGCTGCAAGGCGGACGCAGTTTTTCTTGGGGCGGTGGGCGGGGCGAAGTGGGATTCATTGCCGGTGGGGAAGCGACCGGAGAGCGGGCTGCTGGGTTTGCGCAAGGGCATGGGACTTTACGTGAATGTGCGGCCGGTGAAAGTGCTGGAGCCGCTGCGGGGGATTTCGCCGCTGAAGCCGGAGCGGTTGGGGGATTTGGATATTGAGATTGTGCGCGAGTTGGCGGGGGGAATGTACTTCGGCGAGCGCGGGAACGCGACGGAGAACGGCGTGGAGCGGGCCTGGGACACAGAATCGTATTCGACGCCGGAGATCGAGCGGATCGCGACGTTTGCTTATGGGCGGGCGGAGAATCGCTCGCGGCGGTTGTGCTCGGTGGACAAGGCGAATGTATTGATGAGTTCGCAGCTGTGGCGGCGGACCGTCGTGGCGTTGAGCGGCGTTTACTCTTCGGTGAAGCTCGAGCACTTGTACGTAGACAACGCGGCGATGCAACTGACGCTGAAGCCTTCGCAGTTTGACGTGATGCTGACGAGCAATATGTTTGGCGACATTTTGAGCGATGCGGCGGCGGCGCTGGTGGGGTCGATCGGGTTGATTCCTTCGGCGAGTTTTGGGACGGGGGCGCCGCTGTTTGAGCCGATACATGGGTCGGCGCCGTCGTTGGTGGGGACGGATTCGGCGAACCCGGTGGGGTCGATCTTGAGCGCGACGTTGATGCTGCGCGATGCGTTTGGGCTTTCGCTGGAGGCGGATTGGGTGGAGCAGTCACTGCATCGCGTGCTTGCGGGCGGGTATCGGACGCCGGATATTGCGCAGCCGGGGGCTAGCACGATTGGCGGGTCAGTGTTTACGGAGATGCTGCGCGAAGAGATGCAGCGGACGCTGGAGCATGCTGAACGGTATGGCTGGGGAGTTTAGCCGCTGCGGCGGCGTGGGCTCATTCTCGATTTCCACATGATCGGGAGTCGGGGTTACCAGACCGGCCTTCCATCGATGGAAGTAGGCTCCGAAAGCATCGATCGACCGGTCTCTAGATCAACCGAGAATGGGAGTTCGCGGGTGACCGAATTTGTGGGGTCATAGCCAATTCCTTCGATAGCCTCGCCGGTGATTCTGATGATCTTCAGCGCATCCCAGCAAACACGAGGACTTCGCCATGCGACGGTCCCGCGGCGATAGGCTGCTAAACGGATGAAATCTGAGAAGACCATTAATTCCTTCTCTGGAACTAGGCGCACATCCAGCACGGGATCCACTGGGATTTTATCCCAAACTTCGGGTTCATCCGACTTCACAACGTAAGCTGCACCCTTTGCAATGACACACAGGCGATCCCGATCGGGCGTACTAACAACACGAGAAAACGCGGGAGGCGAGGAGTAGCCGAATGCAAAGACACCAATCCAAGATTTGCCGCTTTCGGTCTTAACCTTTAACCATAGTCCGCCGCCCTCCCTTCCTTCTTGGGGGCGGGGAAAGTACATGATCGGGTCGCGAAATTTTCCTGTTCCTGGAAAGTCTCCGATTTCTTCGATTTCAAAAGAGTGCGGAAGAGTGAGATCAATTTCGAGCATAAGCCCTTGTAGGACGCTTTTTGGCTCAGGGTAGAGTATGTGCAAATCCATCTTGATTGATGTCGCTTGCGCAGGCAAGTATGGACGAGTCGCCGTCCGGGTAAGCGGCTTGGCTTGCGGTAACCCGCTGAGAATGCTACTTTTACACTTTCTTAGGCTGCCGACGCCCGCGTTGGCTGGGGCACGCACAAGTGTGCGGGCGACGGTTGGCACGCGATCCTGAACGAATGATTTAGGGTGCGAATCATACTTCAAACTTTCCGAGAAGATTTGCGTGACCTTGCACGAGCGGCCTGAACGCTGGCCGATTGTTTTCGATGGCATGGAATGGCAATGGCTGACCCTGCTTCCAACTCGAAACGCGTGGTTGGCGCCACCTCTTCTCTGTGCCCTCGGTGTCCTGTGTGTTAAATTCTTTCTTTCCACCAAACATGAGAAAACCATCCTGAAATGCGCCGCCGCTTACTCCGAATCCTCTACCTCCTTTCCCTCCTAAACCTCTTCTACTTCACATCCGCCTGCCGCAAACCCGCCCACCCCCACCTAACCATCGGCTCCAAATTCTTCACCGAGCAAGTCATCCTCGCCGAACTTCTTGCCCAACACATCGAGTCCCGCACCCACATTCCTGTCGACCGCAAAACCAATCTCGGTGGCACTCTCCTCGGCCACAAAGCCCTGCTCTCCGGCGATCTTGACCTCTACGTCGAATACACCGGTACCGCCCTAACCGCCGTCCTTAACGAATCCCCAGGCAGCGACAACTCCGCCACCATTTACAATCGCGTCAAGCAGCAATACTTCCAAAAATTTAATCTCGACCTCGCCGAACCTCTCGGCTTCGAAAACACGTTCGCCATGGTCATCCGCCAGAGCGACGCGCAAACTCTCCACCTCCGCGTCATGTCCGACCTCGCTCCCGTCGCTCCCAAGTGGCACGCCGGCGTCGGTTACGAATTCCTCGAGCGTCCCGACGGCTTCCCCGGCTGGAGTGCCCGTTACAATCTCCATTTCGCCGCTCCTCCCAACGTCATGGACCTCGGCCTTCTCTATCGCGCCCTCGTCGATCATCAAGTGGACATCGTCGCCGGCAATTCCACCGACGGCCTGATCGACTCCCTGCATCTCGTCGCCCTCGAAGACGATCGCCACTATTTCCCTCCTTACGACGCCGTCCCTATCGTTCGCCACGACGCGTTCGAAAAATTTCCCGAACTCCGCGCCGCCCTCGCCGATCTCCACAACAAACTCACCGCCGCCGACATGCGCCGCCTCAACGCGCAAGTCGACGCCGACCAACGCGATGTCGCCGCCGTCGTCCGCGCCTTCCTGGCCTCAAAAAATTTATAGTTGGTAACCAAATGCCCTCCCCACAGCGTCTAATTCCCAGCGCGTGTCACCACAGCCCTGAGCCCCCAGCCCAGCGTTTCAGAATGCGACTTTGGCAACGCACGCGGGTTTTACCTGTTGTGAGCAGCACGGGCCCGTTCACCGGTCGGCAGTCAGCAACAAAATCCCTGTTTCATTTTTGTAGAAACTTAAAACGCACTTCGGAGGCTTGCATGAAATCACTTCTAGGCGTTCTTGCAGTGTTCTTGCTCTGTTCTCTGCCTGCGCTCGCGCAAGAAAAAGGTGGGCAGCATCCGGCTCCGCAGGCCAGAGACGTTGGTCACGGCTACGTACCGCGCAGGGGTCCTTCCCCGGCTAAGCCCGCTCAGCACGACGCACACGCGGAAGCTCCCAAGTATTCCGACAAAGGCGGCCACCCCGAAGCTCCTCACGTCCACAACAACGGCAAATGGATCGGCCACGACTCCGGTCGCGATGATCCCCACTATCACATCGATCATCCCTGGGCTCACGGCCGCTTCAGTGGCGGTTTCGGACGCGGCCATGTCTGGCGCATCGAAGGCGGCAATCGTGAACGCTTCTGGTTCGGCGGCTTCTACTTCAGCGTCGCTGCCGCTGACTACGGCTTCTGCAATGATTGGGACTGGGGCACCGACCAAATCAGCATATTCGAAGACCCCGACCACGACGGCTTTTACTTGGCCTACAACGTCCGCCTCGGCACCTACTGCCACGTTGAGTACCTCGGCAACAGCTAAGTAGCTGCCGTATCCGCCGCTCACAACTTGGAGGGGCACGATTCATCGTGCCCCCTCTTTCTTTTTCCCCCGCGCGCTACCACTCGCGCAAGCCACACACAAAAAAATGGCCCATCCTCGCCACTCAAGGATGGGCCATTTTTATTCCTCGTTCTGTATCTTCCGCCCGAACAGCTCAGCGGCTATGAGCAGCCGCTGAAATCCAATTCTTTTGCTGTGATTGTAGCGCCGGGCGCCACTTTCAGGTTCGCGCCGCTCGAGTCTGTCGTCGTAGTCTGCGAAGGCATCGTACAAATCGAGCTGCCGCCAGACATCGGCCTCGTCGCATCCGCCTCGACGGTAAACAGCACATCGCCGCTCGCAGGAGCAGAAAACGTAATTTTCCCCGCTGCAAAGCTCCCGACTTCCGGGTTGCTCGGCGGCACAACCAGTGTGTATGCCGCGCAGAACGCTCCGGCCGGGCTGCCTGTCGTCGGGCACGGCGTCGTGGATTCGACGGCTACGTTGGAGATCGACCCTGCAAGCAGCGGGATCGTCACGGAAAGCGTCATCCCGCCGGGGATCGCAACGGACTGCAGCGCGCTGGTCGCTACGTCTACATTCGCTCCCGCTGTTCCGTTCACCGCCGTGACAACTCCCTGTATCTTCGCCGGTCCAACCACGGTTCCCGTCTCCGCTACCAGCGGAAGCGCGCCGACATCCGTTCCTCCCGGAACATTGACCACGATGGTGGCGTTATATGCAGTTCCAGCGCCGGTCACCGCGTCCACGGCGACATCGAACACCGCGCCGATTGGCAACGGGCAAAAACTGAACTGTCCATTTGCGTCCGTCAGCGCTTCCATGAAAATGCGATCCGTTCCGCCGCTGTCCGGTTTTTCAAGGGCCACCATGGCCCCCGCGATCGGCATTCTTGTCATGCTGTCCACCACTTGTCCCTTGATCCCCGTCGTGTTTGTGCTGACGACCCCCGCAGTAAGCGTGGGCTTCAGACGGAACATCCCGTTGCCTTCCTGGATGATCGATGCGCAAGCGTTGAAGTCCAGATTGATATCCACCGCCTGCCCTGCGCCCACGTGAATCGGTCCGCCCACGACTTGCCCCGGTGGGATCTTCAGCCCGGTGTTCGCTTGGCTCGAAAGCTGCAGCTCGCTTACGGCATTCTGCCCGGTCACCACGCAGTTAAATACCAGTCCAAGCGTCGCGCAGCCGTTCGTCGCCGGCATCGCTCCTCCGCTGGGATTATCGCCGACAAGCAGCAGACGGATTTGCTGATAGTCTCCCGGAGGAAGGCTCGTGTTCGACCCGAGTGTCGTCAGCAAACACGCTCCGTTCGCCGGAAGATGCAAAAGGTCCACTTGCACTGGGTGAGCGTTCAATTCGGGCACCAGCTCCACCCACCCGGGCGAATTGTCCCCCGCCGTCGCGCTGGTGTGTGCTTGAACCGAGCGGATTGTGATAAACACGCTTTGGAAATTCCCTGCCGGGGCGGAACAAGTCGGCGGATCGCTCAGGCTCACATTGATCGTACCCATCTGGTTCGACGGCGGCATTGTCGTCATGTTTGTCGTGCCGCACGTCACCAGTAGCAACGCGGCCGCAATGGCAATGCCCATAGAAAACAAGGGTAGATTGGATGAAAGCAGGCGATAATTTCGAGCAGTCAGTGGCATCCTCGCACCTCCACGTTCTTAAACGAGTGAAGAAGGGATCGGGATCCCGAGGGCGGGGACTTCAAAGGCAAAACCGAGTATCGGCCTCCAATCCCGCTACTGTCAAGCAGCGCTCTAACAACACGTGGGTGCCCCGCCCTCGATTTTTGAGGCCATGGTCTTTGATTTTTCCACCTTTTTCTCCCGCCGCCCATACCCCTGACAAGTTCCCCTCACCAACCTGTCGCCTCCCAGCATCCTGCAGCCGGTTGCGTATCCATGCATAACTCCCGTACAATTGTTCCACATGCCGGGTGCCGCACTCTTGCCGCTTTTGCAAGGTGCGGGTTTTCTCATCACGCCTTGAAGTCACCTCAATCACCCGACGATCTTCTCCGCAGCCGCGTTCGCCGCTAAACTGATCTCCTGAAAAGCTCTCGCCTCAAACACCGATCCCGCGCCGCAACGCGCTAAAGTCCTCGGGATTTCCTTCTTCACCTCCCGATAAATCTCCCACATCTGTGGCACGCTGGATTTCTTCCGCCTGACAAACGCGTTGCCCATCTCCCGGAACACACCCTTGATAGTTCCGCCATGGATGTATACATCCGTTCCGTCCAAGTCGCTCAGGGATTTCGCCAACCGGTACTTCATCGCTTCCATCACGAACCACATGTGTCGCTCACCCTTCAATTTTTCCCACGCCACGGCCAAGCCGAGCTCAAATGGCATATTGAAACGTGGCGTCCGCGGTTTCGTCCGGTCCAATTGAACGCGCGACAAGTCATGTACCGAAAACTCACAAGCTTTGATCAACGCAAAAATGCGGTCGAGTCGCCTCGCCCCTCCAGGAATCTCCAGCGTCACACGCGGAACCATTCCGAAAGAGTGGATCGCGCAAATATAGGAGAGGAATTGACTTTCGAAATTTGAATCGTACGGCAGATTTAAGAATACTTCAGTGCGAGGTCTTGGCTTTCCCACGCGTCGGTTTCCTTCGAGATGCTCTGCCGGATTTGGCCTTCACCCTGGACTTGGCCCCGACCTTCACCTTCAAACCATGGGAACCGGACCCAGATCCGTTCGCGCCATTCTTGCTCGACGCCGAACGCGTTCCGTTCGTGGAAATGTAACCCTTCTTTGCGAGACTTTCCTCCACCAATTTCCGAATCAAGTTGGCCCGCCGCTTCGAGATCCCGTAGACCTGCGCCGTCTCTTCGGGCGTAGGAAACGGAGTAGTAATGAGAATTGGTCGTCTCATATTCTTCAACTCAAAGTTTACGCCAGCCGCTTTGAACTGTCGACTATCAACTGTCCGCTCTCACCATCTTCTCTTTTCTCCCTCAACTTTGAACTCTCACCTTGAGCCCTCCACAACCCGCCACCGATCGGCCGTCAGCGCTCCGGGAACAAAAAAACAGGGGGCCCAATCCTTCAGGCCCCCTGTGGAACGTGCCAAACTCACTCCGCGCTCAGCGGTTCGATCCATAGATCAAAACGTCCAGCGCATCTGTGCCCGAGCCCCCCGCTGCATCCGCGAACACGGTCAGCTTGGTGCCGGGCACATCGTAGACTTTCGTCACTTGCGAATGCGGCGTCAGTTGCAGCACATCGAGCTGCGCCACCAGTTCATTTCCTTCGGTAATCGTGAGCCGGATGCTAAATCCCGTTCCGGAACCCACTCGTTCGTCAGCAACCACTCGGATTTGGTCAAACATCGACACGTCCACGACTCCGAGTTGTTTCGATTGGCCCGCGGGGATGGAAACACCTCCCAGCGGCGTGCGAAACGCTAGCATGGTTTTCGTCGGTGATAGTGCAGGAGCTGTACCCATAGATGTCCTCCAGTGTAAGAATTTGGGAAGACTGGGGAGGGGCTTGCAACTGCCTGGATCGTTGCAACCAGGCCGCTTCAGACTTCCGCTCTCGGAAGAGAGCAAAGGAATGCTACTCCCCGGCACAACCTAGTCAAGAAAATAATAGTACTAGCCCGTTAAATTTCTCTAAGATCGGCAAGTTTCATTTCGGAACGCGCCGAGATTTCCCTCCCCCGCTCGCCTGTCCTCTTCGGTAAATTCTTCCGCGCGCGTGCCTTATACGCCGCATTCGCAGTGAGTCCGGCACTACCCCTTCATTTTTTCAGTCTCTGGTTTTGAGTTTTCCACAGATTTCCACAGCCGTATCAACTCACTAACCTCCCTTCTTGGTTCGCCCCTTTCGACCCTCAACTGTCGACTGTCGACTCGCTTTGACTCCGCCGCCCCATCAACATACAATCGCGCGCGGCTCAATGCAGGCAAGACAATCCAATTCGACAGGTGGGAGCAAAGTGATGAAAAAGATTTTCTGTATGTGTGTGGCAGGATTCCTTTTGCTGTGTGGCCAAGCGACGCGCCTCTCGGCGCAAGCGCCCGAAGGCGCCGCCCGCGCACCCGAAGCCAAAGCACCCGAAAAATGCGACGCTGCCGCAACCAAGGAAGAATCTTCCGCCACCGACCACACCATCAAAATCGGCAGCCAAACCATCCCCTACAAAGCCACCGCCAGCACCACACTCCTCAAAAACGAAAAGGGCGATGCAACTGGCTTGCTCTACTCCGTCGCTTACACGCGCAGCGACGTAAAAGATCTCACCACGCGCCCCGTCTCCTTCCTCTACAACGGCGGCCCCGGCTCCGCCACCATGTGGCTCCACATGGGCGCTTTCGGCCCGCGCCGCGCCTGGACCGTCGACGGCACTTTCACTCCTCCCGCGCCCTACAAGCTGGTAGACAACAATGAAAGCCTCCTCGACAAAACCGATCTCGTTTTCATCGACGCCATGGGCACCGGCTACAGCCACGCCGTCTGCAAAGCCACCGAAAAAGATTTCTACGGCGTGGACGAAGACGTCGAAGCCTTCGCGCAATTCATCGTCACCTATCTCAGCCGCAACGACCGCTGGAACTCTCCGAAATTCCTCATCGGCGAAAGCTACGGCACGTTTCGCTCTGCCGCTCTAGGCAATTATTTGCAACAGCGCGACACTGTCCATCTCAACGGCATCGTTCTCATCTCTTCCGTCCTCGATCTTTCGACGATTACCTTTCCTCCCGGGGACGATCGCTCCTTCGTTTACTACCTCCCGAGCTACGCCGCCGTCGCGTGGTATCACAAAGTCCTGAAAGATCGTCCTTCCGACCTCCCCGGCTTTGTCGAAGAAGCCCGCAAATACGCGCAAGGCGAATATTCCGCCGCGCTCTTCAAAGGCGCGCAGCTTCCCGCCGGCGAAAAAGCCGCGGTCGCCAAAAAACTTTCGTATTTCACCGGACTCAGCGAGGAATATCTCAACAAAGCCGACTTGCGCGTGAATCTCGGCCAGTTCATGGCGGAACTCCAGCGCAGCCGCGGACTCACCACAGGCCGCATCGACGCGCGCTTCACCGGATACACGTACGATCTGCTCGAGGAAAATGCGCAGGGCGATCCCGAAGGCCCCGCCGTCGGCGGCGCATTCACCGCGCTGATTAATTCCTACAATCACGACGAACTGAAATTCGGAAAAGACAAGATTTATCACAACACCAGCGGCGGCGGTGGCGGCTGGAACTGGACTCGCAATGCCAGAGGTGGGCGGGGCGGATTTTTCCCCAGCGGCCCCAACGTCCAGGGCGATCTAGCGCAGGCGATGATCACTAACCCCAAGCTGCAGGTCCAAGTCGAAAATGGCTACTACGATATGGCTACGCCATTCTTCGCCACCGAATTCACCATGGAGCACCTCGGCCTTCCTGCCGAACTCCAGAAAAACGTCAAGCTCGACTACTACAACGCTGGCCACATGATGTACCTCCACGACGAGGACCGCGTAAGCCTCCACGACCACATCGCCACCTTCATCGACCGCGCCACCAAGCCGTAGCGCACGATAGAAAGGAGACAGCGTCCAGTGAGTGAGAGACAGAAAAATCGAGCCATCGAGATTCATGATTCCGTGCTCGATGCTTTGTCCCTCGAAAACGGAGACGCTGTCCTGCATTTTTCCCATCTCTATATTCATGAGACGGAAGGCGTGCCCGGTGTCGATGCTGGGACTGGTTGGAGTCAGCAAGGCAAGCTCACGATCGACGACGCCATGGTCGATGGATCTATTTCGGAACTTCCGCGCGATCTGTGGGATGGCCACGTCGCGATGGGCGGCACAATCTCTGACAACATGATCCCCGTCCCACTCGACTACGTAGGCAGGATTGAACTCCGGCTGGAAGCGTGGGGAGCAGTCAGCGAGGTCGTCTCCTTTACAGGAACCGGAGCAAAATTGGAGTTAATTGGGAAGGCTGAATACGTCGAAGAATTCAAGCCTTAGCGAATAACTTTGGATTTAAGAAAAGGAGAAAAGGCCAACTACCGCCGCTTTTGCGTGGCCGCGCTAACCAGAGCCTGATTCTTCTGCTCGGTATAAACGACGAATTCTTCGTACGGACCTTTGAAGTCTTCGATTTTGCCGTCGTGGAAATGCCAAATGCGCGTCGCCACTTCATCGATCACATCGTGGTCGTGAGTGACCAGCAGCACGGTTCCGTCGTAACGCTGCAACGCAATGTTGAGCGCATTGATGGATTCCAGGTCCAAATGGTTCGTCGGTTCGTCGAGCACCAGGAAATTCGGCTTTTGCAGCATCAAGCGGCAGAAAATCAGCCGCGCCGATTCGCCGCCCGAAAGCGCGCGCGTCGGCTTCAGCGCATCTTCGCCGCTGAAAAGCATCTGGCCCATCAGCCCGCGCAACTCCTGCTGATTGGCGCTCGGATCAAACTGCCATAGCCAGTCGATGGCCGTCATGCCCTTGGTGATGGATTCGCCGTGGTCCTGGGCGAAGTAGCCGACGGCAACTTCGTGGCCCCATTTGGTTTCGCCGCCGTCGATCTTGAACTGGCGATCGTCATCTTCGATGAAGCCCGGTGCGTTGAGCACCAGCGATTTGAGCAGCGTGGTTTTACCGGTTCCGTTGCGGCCCATCAGCGCGATTTTTTCGCCGCGGACCACGGAAGCGGAAAAGCGTGGAATCACTTTCAGGTCGTCGTAGGATTTTTCGACGCTGCGAATTTCCAGCGGATGTTTTCCGGAGTTCCGCTTCATGTCGAACTTGATGTATGGACGTTGAATGTTCGAGCGCGCCAGTTCGGTCGTCTGCAGCCGCTCGACTTCTTTCTTGCGGGAAGTGGCTTGCGCGGAACGTGTACCGGCGGAAAAGCGCGCAATGAAATCGTTCAACTGCGCGATTTTCTTTTCGCGGTTGGCGTTTTCCGATTCGATCCGCGAACGAACCTGCGTTTTCGCCACGACCATGTCGTCGTAGCCGCCGACGTACATGATGATCGTTTCGTAGTCGATGTCCGCGGTATGGGTGCAAACGCTGTTCAGAAAATGGCGGTCGTGCGAGATCACGATGAGGACGCCTTCGTACTCCGTCAAATAGCGCTGCAGCCAGTGCACGGAATCGAGGTCGAGGTTGTTGGTGGGCTCGTCGAGGAGCAGGGCAGTGGGACTTCCGAAAAGCGCTTGCGCGAGCAGCACGCGAACTTTTTGTCCGCCTTGCAGTTCGCCCATTTTGCGTTCGTGCAAGGAGCTTTCGATGCCGAGCCCGTCGAGCAGGGTGGCGGCGTCTGCTTCGGCAGTGTAGCCGCCTTCTTCGCCGACGATGCCTTCAAGTTCCCCGAGGCGCATGCCGTCGGCGTCGGTTAATTCTTCATGGGGCTTGGCGTAGAGTTTGTCCCGCTCCTCGAGAGCTTTCCAGAGCGAGCCGTTGCCCATGATGACGGTGTCGATCACGCGATACTGGTCGAAGGCAAACTGGTCCTGCCGCAGGACGCCCATTTTTTTCGGGCGGCCAATGGAGCCTTTGGTCGGCTCGAGTTCGCCGGTCAGGATTTTCATGAATGTGGATTTGCCGGCGCCATTGGGGCCGGTAACGGCGTAGCGACGCCCGGCCATGAAGGTGCAGGTCACGTCCTCGAAGAGGACCCGGGGTCCGAAGCGCATGGAGATGTTATTGACTGTGAGCATAACCCTCCTATTGTAGCGTGAAATTGTTACGCGCGCTTGTCACAGTTTGCTGCAGCCAGTAGATTGTTTGCGGATGAAAGAGATGATGAATGCGGCGTGAAAAAGTGATTCTAACGGTATGAAGAAGGCCATTCAGAGGGCGGCGACTTCGCTAACGCTCATTGTACTTGTCGCGATGGGGGCACGCGTGGGGTTTGCGTGGAGCCAGGCGCGGAAGATTGCGCCCGGAGTGCTGGGAGTCGTGCCGTTTCAGCAGGAGACGGGGAACATCGCTTACGCCCTCGCTCAGGGCAAGGGATTCAGCAATGTGTTTCGGACGGAGACTGGGCCTACGGCCTGGCTGGCGCCGGTTTATCCGCTGATGGTTGCGGCGATGTTCAAGTTGTTTGGCGTTTTTACGGCGCGGGCTTTTTTTGCGTGCGCAGCGCTGAACATGCTTTTTTCCTCGGCGGCTTGCGTGCCGATTTATTTTGTGGGGAAACGCGTCGGCGGAATCGGAGTAGCGGCAGGAGCGGCGTGGCTTTGGGCGGTTTTTCCGAGCGGCGTGATGATGCCGTTCGAGTGGATTTGGGATACGTCGCTGTCGGCGCTGTTGGCGGGGATGATTTTGTGGGCGACATTGGAGTTGACGGAAACAGAAGCGTGGCTGGACTGGGGAGCGTATGGAGTGTTGTGGGGCCTGGCGTTGATGACGAACCCGGCGCTGGGGCTTCTGCTGCCGCTCTTGCTGGGTTGGGTTGCGCTGCGCGGGCGCGGAGAAAATAGTGCGCGGTGGAAGCGGATTGGGTTGGCGCTTGGGTTGGCGATATTGTGTTGTGTGCCGTGGACGATTCGGAATTATGTGGCGTTTCACCGGTTGATTCCAGTGCGGGCGAATTTGCCGTTTGAGTTGTGGCTGGGGAATAACGACATTTTTGACGAGCATGCGCTCGGCGGGAGGAAGTCAATTACGCGAACGGAAGAGGCGCGGCGCTATGCGCAGTTGGGCGAGAAGGGTTACATGGGGGAGAAGTGGGAGCTGGCGACTTCTTTTATGAGGGCGCATCCTGAGTTGGAATTGCAGTTAGCGGGGAGGAAGTTTGTGTCGTTTTGGATGGGGACGGAAGCGCCGGTAAAGAATTTTCTGGAGACGGATTCCTGGCTGATACGCGGGATTCTTTTGTCGAGCTTTTTGACGGCGGTGGGAGCGTTGGGCGGCGTGGTTGTGCTGTGGAGAAGAAAGAAAAAGATAACGCAGAGGCCCAGAGAACACAGAGCCAGCGCAGAGAGTTTGGAGAACGCGGGTGAAGCAGAGGGAATGGCGAGATTGCCTGTCTTTCCGCTGACTGTGTTTCCGGTGGTTTTTCCTTGTTTGTATTATGTGACGCATGCGGATTTGCGGTACCGGCATCCGATTGATCCTGTCGTGTTGCTGCTTACTGTAATTTTCCTGGCGGAGATGGTGGGGTTTGTCAGCGGCAGGTTGCGGAGGACAGGCTGAAGCCTGTCCCACCTTGTTGCTCGTGTTCGAGGCGCTTTGATACAGTGGCCGTTCGCTGAAAAACGATGAGTCGAAGAGGGAAAGGAAGAGCTCATGGGGATTCCGAAAGAGTTGCTGGAGATTTTGGTTTGTCCGGTTTGCAAGACGCCGGTGAGGCTTACGCCCGACAATTCCGGATTGAAATGCGAGACGTGCCGGCGGGTTTATCCGGTGCGGGATGAGATTCCGGTGATGCTGCCGGAAGAGGCGAAGATTGAAGAAGCGAAGTAAGGACGTAATGAGGTAACGAGGTAAAGAAAAGAGTTTAGGAAAAAAGACCGCGCATGCCGACGAATATTGCTGAATACCTGCCTCGTTTGAAAAAGTTGATTCCCAAGTTGCGTGGGAAGCGCATGGGCGTGCTTGGGGATTTGATGCTGGACCGCTATTTGTGGGGGACGGCGACGCGGCTTTCGCCGGAAGCGGCGGTGCCGGTGGTGGATTTTGTTTCGCAGAGCGAGTGTTTGGGCGGTGCAGGGAATGTGGCGGCGAATTTGGCGGCGCTTGGAGCGCATGTCGAGATGTTCGGAGCGATAGGCTCGGAAGAGGCGGGGCGCGCTTTGCAGAAATGCTTGCGGACGGAAGGCATTGTCGAAAAAGGAGTGGTGCCTGATGGCAAGCGCGTGACTACCGTCAAGACGCGAATTATTGCCCGGCATCAGCAGGTGGTGCGAGTGGATCAGGAACGGCGGGAGGCGCTGAGGCCGGAAACGGAGAAGAAACTTTTGGGAGTGCTGTTCCACGCGCTGAAGAGTTTGGATGCGCTGGTGCTTTCCGACTACGACAAGGGATTGATCACCGACGATTTCGCGGACCGCGTTTTGAGCGCGGCGCACCAGTTGAAAGTGCCGGTATTTGTAAAGCCGAAAACTTCGCGTTTGTATGCGTACCGTGGGGCGCGTGCGATTGTTTGCAATGCGAAGGAAGCGGGATTTTTTGTGACGCGATCGCTGGGGGATGAAAAATCGGTGGAAGAAGCGGGGCGGGCGTTGTTGGCGCATTTTGGGTGCAGCGCGGTGGTCATCACGCTTGGGGAAAAGGGCATGAGTATTTCCGAAGAGTCGTCGCCTCGGCATTTGCTTATTCCGGCTACGAGTTTTGAGGTGACGTACGCGCGGGTGGGGCAGAGCGGGGTGGAGCGCGGAGCTACCGGGAGGCAGGTGTTCGACGTGACCGGAGCGGGGGATACGGTTTTGAGCGTGCTTTCGCTGGCAGTGGCGGCGGGAGCGTCGTTGCCGGATGCGGCGGTGCTTGCGAATACGGCCGCGGGAGTGGTGGTGGGGAAGTTGGGCACGGCGAGCGTTGGGCCGGAGGAGTTGGAGCACGCATTGGAGGATATCCGGCGGTGACGCTGCCAGGTGTCGTCTATTCGGAAAACTCGCCAAGCAGAATTTGCATCTGATGCGCATAGTCCGATGGAATTTCCTCGAATTCGGGAAATTAAGAAGCGCATCTTGCTTTTGCTGATTCTGGCTGGTGTGCTTTTGCTATCGGTTTTGTCCGTTTCTTTCCTAGGTAGGGCCCTTCATCCCCAGCCGGTCTTAGCGACTATTGTCAATCTGGTCGTGATCAACATTCAGGTGCATGACAAGAAGACAGGAAGACCAATTACGGATCTTCGCGCCGATGATTTCGAGATAGTGGACAGCGGAGAACCGGTCCGGCCAGTGACTTTCCGAAGGGGCCCGTTAGATCCAATTGCGTTATGGCTCGTTGTCGATTGCCTCCGCCAGAGTGGCTCCAGAGATGGGCGGGAATCGTCGTCTGACAATAGCGCGGTTTTTGAGGCTGTCTTTAAGAAACTGGGAGCCCAGGATATGGTTGGCATTGCACATTGGTGTGGGAATCACAACGAAGCCGAGATCGATCTCACACCGACAATTGACCGGGAAAAGGCATCTGCCGCCGTTGCTGCCGGCCTACACGGCGTTGCCGGATACCAAATGGGTCGAACGAAGCTGCAATTCGTGGAAAAGACTTTCCAGCTTTTGCGCGCAAACTCACCTGTTCTCGAAGAAGGGCCGCTGCCAGTTATTGTGTTCCTGCGGCCTGATGAAGTTTACGTCGCAAAAGAGGATGCAGAACGCTTGGCTGAGGATATTTTGTCTCATATGACGGCGATAGCCTACGACGTCGGCAAGCGACAAGCAGGACAGCGGCAGATTTCATCGGATGCAAAGGTTTCCTTGATGCCGTATCTCAGCGAGGCGACAGGTGGGGAGTCGTTTGCGCGGGAAACAGGTGCGGGCGAGGCGCTGCAACGAATCGTCGCCGGGCTTCAAGCGCGTTACTTGCTCGCGTGGTTCCCACCTGTGAATCAGAACTGGCACGAGATCAGAGTGAGGCTGACGAAGGCCGCTGCTGCGAGGTACGGAGACGTTGTCTTGACGTATCGATCGGGATATTCAACCAAGAGGCATCCTAATCGCTATACGGTTAGTGAGAAAACCGAAGTGCCAAAGGCAGAGAGCGAATCTGTTGCGCCGGAGACCGCGGCGACCCTAAGTGAACCGACGATTTCGTTTGACGCGGACGGGCGTACTTTCGAGAACACCTCGCAGCACGCGGAATTCACTGTGAGAGTGGGCGACGAGCCGTTAAGTTGGAGCGCAATGCCGGAGGGGAACGATCGCTCGGAAATAACTGTCGAGGTTGCGTTTCTTTCCGAAGGCGGCAAGATCTTCGGTAGAGAAGTACACGAATTTTCGATCGTTCGGAATAAGCATGATGGTTGGACGCGCCTAAATCCAATCGTGATCTCGATTGTGTCTGATATCCCAACTGACACTCATCGTATTCGCTTCCAGATTCGTGATCGCGCAACCGGCCGAATGGGGATATTTGAGCTTCCCATGCAGAGAGTGCTCGACGCGCCGAAGCGAGGGCTGTATGGGGTAATCGCGTAAGGGATGAGAGAAGGCGGGGCAAGCCCCGCTCTTACAAGTCTGGAGCGAAAAATCTATGGCGGGAAGCTGAAGGATTTGTCTTTGGTGTCGACCCAGACGTTGACTACTTTTGTTTTTTGGGCTTTTTCGGGGTCGTTGTTGGCTGTGGGCATGGGGCTGAAGGGGCTGATGGCTACGCGGACTTCGACGCTGGTGCTGGAGCCATCCGGAGATTTGGCTTTGAGAATGCTGTAGCTTTTTACGGGGCCGTAGTAGCCGGTGGGGCCCCAATCGGCGATGAAGTCCTGGAGCTTGTAGCTGGAGCCGGGGCCTGGTTTCCAAAGCTGGTAGGCGGTGTTCATGTCTCCGGCTACGACGGCGTTGAAAAATTGCTCGGCGGCT
>Ga0210403_10002230_pt1 | contig 17738 bp, 13 predicted proteins | sample IncBWC19MmetaG_FD_150863 | JGI IMG/M metagenome (GOLD analysis project Ga0210403, IMG submission 150863) | Forest soil microbial communities from Barre Woods Harvard Forest LTER site, Petersham, Massachusetts, United States - Inc-BW-C-19-M | ecosystem: Environmental > Terrestrial > Soil >... | reverse complement strand
CTTTGGTGACGTGATAAAGGTGCGACAGGGGTTCCACCTTGCCTTGCGCGTTGATGCACTCAATGAGGCTCAATGCGACGGGAATCGCATTGCCGATCACCTCGCCGTATGCCTTCGCGTAGCTTGGAGAATGTCCGCACGGGGTCCGTCTGTGCTTCTTGGATGTGTGCTTCGCCACCGTCCTCGTGGTATGCGCCGGCGCCAAGTGCGACGCGGCTCGCACATTCGCCGTCAGCATGATCATCGCCACCGATGCTAGGCCCACGACACAGGTAGCTCTATATCTATTCCTTGTCAGTCTTATGTCGTTCATTTCAGCCCTCGTTTGCGTCATTCGACGGTACCGACCGAGCCTACCACCTTCATGCCCAGCGCATGATCGGTAGCGTGGAGATCGTCGAACACGCTTGGCCCGCCACTAGGGCAGCCGCCTTGTCCACCGACCATGATGCCCATCGCATAATTGTTAAAGAACCATGGGCCGCCGCTGTCACCGTGTTCGGCGCATGCTGAGTTTTGCACGAGGTGTCCGATGATTTGACCGCTTTCCTCGCCAAGGATCCTTTCGGAAACTTCAGTGTATTCGGTAACGCCACAATGGACGCCTGCACCAAAGCCGCTATGACAAGGGGTCTGGTACTGAACGTTCGGCGTCTCATTGGTCCCCACGATGTTGATGGAATAGTCTTCGGGCCAGCTTTTTGGGCCCCAAAGCTTTCCTGGCGTGTAAAGGTATGGATACCAGCCCCAGGAGTTGCTGTCCTCCCAATAGCTATGTTCGAGGCTGAGGTCGATAAAGGCGGCGTCCCCCCGCGCATCCTCGTATCGGTATCCTAGGAAGCCGATTGCGTGCGCGTGTTCTTGGTGGTCGGCGGATGCCCACTGCCCCGTCTGATAACCCGAGCCGCCATCGAAACAGTGTCCCGCGGTCAGAAGATAATGATCCGGATACTGTTCAGGCAAAATCGACTGTGCCATGAAGCCGCCCGTGCAGATTTTGAAGTAACCCCCGATGGGGGGACTAAAGATCTCAGTACCTGCGACAAGTGGGGGATCGCAATAGTCGGCCAATTGCGGCGTGAACGTGCACGCCCCGAGGTAGGTCACCGCGCTTCCCAGGTGCGCGGGTGCGATCCGCTCAATGCGAACATTGACCGAGTCTTCAGTCGTGGCGGTGGCCAAGGCCGTGACTTCCTGTGCTGAGACGTCTGCGCTGAGTGCGAGGACTACCGCGTTCTGTGAGGCGTCGAGCATTGTCTTGGCTTCGTGTCGATTCGCCAGCGCCCCAAGGCGGGCGTCCCATCCAGTTTTCGATGCGAGGAGCTGGCCGTAGGTGGACTGCACAGGCACGAAGTCCGTAAGGCCATCGACGCGGTGTTCGGCAACCAACGAGCGTATCTTGGAAAGGCTTGACTGGGTTGTTGGGGCGACGCCGATGTCGAAACGAGCGTGCCATGGATCGAACCACATTCCGGCATATGCGTTGCCGAGGGCTTCTTCGACGGCGGAAGGTAGATTTCCGACGGCGTCTTGCGTTTCAACGTCCTGAGTGGCGATGGCTTCGGTGATGCCGAGTCGGCTCATGAGGGCCGAGACTTGTGCGGGTTTTTCGAGACTAGCCGCGGCGGTGGCGGCGTTTGCGGGCGGGGCACCGAACGATGCGAGCGCAGTGAGCATTACACCAGTAACGGCCAGGCGAGTCAGGCAGGCATGCCGGGCTCGGGCATCGATGACGGCCATCCGTTTCAAGTGATCCCCCTCGGCTTTCGACAAAAGGTGCGCTTGCTGCGGTGCACCGTAGAGAGCCCACAGCCTGATGTCAAGGATAATTCGGAGAAATCAAATAGAGCAAATTAATGGGCACGCGACCGGTTGACGCCGTCTGCCACTTGAGGTGATATCCGCCGCTCGCTCGTGGCTTTGCAGCGTGCTACCCCCGCACCCGCACCCTTCCGCGGCCGATCAGCTCAACCTCGTCTCCGGGCTGGCACCCGGCGAGGGCCACGCTCTCGCGGGCGAGCGAGCGGCGCAGCAGCAGGAACGCCGCCGAGCCGAGCACCGCGGGCACCCACAGGGCGATTGCGCGGTAGGCGAGCACGGCGGCGGTGGCGGCTCCAACCGGCACGTGGTAGAGCACGAGCGTGCCCACCAGCCCGGCGTCCACGCCGCCGATGCCGCCGGGAACGGGCAGCAGGCCGCCGAGCTCGCCGATCAGGTACCCGATCCACAGAATGGCGAGCGCGGGGGCGGCGCCGAAGGCGTGGAAGGTGGCCCACAGGATCATCACGTCGAAGGCCAGGTAGCCGATCAGCCCCGCGATCAGCCAGGGTTCGTGGCGGCGCAGCAGCACGAGCGATTCGCGTACGCCTCCGGCGAGCGCGCCGAGCGCGCGCGGCAGGCGCGCGGCGGGACCGCGCGTGTGGGCCGCGCGCTGCTGGGCCACGGCTGCCCAGCGGCCGCTGGCGAGCGTGATCGCCACTGCGCCGGCAGCGACCACGGCGGGCACGAGGGTGAGTGCGAGGCCGGCGTGTCCTGCGAAGACGCCGAGCGCGAGCCCGAGGCCGATCACGATCACGCCGAGCACGTTCGGGACGCTGGTGAGGAAGAAGAAGGCCACGCTGCGCCGCGCGATCTGATCCGCGTCCATGCCGGTGCGCCGCAGCGCCCACACGCCCAACGCCAGCCCGCCCGCTCCGCCGGTGGGGACCACGGCGTTTGCTCCCAGCTCCGATAGCCCGATCTTCATGCTGAGTCGCCAGCTCATGCGCGTGCAGAACACCGCGCGGAACACAGCCACGTAGGAGAGGCCTGACAGCGCCTTCAGGCCGGCGCCGAGCGCAAGCCACTCCCAGCGCGCGTGCGAGAAGCGCGAGCGAAGGCTTGAGAGACCCGGCACCAGCGTGATCACAGCGACGGCAGCCAGGACGACCACCAGCACCACGATCACCCCGCGGCGGAGTCCCGAGCGGTCGAGCTCGGGCGGTTCGCCGAGATCCTGGCGGCGCAGCTCCGGGGTCGCCAGGGGAAACGTGCTTGACCACTGCGCCTCCACGGATACCGACGCTAGCAACGCGCCGCGCGCCTTCGGGTTCAGTGCGCGGCTGCCGGCCCTCAGCGAGCGCTCGCGGCAGGCGCCGCGGAAGTGTGGCCCGGCCTGCGCCAGTTCTCCAGGAACGCGCCTGCGCTGGCCACGTCGAGCGGCCGCGCGAACAGGAATCCCTGGCCGCTGTCGCAGTGCTCCTCACGCAGCAGCGACAGCTCGCTCTGCTGCTCGATGCCCTCGGCCAGGGTCTCGATGGAGAGCGCCTTGCCGAGCTTCACGAGGGTGCGCATCAGCGCCTCCCCTTCGGGGTTGCCGGCCAGCCGGGAGACGAAGGAGCGGTCGATCTTGAGCGTGTCCACCGGGAAGCGCTGGAGGTGGGCGAGTGAGGAGTAGCCGGTGCCGAAGTCGTCGATTGCGATGCGCACGCCGAGCTCCTTGATGGCGCTGAGGCGCCGAGCGGTGCTCTCGGGGTTGCGCATCAGCGTGGTCTCTGTGATCTCCAGCGTGAGCGCACGCGCGTCGAGGCCGCTGGCGGCGATCGCGCGACGCACGTCGCCCACGAGCTCCTCGCCGTCGAGCTGGCGAGCAGACACGTTGACCGCGATGCCCACGGGATGGCCCGAGCGGCGCCATGCAGCGCCCTGGGCGCAGGCCCGCTCGAGCACCCATCGACCCACGTCCACGATCAGGCCGGTCTCCTCGAGCAGCGGGATGAAGTCGTTGGGCGCCACCACACCACGCGCGGGGCGCTCCCAGCGGATGAGCGTCTCCAGGCCCGTGGGCACCATTGCGCGCAGGTCGAAGGTGGGCTGGTAGACGAGGAAGAACTCCTCGTGTGCCAGCGCGGCGCGCAGGTCCATCTCCAGTTCCATTCGGCCCTGGACGATGTCCTGCATGCCCGGCTCGAACACCACGTGGCGGTTCTTGCCCTCCCACTTGGCCCTGTGCATTGCGATGTCGGCATCGCGCAGGAGATCCTCGGCGGTGCAGTGCTCGCCGGTGGCGATGCCGATGCTCCCGGTGACGGTGAGATCCGTCCTCGCGCCGGCGAGCCGGAAGGGCGCGCTCAGGGCTTCGCTCAGCCGCTGTGCGATCGTCGTCACCTCGGGGCCGGGCGGCACGTCTTCGGCGAGCAGCACGAACTCATCTGCGCCCAGCCTGCCCAGCGCGTCGGTGTCGCGCACGATCCCGGCGAACCGCAGCGCGATCGCGCCCAGCAGTTCGTCGCCTGCCGCGTGGCCGAGCGTGTCGTTGATGGATGTGAAGTTGTCGATGTTGACGAACACCGCTGCCATTGGCGTTCCCCGCCTGCGCGCCCGTCCGAGCATCTGCGCTGCGCGCTCTGCGATCGATGCGCGGTTGGGCAGGCCGGAGAGCTGGTCGTGCGTGGCCATGTAGGCGAGCTCCTCGCGGCGCAGCGCAAGTTCGTCCTCGGTCCGCGCACGCTCGGTCTCGAATGCCTCGCACACGCGCACGAGCGTCACGTCGAGTGTCATCTGCGTCATCGCGGTGGCCTTCGCAAGCACCTCATCGGGGGTGTGCAGGCGCTCGGCGCACTCCTGCAGCACCTCGTTGACCGCGTCACGCCAGCACAGGCAACGCTTGGTCACCTCGTGCAGCGGCGCCGCCTTGTGCGCGGCGAGCAGGCCGAAACCCTCCCATGCTTCGCGACCGGCCCTCAGCCCGGTCTCGGGCGCCTCACCTGCGATCCAGCGTGACACGGTGACCGTGGCCAGCATGCAAATCCGTGAGGAGTCTCCGCGGAACGCAGCCGTCACCTCCGGCGAGGATTGTTCGCTGCGCAGCGCCACCCGCTCGAGCACGTCCCCGGCGCGCGCGCCGAGCGCCTCACCGAGGCGGTTGAGCTCCGCCTCGCGCTCATCGGGCGAGAGCGAGCTCCCATCCTGCATTAGCTGCGGTCCCCGCGGGCTGTGAGCTGATCCATCATCTCAGAGCCAGACGTCGGCGTTTGCGCGCCGATTCTTGAGCGCGCAAGCGGTTTCCTCGACATTGCGGCCCTAGATTGCGGGCCCGGGGCGGGGGAGGTAGCGCCCGCCGCGCCCCCTCACGAGCAGCCCCATGAGCTCCAGCTCGCTCAGTGCGAGCAGAACCTCGCCAGGATTGGCGTTGCCGTCGCACAGCCGCTCGGGACCGTCGCTACCGGCCGCCACCGCCTGGAGCAGCGCCCGCTGCGAGCGCGTCAGCGCCACCCCTCCATCCACCGCGAGCGTCCGAGCGGCCGCCGCGCGATCCGCCTGCTCCGGATAGAGCAGCTCGAGCACATCCTCGGGCCCTCGCACGAGCGTGGCGCCCTGGCGGAGCAGAGCGTGTGGGCCGCTTGCAAGAGCCGAGCTGATGCGACCGGGAACCGCCGCGATCGCCCTGCCGTGGTCGCGCGCGATCGTGGCGCCGGCGAGCTCGCGCGAGCCCGCCTTTGCCTCCACCACAACCACAACGGTGGCCAACTGGGCCACGGTCCGCTCGGCCGCAAGCGCTCCGAAGCGGCGGCCGCTCGCGCCGCAAGGAAGCTCTGAGAGCACGCAGCCGTGGCGCTGAAGATGCTCCCACAGCCCGCGCCGCCGCCGCGCGGACGGGCAGGCGCCAAGCCCGTGGGCGAGAACCGCCACCGTCTCACCGCGCGCTTCGCGTGCGCCCTCCTGGGCCGCGGCCGGCACCCCCTCGGCGAGCGAGCCCGCGATCGTCACCCCGCTGGCAGCAAGTGCGCGAGCGAGGCCCCTGGCGGTCTCAAGGCCGTAGTCGCTGGCGCGCGCGCTGCCCAGGAACGCCACGGTGGGCGCTCGCGCCAGCATCCGCAGGCGCGCGCTCCCACCGCTTACGAACAGCATGTGCGGCGCCGAGCGCCCAGCCAGGCTCGCGGGGTAGCGCGGGTCGTGGCGGCACAGCGCATCCACGTGGTCGGGCACCGCGAGGTCGCTCGCCTGCAGCTCACGCAAGCGCCCCGCCAGCTCAGCTCTGCGCCTGCCGCCGAGCGCTGCAAGCAACTCGTCCTGCTCGAGCGAGAACACATCGAGGAAGCGGCTGGGGTCGCGGCAGCGGTAGTCCAGGGCTGCGCTCAACTGACCAAGCAGCCAGCTGCGGCGCAGGCACGCGGGGCACGCGCCCGGCCCGCCCGCGCCAGGCCGCGTCCGCGCGGTCATCGCGTCTCGCGCTCGGCGAGGTGGGCCTCGGGACGCAACGCGAGCGCCGCTCCCACGTCCACCGCGCGCACGCGCTCGCTGCCGTGCAGGTCGGCGATCGTGCGCGCCACCCGCAGCACGCGGTGCTGGCCGCGAGCGCTCAGGAGCCCTAATGCGCCCGCTGCGCGCAGGAGCGCATCGCCCCTCTGGTCGAGCTGCACATGCGGTTGCAGCGAGCGCATGTCCACGTGCGCGTTCAGTCGCGGGCCCGGCCCCGCGAGCCTCGCGGACTGGCGCTCGCGCGCCTGCATCACGCGCTCGCGCGCACGCCTGGAGCTAGTCAGCGCCCGCGCGGGGGCCTCCGCCGATCCGGCGCGAGCGAGGCCTGCGAGCAGATCGATGCGGTCCAGCAGCGGGCCGCTGAGCCGCCGGCGGTGACGTGCAAGCTCGGCCTCGCTGCAATGGCAGCGGTCGCCCTCGCCCGCGTAGCCGCAAGGGCACGGGTTGGTGGCTGCGAGCAGCATGAAACGCGCGGGATACACCGCAGAGTGGCTGGCCCTCGCTATCGCCACGCGTCCCTCCTCGAGCGGTTGGCGCAGCGCCTCCAGGGTGGCGCGCGCGAACTCCGATAGCTCGTCGAGGAACAGCACGCCGTTGTGGGCGAGCACGGCCTCGCCCACGCAGCCACCGCGTGCGCCCCCGATCAGCCCGGCGGCGGTGACCGTGTGGTGGGGCGCGCGGAAGGGCCTGCGCTCGGCCAGGCCCTGGGCGCGCGCTCGCGCAAGGCCCTCGATCAGCGTCACCTCGATCGCCTCCGCTGCGCTCAGCGGGGGGAGGATCGAAGGCAGCCGCTGCGCGAGCATCGTCTTGCCCGTCCCCGGGGCGCCGCTGAGCAGCAGGTTGTGTCCGCCAGCAGCAGCGATCACCAGCGATCTCACCGCGTGGTGCTGGCCGCGCACCTCCTCCAGATCCACCAGCGCGGAAGCCTCCTCGGCCGCGCGGCGTGAGCGATCGGGCGCGGCCGGCAGCGGGTCTCCCGGGCCGCCGCTGAGCACGCGCACGGCGCTGTCAAGCCGTTCCACCACAGCAACCTCGAGACCCTCAACGAGCAGCGCTTCGTGTGCACGCGGGCCCGCAAGCGCGAGCGTGCCCAAGCCCGCGCGGCGGGCGGCGTGGGCCACCGCGAGCGTCGCTGGGGCGGGCCTGATGGAGCCGTCGAGCGCCAGCTCGCCAAGCAGCGCGTGGCTCTGCAGGCGGTCGCGGGGAATCTGGCCGGTGGCGCCCAGCACCGCACAGGCGAGCGCGAGATCGAGTCCCGGCCCGGCCTTGGGGACGTCGGCGGGGGCGAGGTTGGCGGTGATGCGGCGCGCGGGGAACTCGAACCCGCAGTTGAGGATGGCCGCGCGCACGCGCTCGCGCGCCTCTCGCACGGCGGCGTCGGCCAGGCCGATCACCGTGAACGCGGGCAGGCCCGCGCGCACGTCGACCTCGACCGTTACGTGGCGGGTGTGCAGTCCCTCGACGGTGAACGCGTTGGCAAGCGCGAGCATCGCCCGCAAGCTAGGGCGCGCTTGGGACGGGACGGTTCCGCCCGGCGCATGCGCCGGGCGGCGGGGCCGCGCATGCGCGGCCCCGAGCCGGGCCGCATGCGGCCCGGCCTTATGGACGATGAAGCCAAGACCCGCGTGAAGCTAGAGCCCTGCGGGGTGGCGCACCACGTAGCCGCCCGTGGAGGTCATGCTGCTCGACCAGCGGTTGCCGCTTTCGGCCAGCGCCACGGTGTCGAAGCGTTTGCCGTCCACCACCATGAACGCGTGTTCGGAGTTGGCGTAGATCGTGATGTGCGCGCCGGGACCGGGTTCGCCGTAGGACTCAAGCGCGCTCGAGTCCTCCGGAGAGCTCAGCAGGCCGCCGCCGTGCAGCGCGTAGGACACCGAGCCCGAGCAGTCATAGCCTTCGGACTGGAAGGAGCCGTGACCGCCGCCCCACACGTAGGGCCGCGTGGCGATTTCATCTCCCGCGGCAATCACGCGCGCGACCACGCCCGAGCCTTCGCCGCCGCCGGTGTTGCTGGAGGATCCGCTGCCTTCGGCCGCTTCCTGAGATACCTTCGCCGAGGCGGGCGGCGTGAGCGTGCCCTCCGTGGTGATGCCCAGGATGCTCCAGGTGGAGGGGCCCACTACGCCGTCGGGCGTGAGCCCGTGACGGGCCTGCAGTCGCAGTACGGCGGCCTCGGTTGCCGGACCGAATTCGCCGTCCGGTGCCATCTTCAGCGCTCTCTGCAGTCGCGCCACCGCGCCGGAGCCGCCGGCCGGCGCTTCACTCGGCGCGGCGTCTTCCTGAGCGCTGGTCGAGTTGGCCGCAGCCGTCGCGCTGTGGTGGGCGGGAGCCTGGGGCAGCGCGGAGGGGGGAGGCGTGAGCGTTTCCGCCCCGTGCACGTCGATCAGCGCCCACGTGGCGGGCCCAACGATGCCGTCCACTGTCAGGCCGTGGCGGGCCTGCAAGCGGCGCACAGCTGCCTCGGTTTCCGGTCCGAAGTTGCCGTCGGCGGTGAGGTGCAGCGCGTTCTGCAGGCGGGCTACGTCCCCGCCCTGGGTCTTTTCGGTTTCCTGGGCGGGTGCGGGCGTGGCGGTGGCTTCGCCGGGCGATGCCGTGGTCACGTTGGCGGCGAAGGCGGTGTTGCCGCCCTGGCCGCGCAGGGCCGCGTTGGTGGCTGGGCCGGCCACGCCGTCAACGCTCAGGCCGCTGTTGGCCTGGAACTTGCGCACCGCTTCTTCGGTTTCGGCTCCGTAGATGCCGTCCACGCGGATGTTGCCGAGCGCGGCTTGAAGCAGCTGGACCTGCCTGCCTTCGCTGCCGGGCGTGAGCACGATGGAGTGTTCGGTGGTGGTTGCCGGTTCGGGGCTGGGCGCCGCGGAGTTGATGGAGGTCTGCCCGCCGCTTGCGATGCTGGCGGTGGGGCCCACGGTGAGGGCCGCCAGCGTGCCGATGGAGATCCGCTTGGCGCGTGAGCTCGCCGGTACGAAGCGCAGCTCCTCTGCGCGCCTGCGGGCGCGCGAGCGCCCGAGGGAGAGCTCCCACGTGAGCTCGTCGGCGAGATCCCGTGGTCCGGGCGCAGGTCGGGTTGCCGCCGAGCGGAGCTCAACCAGCGGCGAGCGAGCGATCGAGGATCGCTGGGCTGCCGTGGGAGCGCCGCGGCGCGCGCGAGCTCCGCTGGTCCTGGCGCGGCGTTCGCGAGAGCGTTCGAGCGAAGCGCTCCAGTGGTCAAGAACTGCAAGATCGCGGGGGGATCCCGACATGCGTAGGCGTCCTTTCTGCATTCCGTTTCCATGCGCCTACGGGGTTAGCTGTCGGGCTCGCGTAAACGACTACGCTACGCCACACTCCGTGGCGATTCGCCCCCGCAGCCTGCTGGCTGCATTGGGTCCCCCGTTCCTACACCCCGTGGGGTGAAGGACTCGGCACGACGGGCCGCAAGCTAGCAGATCTGGATGCAAGATGCGTTACAGCGGAAGGTGTGCAAGCTTTTTTGCCGACGGCGGCCGGCGCGGGCTCTTGGCAACGTTGGCAACGGCGGCTGGCACGGAGACCCAGGCGGCAATGGTAAGTTCGCCCGATGGCGCGGCATCTGCGACTGCTTGCTGTGACGCTCGCGGGCGCCGCCGCTATTGCGGCGCTGGCGTTGTTTGGCTTGGCCTCGGAAGGCACCCCGGGTGGGCGTGCTGCGCCACAGCTGCCAAGCGAACGCCTCGCGGGGACGCCTGTGAGCCTGTCGAGCCTGCTGGTGAGCGCAAGCGGGCGCCCGGCGCTGGTGGTGTTCTGGGCGAGCTGGTGTGGACCCTGCGAACGGGAGGCGCCGGCGCTTGAGCGCTTCGCAACCGGGACGCGGGGGAGGGGCCGCGTGGTGGGGGTGGACTGGAGCGATGCGCGCTCCGGTGCCCAGGCGTTCATCGCTCGCTACCACTGGTCGTTCCCCAACGTGCGCGACTCCAACGGCACCGTCGGCAACGCCTACCGCCTCACCGGTCTGCCGACCACGTTTGTGCTGGACGCGCGTGGGCGCATCAGACGGGTGCTGCGCGGGCCCCAGGACGAGGCTTCCTTGGGCCGCGCGCTGGCAGCGGCGGAAGCGGCGTAGAGCAGGGCCCGTGGGTCGGCCGCGCGTGTGTTGAGCGATCGGCCAGTTTGACACCCGGCAGCCCAGCGATTAGCCTCGCACGCGGAGGATGAAGCGACCGGGAGGGCACTCGCCCATCCCGGCACATGAGCGGCCGCCCGGAGGGGGTGCGCCGCAGTCGTGCGTGCGTGTCAACGCAGGCTTGCGGCTACACAAAGGAGAGGGATATGGATGGAAGGATTCCACTGCGCGCGCGCCGGTTTGCCGGCGCGCTGCTCGCAACCGGCGCTGCCATGGCGCTCACGGCTGGCTCAGCCACCGCGGAAAGCGAAGTGATCTACAACAACCTGCCGGCCAAAGCGCCTGGCAACGTTGTCTCGGAGGCGTTTGAGGCGACGCAGACGGGCCAGTTCGGCGGCGTGGTGCAGTTCGCCGGCACGGCTCGCAGGAACGGCTCCGTGTCGATCGGGATGAGCAGCTGGGCGTGCGAAAAAGGCGCCTGGGGCGGAACGCCCGAATGCACCACCGCTCCGGGAGCGAAATTCTCCTACCCGATCACGCTGAACATCAACGAAGAGGGTCCGTTGGGCGAAGTGGGTCCGCTGGTGAAGTCCGTCACCAAGACGTTCAGCATGCCCTACCGCCCCTCGCAGAACAACGTGAAGTGCAAGAACGCCAAAGGCGAACCCACGGGCGCGTGGTACTCGATGTCCAAAGAATGCTTCCACGGGAAGTACTTCAAGATCTCCTTTGGCCTGGGCACGTTCAAATGGCCCGCCAAGGCGATCGTCAGCGTCGCCTACAACACCAGCGACTACGGCGCCGAACCGCAGCGGCCGAAGCCCTGCGACGCCGAAGCGGCGGGATGCTTCTATGACTCCCTGAACGTGGGGCTCACCGAACCGCCCGAAGAAGCGCATCCCACGCCCGTGCCGCCGTCGGTGGGCACGGACCCGCAGCCGGCGGACGCCTATCAGAACACCAAATACGCGCCCTACTACTGCGACTTCGGCGCGGGTGGCACCGGCACGTTCCGCCTCGACGCGGGCTGCTGGACCGGATACCAGCCGCTGATCGAGGTGAAGGCCGCCAACTAGGAGCAAGGAAAGCGGGCATGCGCGCCACGCCTCTGCGGTGAGAGGCGTGGCGCGGGCCGGCTCATTTCGCGGCCGCCCCCAGGATCACGTCGGGGGCCGCTACGGCTACGGTTTTGCCACGAGCCACGGCGTGAACTGCACCGTGCCGATGGCGGTGTTGCACGCGCCGCCCATGTTGGGGCCTTTGCTGCAGCCCCACCAGTCGTTCGTGGCGTTGACTTTGGTGCCGCCTTCGCCGCTGGCGCCCGTGCCGTTGGCAAAGAGCGAGTTGTTGCCCGACGCTTCCACATTGGCCTGCCCGCCCGCGGGCTGGCCGGGCGTGGGGCTGGTCTGAGTGACGAGCATGCCCGTGTTGAAGTGCGAGAACGAGTTGCCGGTGAGGGTGGCGGTGAGATCGCCGAAGGCATAGCCGAGCTGGTCAGTGGTCAGATAGGCGCCGTAGGTGCCTGCGTTGCTGGTGGTGCTTGCGCCGGTGCCGTTGAGCACGTTGCCGGCGAACGTGGGGCCCTGGCCCGACACGGCGGAGCCGTATGCCGCGAGGCCCACCGAGCAGCCGGTGACCCTGTTGGCTTCCACGGTGGCGGAGACGTAGGGCACGAACACGAACACGCCGTAGCCGTTGACCTTGCATTCGCGCACGGTGTTGCCCTTGATCGTGTCAGCCACGCCGCCGGAGCCGCCGTTGTTGTCGGTGTGCACTCCGCTGCCGGATTTCACGACGAGGTTGGCGAGGAACTGCGTTCCCTTGGACCAGTTCGCCGAGATCGCGTCGTTGGCGTTGGCCACGCGGTTGTTGGAGATCACGCCCGAGCCGCCGAAGTTGAACATGGCGATCGACGCTTCTTCGCCCTGCACGTTTTCCACGGTGTTGTGGTTGAAGTTGAACGTGCCGCGAGAGGAGGCGTACATGCCGCGCAGGTACACGCCGGTGACCTTCACGCGGGACACCGTCAAGCCGTTGTAAGTGCCGGCTTCGTGGTCGGTGATGATGCCGTTGCGAGCCTCGATGTCTTCCCCGCCAACGACCACGCCGCTCGTGATGTTGGGATTGTCGCCCTTCAGCCACAGACCCGTGATCGTGACGTTGTCGGCCTTCACGAGAATGATGTTGCTGGCTTCACCGCCGCACAGCGACCCGCCGGAGCAGATCGGCTTCGACACCGCTGGGTAGAGCACCGTGGTCGTACCCGCGCCGCGCAGCGTCACGGACTTATCGACAACGACGTTCTCTTCGTATGCGCCGGCGCCGATGGTGATGGTGGCACCGGGCTGCGCCGCGTTGATGGCCGCTTGAATGCTTTTGAAGAAGCAGCCGCTGCTGCACACCAGCGGCGAGGCCCACGCGGCGCTCGCCGCTGTCAAGCCGACGCCAACGATGCTGCAGACGATCGCGATCCGAATCCTAGCTCTCATCATCCCCCCAATAGCGAGGCCCCGCGTCCATTGCGGAGCTTGGCGCGCGATACTACTCCTCGCTGGATCGGCGACGTGCGCCGCGGCCTCGTCGCGCTATTTGGTGTGTTTCATGGAGTGATGCATCGAGCAGTGCGAGGTGTGATGGGTCATCACCTGGTGGCTGGTGCAGCGCTTCATGTGGTGCATGCTCGCCGCGAGCGAGGCGGTGGGTCCGCTTGCGAGCGCGAGCAGCGCTGCGGTGGCGGTCGCGGCGACTAGACGGATGGGCGTCGAGCTGGCCTTCATCGGGGCTCCTTCTGTTGCGATTGATTGCCGGCGAAGCTCCGGCTGCGGGCACTCTCCCGTACGGGTATTACGACTTCCTTACGCGACTGCGCAGGCGGCCGTAAGGAACCCGCAAGATCTGCGGTTCACGGTGTGTGCGTGGTCGTCCTGATCGTCTTCGCGTTCATCGCGGGAGCAGCAACTGCGCTCTCACCATGCGTGCTGCCCGTGCTGCCGGTGGCGCTGGCGGCTGGGGTGACCGGCGGGAGGCGCCGCCCCCTGGGCGTGGTCAGCGGGCTCGCCCTGTCGTTCACCGTCGCGACTGTTGCGCTTGTGTATCTGATCTCGGCGCTGGGGCTGCCCGACCAGTTGCTGCGGACGCTGTCGATCATCGCGCTCATCGGCTTTGGCGTCTCGCTGCTGGTGCCCGCCCTCGGCGACAGGCTCGAGGCGAGGCTGAGCAGGATCGGCCCGAGCCTCGGGATCGGCGCGCGCGGCGGCGGCGGGGAGGGCGGGTTCTGGTCGGGCATGCTCGTGGGCGGTGGGCTGGGCTTCGTGTACGCGCCATGCGCGGGCCCGATCCTTGCCGGCGTGATCACCGTGTCGGCGTCGCAGAGCTTCAGCGCGGGGCGTCTCGCGGTGGCGCTCGCCTACGGCATCGGCTCAGCGGTGGTCCTCTATGGGCTGATGCTCGGCGGTCGGCGCCTGACGGGTCGGCTCGCGCGGCGCAGCGGCCGCTTTCAGATGTCGATGGGCGCGATCATGGTGGTCATCGCGGCGCTGATGCTCGGCAACTACGACACGCGCTTTGAGACCACCAGCGCCGCCGACCTGCCGTCCTTCCTGGTGAGCCCCGCGAAAGGCCTCGAAACCACGAGCGCCGCAGCGAAGGATCTGGCGGCGCTGCGCGGGCACAAGGCGCGGCGCACCGGCGGCCTGAAGGAGGCCCACACGGGTGAGCGCCTGCCGGTGCTGGGCGTTGCCCCGCAGTTCACCGGCACGCAGAGTTGGTTCAACACGCCAGCCGGCAGGCCGTTGCGCTTGGACGCGCTGCGCGGGCGCGTGGTGCTGGTGGACTTCTGGACCTACAGCTGCATCAACTGCATCCGCACGCTCCCCTACCTGAACGCCTGGAACGAACGGTATGCCGGCAAGGGCCTGACGATCGTGGGGGTGCACACGCCGGAGTTCCCCTTCGAGCACTCGGCCGCGAACGTGCAGGAAGCGATACGCCAGAACGGCATCCGCTACCCGGTGGCGCAGGACAACAACTACAGCACCTGGAACGCCTACAACAACGAATACTGGCCGGCGGAGTATCTGATCGACGCCCAGGGTCGCATCCGGGTTGCGGATTTCGGCGAGGGGGAATACGCGGCCAAGGAGCAGGCGATCCGCAGCCTGCTGATCGAAGCGGGTGCAGAAGGGCTTGGCCAGGCCACGAAGGTGTCGGCCCAGGCGCCTTCGGCGTCGGAAACGACACAGGAGTCCTACCTTGGCGCCGAAAAGGCCGAACGCTTCGAAAACGCGAGCGTGAGCGCCGGGCCGCACGACTTCGGGGCGGCCGGCGCCGCGCCCAAGCCCGAACACCTGCGCTATCGCGGCAGCTGGCAGGTGAGCGCGGACTCCGCGCAAGCCGTCGCCGGGGCCGTGCTGCAGCTCAACTTCCTGGCCCGCCGCGTGTTCCTCGTGGCGGGCTCGGCCCGCGGCGCGAGCCCGGCGCGCGTCCTGCTAGACGGCCACCCGATCGCTCAGGCCGACGCCGGCGGGGACGTCCACGGCGCGACCGCGAGCATCGGCTTCCAGAGGCTCTACCGGCTGGTGGAACTGCCAAGGGTGGAGCGCCACGTCCTCACCGTGGAGGTGCCGCCCGGCGTGTCGGTGTACTCGTTCACGTTTGGCTGAGACACGCCCACGCTGCGATGATCAACCAGGCGATGGCAACCAGCCCGGACAGCACAGGGTCCTTCGTGCTGGTGGTCGATGACGAGCCGACCATCGGGGAGATCATGGCGCGCTACCTGCAGCGCGCGGGCTTTCACACTGGTGTGGCGCTCAACGGACCCCAGGCGATCGCCATGGACGCCGTGCACTCGCCCGATCTCGTGATCCTCGACATCATGCTGCCGGGCTTCGACGGCCTGGAGGTGATGCGCAGGCTGCACGAGAAGGAGCACGGGCGGCCCGCGGTGATCCTGCTGACCGCCAAAGGCGATGAGGCAGACCGGATAGCGGGCCTGCGCCGCGGGGCCGACGACTACGTGGCCAAGCCGTTCTCGCCGGGCGAATTGGTCGCCAGGGTCCAGGCGGTGCTGCGGCGCGGGGCAGCAGAGCCCACGAATGACCCCCCGCTCGAGATCGACGGCCTTCAGATCGACCCCGCCGAGCGCTCGGTCATGCTCGACGGGCGGGCGCTGGCGCTGACCCCGCGCGAGTTCAACCTGCTGTGGTTCATGGCCAGTCACGCGGGCATGGTCTTCTCCCGGGCACAGTTGATGGAGCACGTCTGGGAATCCTGCTCATACGAGGACAGCTCAACCGTGACCGTCCACGTTCGCCGGCTGCGAGCGAAGATCGAGCGCGATCCCGAGAGCCCCGACTTCATCCACACCGTGTGGGGAGTGGGCTACCGCTTCAGGCGATGAGACGGTCGCTGCTCACGCTCGTGCTGGCTGTCGCAGCCGCCTGCGGGGTCACCGCGCTCATCGGCGGTGGCCACGCGGTGGCGCTGACGAGCGCGATCCTGCTCCCCACGGGACTGATCGCACTGCTGCTCGCTCACGCCGCGGACGCCCGACGGCTGAGGATGGACACGCTGAGCCACCGCTTCCAGCTTGGCATCGTGCTTGCCCTCGGCCAGCTGCTGGCGGCGCTGATGGTCGGCGCAGCGGTGATGTTCGTCTCGCCCGAGGATGCCTGGACGATGGCGGGGATCCTGCTGTTCGCGGCGGTGATCGCCGCGCGCGCCGCGCAGATCCTCCTGCGCGACGTGGTGGCAGAGGTGAGCTCGGTGTCGGGCGGCCTACACGCGGTGGGGCAGGGCGAGCGCGACGTGCACATTCAGGCACGGTCGGGCAGGGAGCTGAGCGACCTCGCCGACTCGGCCAACAGGATGATCGTGACCCTGCGCAGCGAGGAACGCTCGCGCGACGAGGCCGACGCTGCGCGACGCGAGGTGATCGCGGCGGTCTCTCACGACCTGCGCACCCCGCTCACGTCGCTGCAGCTGCTGGCCCAGGCGCTCGACGACGACCTCGTCGATCCGACGACGGCCCGCGAATACGTAAAGACCATGGGTGCCAACGTGCGCGCGCTCGGAACGCTCGTGGATGACCTGTTCGAGTTCTCACGCCTGAACGCCGGCGACTTCGGCTGGAGCACCGAAGCGGTGCCGCTCGCCGGCGTGGTCGCCGAGATGATGGAGGCGATCCGCGTGGAGGCCGACGCCCGCCGGGTGGCGCTGCGCGCCGAGATCGCCACGGACCTGAGCCCTGCGCAGGCCAATCCCGAGCAGCTCGGGCGCGTGCTTGCCAACCTGCTGGCCAACGCCATCCGCCATACGCCTCCCGACGGCAGCGTGCTCGTGCGCGCACACCAGCGAAACGGATCGGCAGAGATCGAGGTGTCAGACACAGGCGAGGGGATCGCCTCCGCCGACCAGCCCCGCATCTTCGAGCCCTTCTACCGTGGCGGCAGCGAGGCCGCCCGGACCACCGCCGGCAGCGGCCTCGGCCTCGCGATCGCGCGCACGATCGTGGAGGCGCACGGCGGGCGCATCTGGCTTGGCGAGGCTCGCAGCGGCACTCGGATCTGCTTCACGCTCCCGCTCGCCTGATTGCGCCGCCGCTCCGTTCACTGCAAGCGGCGGCGCACCTCACATCCGCGCCTCTAGCGCCGCGGGCCCGGGCTCACGGGCACAGCGGGTTCTTCGGTGCCCCCTGACAGGGGTTGGGCATCGTGGGCTGCGGCGGCGGAGCCGGCTGCGGCGTGGGTTTCCTCACGGCCGCCGCTTCTTCGGCGGCTGCAGCGATGTATTCATACACCGCCGGTGCGCCGCCCGGGTTGGGTGTGGTTTCGTTCTGGCAACCCCAGGTCCCCTGGATTTTCGCCGGGAAAGTGGCTCCGGTGAACACGTTCGCGCTGAGGCAGTTGTTCTTCGACTGCGATTCAGTGCCAAGGAAGATTTCGTTGGCGCCGCTCGCAAGCGTTACGTCGCCCGTGAACGGACCACCGTGATAGCCGTTGTGCAGGAACACGTTCTTGCTGATCCTGTTCCCGGCGAGCTGGAAGAAGATCGTTCCCAGGAAGCCGTTTTCGGGCGTGAGGGGGTTCGGGTACTCGATGCCGAACACCCCCGTCTTTTCGTTGTTGGTGATCAGGTTCTTTTCAACCAGATCGGCGTACACGCCCGGCAGGATGATGCCGTTGCCGAAGCTCGCACGCGCCGTGCTTTCGTTGACCGGCACAGTCGAGTTGTTGTTTTCGGTTATGAGGTTGTGGCGAATGACCGTGCAGCGCGGGATACTGGTGGTCGCGATCGTCGGCGTCGGGTTCGGGTTTGGGATGTTCTGCCGGCTGCATTCGCCGTCCTGCGGCGGGGGTGCGTCGCCGGGGTTTTCCGAGTTGGGCAGCACGCCGCTGGAGTTGTGGCGGAACAGCGACCA
>Ga0210403_10002229_pt1 | contig 17741 bp, 16 predicted proteins | sample IncBWC19MmetaG_FD_150863 | JGI IMG/M metagenome (GOLD analysis project Ga0210403, IMG submission 150863) | Forest soil microbial communities from Barre Woods Harvard Forest LTER site, Petersham, Massachusetts, United States - Inc-BW-C-19-M | ecosystem: Environmental > Terrestrial > Soil >... | reverse complement strand
GTGGGTCGGTCACCACCAAAAGCTGCCGGGCTTCCTGCGCAGCACCTTCGTTGCCGACCAGCAGACGCGTGTGGTGGATGAAGCCATCCGCCGCATCTCCCGCGACTACTACCGGTCGGTGGGCACGGCGCAGCTGTCCAACGCCTCGATCTCCGGCGTGGTGGCGAGCCTCGGCGATCGCTTCTCCCACTACCTCAGCCCGAGCGAATTCAAGGAACTGAGCTCGCCCCCTCAGTTCACCGGGATTGGCGTGTCGGTTGACCCCGATCCGCGTGGGCTGCTGATCGCACACGTCTTCGACACCTCGCCGGCGGCGCGCGCGGGCCTAAAGGCGGGGGATGTGATCGTGGCGGTGAACGGCCGCACGCTCGCTGGCCTGTCGGCCGAAACGTCGGTGGCGCTGATCAAGGGCCAGCCCGGCACCGATGTGCGGATCGGTGTGGTGAGCCAGATCCCGCACGCCGCTCCGAGGATCCTGAAGATCACTCGCGCCACCATCTTGGAGCCCGTGGTGGCCTCGGCGATCAAGACGGTGCACGGGGTCAAGCTCGGCGTGGTGGCGCTGGCGACGTTCAGCCCGGGTGCACACGGCGAAACGCGCGAAGCTGTTGAGAAGGCACTGCGCGCTGGAGCTCGTGGCCTGGTGCTGGACCTGCGCGGCAACGGCGGAGGCCTCGTGGAGGAGGCGCAGCTGATCGCGAGCATCTTCATACCCAAGGGCACGATCGTGAGCACGCGCGGGCGCACCCAACCCACGCAGCTGCTGATCGCGCTGGGCGATGCGATCTCGCCCTCGATCCCAGTGGTGGTGCTTGTGGACTCCAACACAGCGTCCTCGGCGGAGATCGTGACCGCTGCACTGCAGGACCACCGCCGCGCGACGGTGGTGGGCACGCACACGTTCGGCAAGGGCGTCTTCCAGGAGGAGGAGCAGCTCTCAAACGGTGGCGCTCTGGACATCACGGTGGGGGAGTACTTCACGCCCAGCGGGCGCAATCTCGGCGGCGGCGGCGTCAAGCAGGGCGCGGGCATCGCCCCCGAAGTGCCCGTGAGAAGCGGTGTGGATACCCCCCAGGGCCTGTTGGTCGCGCTGCGCACGCTCGCGGCGAAGGTCAAGTGAGCAACTCCCAGCGACGCCGGCGGGGCGGCCACGCTACGGCGATCGCCACCGCGCCGGCGCGCAGGATCGTGGCGATGCTCGAGCGCCGGGGGCGCTTCTTGACTGCGGAGCCGCTGTTTGGCGTCGCCGATCACGGACCCTCGCGGGCGCGCTCATCGGCTCGCATGGTGGTGCGCTCCACCGCTTCGGCCGAGGGTCGCCACGCTCGCCCCGGCGACGTCGTGCTGCTGGAGATCGCCACGCGCGGGCCGATCCCAGAGCGCTCGGGTGCGCACGTGGTGCGCGTGATCGGCCGTCCCGACGTGGCGAGGGACATGATCGAGGCGCTGATGCTCGATCGGGGCCTGCGGCGCGAGTTCGACCCAGCTGTGGAGCAGGAGGCGAAGGCGGTTGCCGCGGCGGTGGCGCGCAGGGAGCAGAACCGACGGGATCTGCGCGAGCTACCGACCTTCACGATCGACCCGGCGAGCGCACGCGACTTCGACGATGCGATCTCAGCTGAGGCGCTCGCGGAGGGGAGTGCTCGCGTATGGGTGCACATCGCTGACGTGGCTGCGCATGTGCGCGAGGGCTCGCTGCTGGACCGCGAGGCGCGCAGGCGTGCCACCAGCGTGTATGTCCCGGGCGCCGTCGAGCCCATGCTCCCGCACGCGCTCTCCAGCGACGCGTGCTCGCTGATGCCGGGAGCAGAGCGCGCGGCTGTGACCGTGGAGCTCGAGCTCCGCGATGCGCAGGTGGTGCGCGCGGCCTTCTACCGATCGCTCATCCGCTCCGATGAGCGCTTGGACTACGAGCGCGTGGACCGCGTCTTCGCCGGCAGCGAGCCGGCCCGTGAGCCGTGGGCGGAGCCGCTGCGAGTTGCGCGGGAGGTGGCGGCTTGGCTTCAGGAGAAGCGCGAGCGCAGCGGCGCGCTGGTGATCGACTCCGAGGAGCCGGAGTTCGAGTTCGACGAGCACGGCGACGTGCGCGAGATGCGAGCGCAGAGCCAAACGGAGTCACACAGGCTGATCGAGCATCTGATGATCGCGGCCAACGAGGCGGTGGCGGGATTGCTCGAGCAGCGCGGCGTGCCCTGCCTCTTCCGCGTGCACGAGCCGCCGGACCCCGACCGCATCGAGCGGCTGGTGGACCAGCTGTCCTCGCTGGAGGTGCCGACGCCGCCGGTGCCCGAGCAGATGTCCTCGACACAGGCGGCTGAGTTGCTGGGCGAGATCTCAAAGCGAGTGGATCAGCACGTGCGCCGCAGCGCGCGCGGGCGGATGGCGCTGAGCTCGCTGGTGCTGCGCTCGCTCAAGCAGGCTTACTACTCACCCAGGAACGTCGGCCATGCAGGGCTGCGATCGCCGAGCTACTGCCACTTCACCTCGCCAATCCGCCGCTACCCGGACCTGGTGTGTCACCGCGCGCTGCTCTCGGCAGTGGCCGGCGAAGAGCGCGCGCCGCGGGCGGGCGAGATGGTGGAGCTCGGTGTGTGGGCCTCAGAGCGGGAGCGCGACGCGATGAAGCTGGAGCGCGACGGCGACGACATGGCGCGCTGCTTCCTGCTGGCGCGCCTGCTGGCCGATGAGGGCCCGCACGCGCGTTTTGCAGGGGAGATCACCGGCCTGATCTCCGCGGGCGCGTTCATCGCCTTCGACGCCCGTCGCCCTCTGGCGCGCGCCGATCGTGCCCACGGCTCCGCAGGGCACGCCGACCCGACCGAGCCTGTTCGCGCATCGGAGATGCTGTTCGAGGGCATGCTCCCGGTGCGCCTCCTGCGTTCGCCTGCCCGCACTGACGGTGGCGGGCGCGAGTGGTGGGAGCTGAACGAGGAGGGCACCATCCTCTACGGCGAGCGCACGGGTGCCACGCTGCGCTTGGGCGACGCTACTTCGGTGAGCGTGGCGCGGGTGGACACCGTCCGCGGACGCGTGGATCTCGTTCCCGCCGGTTAGGCTCGGAGCATGGCCAAGGGCAAGGGCAAGCGCAAGATCGGGGCGGGCGACGTGGCGTCCAACCGCTACGCCTCCTACCGATATGAGCTGATCGAGCGCCTGGAGTGCGGGATCGCGCTGCAGGGAACCGAGGTGAAGGCGCTGCGCACCTCGGGCGCGCAGCTGAAGGACGGCTACGCGGCGGTGCGCGACGGCGAGCTGTGGCTGCACTCGATCCACATCCCCCCCTACGGTCCCGCCTCGCGCGAGAACCACGATCCCGAGCGGCCGCGCAAGCTGCTGCTGCACCGGCGCGAGATCGACCACATCGCAGCGCGCACCAAGGAGCGTGGGCTCACGCTGGTGCCCACCCGTATCTACTTCTCGGGCGCCAACGCGAAGGTGGAGATCGCGCTGGCGCGCGGCAAGGACCTCTACGACAAGCGCCAGTCGCTGCGCGAGCGCGAGACCAAGCGCGACATCGAACGGGGCGTGCGCGAAGCGCGACGCTGATCGAGTGGAAGCTAGATCGAGCGGAAGCTGTGCCCGGCGGAGGTGAGGATGTGGCTCTCGTGCATGCCGAACACCAGCGCCACGATCAGACCGATGTAGACGGCGCCCACGAGCGCGCGGTTACGAGGCGACACGCGGTAGTAGGCGGCCTGCTCGAGCGAGCGCGTGCCGCGCAGCTTCCAGCGACGCCAGGTCTCCATTCCGCCGAGCCCGATGAACACGAGCAGGAAGAAGTTGCCGGTGAGCAGCAGCAGCACCACCATCGCGCCGAGGCCCACGAACCACATGGCGGGCGCCATCGCGGCCATCGCCCGGCCACCGTCGAAGGGCACCAGCGGAATGAGGTTGATCAGGTTCAGGAAGAAGGCCACGTAGGCGAGCGCGCGGAGCATGTCGCTGTTGGTGGCCTCCGCGATTGCGAGGCAGCCGGCAGCGCCGGTAGTCCCCAGGATCGGGCCGGCGAGGCCGACGCGTGCCTCCGCGAGCGCGTTCTCGCCCAGCGACTTGGCGACCACCACCGCGCCAAAGAACGGGATGAACATCGGCGCTGTGGCCTTCAGGCCCTCGCGGCGCAGCTGGATCACGTGCCCCATCTCGTGAATGAAGAGGAGCACCACGAAGCCCAGCGCGAACGTCCAACCCCAGAACAGCGAGTAGGCGGCCACTGACACGAGCGCCGTGCCTGCTGTGGTTGCGAGCTTGGGCAGGAACAGCAGCGAGCCTTTGATCGCTGCGAAGAACTTGGCGATGAGAGCTGCTGCCGCGGCGAGCGCCCCGCCGATGCGCCTGCGCAGACCACCCGCGCTGGACTCTCGGCCGACGCTCTCGCCAAAGGGGTTCTCGAGCGGTGCGGGCGGCGGCTGCCGTGGCGCGACGGGAAGTGCGGGCCCGCTTGCTGGACCCCCCGCGGCCAAGTAGCCCTCGCGATTTTCCATAGCTCCATTGTGGCAGCGTGGATAAGCGTCGCCTAACTGTTTGGGTGCGCAAGAAACCGCATGACGCGGTCCTAGCGGGGCTCGCCGCGGCGAGCCCTTTGCGCTTTTCCTCGGAAGATGGGAGATCCCGCTCGCGGCACCCTTGCATTGCGTGTGGGCGCGGGCTAGGTTCATCCCAGACGCGGAACCGAGCCGCAAAAGAGCGAGGCCACTGAGGTGTGAGGCCGCGCCACCCGCAAAGGACGGCCTCCGGGCCGAACGGAGTGGGTCCTCAAACGGCTTGGGACCGCGTCTCTTTTGTTCTGCGAGCCAGCCCTACGCCCACCGCTGGGCTTCTCGGGCTAGACTGGATGCGCAGCGCATTCCCGGGGACGACAGGCTTCGACGCGGTCAGCTCGTGGGGATGGTGGCGAGCCGAGGTCCCGGGCGGCCTCGTAAAACACCCGGGAAAAACATAAGTGCGGACTCTCACGAGTACGCCCTCGCCGCTTAGTCAATAGCTAAGCCGTGAGGTCTCGGGCCCCGCTCGCCTGCGGCGGGGAAGGCCGGGATCAGAAAGCAGGCTCACCCGGTGCGGTCCGCCTCCGCCAATCTGGGGACGCTTCAGGAGGCTGGTCCCCCGCAACCCCGCCGGCGAGGCGAGCGAGGGATGAGATCAGAGCGCCGGCTACGCTCGTAGAAGCCATTTGCACGCGATTGCGGACGTGGGTTCGATTCCCACCGTCTCCACTTGGACAGTTGTCGCTTCAGTTTCAATTGGAGGGCTGAAGGGGCGACTGCCTCCCTTTTGCTTCTGTCGGACGAGGGTTCGATTCATTTTGGCGCGGATTTGCGGGGATCTCGCGGATCGGGGGCCGCCGGGGCGAGCGCCGCCCAGGGCCATCGCTGGGCGGCTCGGGTCTTGCTCTCAGAGGACAACCCGGCAGGCTAGGGGCTGCCCGGCGGCGCCGGTCGGGGCCGACGCGATGGCGGGGTCTCCTGCCCGAGCCCGAGCTGCGCGGCCCTCACGCCATATGGTCGCGCTAGGCCCATCCTGACGCGCATCTTCGCCAGGCGCGTGGCGATCCGCTGCCCTCGTGCCTGGAACTTGCGCTCACCGGCCCGCCGCGCTGCGCGCGTGGAGCCAAGCCAGCCGTTCTTGGCGGCGATGCGCAGCCAGTCGATGAGGCAGGCGACGTTGGCGCGGAGGCGGTGCCACTCGGCGCTCACGACCTTGGGCCGCACCCCCAGCTCGTCGGCGGAGACCTTGTAGCGGTCGCGCCAGTAGTCGTGGATGCCCTCGTAGGTGCTGTGCGACTCCTTCAGCTCGTGGTAGAGCGCGCTCGTGCGCGCCAGGGGACGAGGAGGCGCCAGTCCGCCTTGCAGGAGATGGTCTGCTCCTTGGCGCACTCGGGCGTGGCGCCGATCATGCAGCGGAACCACAGGCGCGGCTTCTCGTTCGTCGCTGAGAAGCGGGCTTGCTCCATCGGCCGGCCGCAATGCTTGCAGCGCATGACGCCGTGGCGGTCGTGCGTCTCCGTGTCGTGACGCTTGCGGTCGCCTCCGGCTGGCCGCCATGTCGCTCATCATCACGCCTTCGCCCTCCCGCTCACGATGACGCTCGGCGCGCTCGATGGCCGCGAGCACGAGCGCATCAGACACCTGCTCAAACCGTCCCAACTCACTATCCAGGCGCCGCCTCTCCCGCGCTGGCGGAGCGCCGCCGCCTGTCCGCCATCGCTCCTGCGCTGCTGCTCGTTCGCGTCGCTAGTCATCTCGCCGGCTCCTCTCGAGTGTCCGAGAAGCGCGCAGACGAGCACGACTGGATCACCGCAGAGAGCTACGGTTTTCAGGGCATCGAAGGCGCACTCCTTCGGTGCTTAGGGCTGGGCGGGCGCTACCAACGTCCGCCCGGCCACTTGAGTGTCGAATCGCGCGATCAGAGCAGAACCGGCGCGAGATCGCAAGAGCTTTGTCTGGCGGCCGGGCTGATTGTGCGGGCAAGCGACCTTGCACGCGCTGGCTCCTCCGCGCGGTCCAGTGGTTCACGGAGCTCCACGAGACTCATCTTGGTGCAACTACTGGACTATTCGGGCCGTCATAGTGTTGCTGTAGAACTAGCGTCTAGCTCGGCTTTCCAGGGGAGTCAGGCGTGGACGGCCTTGCTCGCTCTCGTTCCATGTCCCGTAGCTAACTACGCCAATGCAAATGCGACCCGACACCGCTCGTAAGATCCCAGCACGCGAGGGCCAACCTCAGCGCGGATCGAGCAAGGGCACCTCTTGAAAGCGCCAGCCGCGTTTCGCTGGCGGGCACGAAAGCTCAACGAGCTTGACGGGCGCGCGTTCGTCGCGCGCGCCCCTATGCGTAAGCAGGTCAAGGCGCAAAAGGTTCTCGTCAGGACCGCGGGCGGTGCCACGCGCGGCTACGCCTGGGGGCAGTTCTTGGACCCCGAGCACCACTCTCCCCAGCAGTGGGGACGGTTCGGCACAACGGCCGCCATCCAAGTGCTCGCGATGGAGCTTCACTGGAGCGGCCGCGACTCCTCGCAACATCGCATCAGAGATACCTATCCGGTGAGTCTGGTGAACGAGGATGTCATCCCTACCGACCGCCCCCATCCCGATATGCCGGCGGAGCTCAAGCCAGACGATTTTACTGACCCGATGAAGGTTGCCTTCCTGGTCGATGCCGCCGAACCGGATCGGTGCGACGAATGGGTCCACGATCAGCCAGCACTCGTGGACGTACTCATTGAGTTGAGGGTCGATGGCAACGGCTGGAGTACGAGGCCAGATGACGATGAGGAACGTCAGGAGAAGGATCGTCTCCTCATCACTGCCTACGCCCTATACGTTCTGCGCAGGTTCCCCACGGCGCAGACCAGCCCAGAGATTGGCGGCGCATGGGCTTGGCTCGCGCAAGAAGTGCGTGATCGGTACCTGAGCATGGGCGAGGATCTGCTTGCCCTCAGCTGCCTTGCCCTCCACCACGCTCCACAGGCGGTTACCACCGATGCCCTTCAAGATGCCTTGCACAAAGGGCTCGACGAGCTATACGAGTGGACTCAACGCTCGCCGGTGCTCGTCACCCGCGCTTACTTCAATTGCTACTCGCGCGGGGTCCACAGTGACTACATCTTCTTGAACCCCGAGATCCTGTGTGCGCTGTTGTTTCTGTCTATCAAGAAGGCTCCGCGGAAGGCGCTCATGTTCGCACTCGAGGTCGTCCAGGCGGTCATCGAAAACATTCTCCCCGGCGATGAGCTTACCGACCATCACTGGGCCGCACACGGTTTCACAATTCAAAGAGGGATGGAAGGCACGGTCGACCAGATGTGGACGATGCGACTCCTCCGCACATTCCATCTTGCCGCTGATGACCATCCTCGCGAGTTGCGCCCCAGTCATATCTCATGGCCTACCCTCAATGTCACGGTCATGATCATCAGCGCCATTGCTCTCGTCCTCGGCGCCACTTCTACCGTGATCGAACATACTGCCGCTAGCATCGCCTTCGGTGTTGGCTGTGGAACGTTCAGCGTGTCCGTCGGGGCGTTGCTCCTCGACTTGCGCGAGCGAATGCGCTATGACCGCTGGTGACGTCCGGACGGGCATATACGGTGGCCTGCAATGACGCTTAGACGCCGCCGGAAGCTCGCACGAAGTGTCGCTCGCCTTCAGGCTGGGTCGCTGCACTTCAAGGGGCCGCGCCTCTGGCGACGACATCGTTATCGCTCCCTGCTGGCAAGCATCGGGCGCTCAGATCACGGACTTCTCGATCAAGAGATTCGCGAGGCTGAAACCAGGCCCGTCGTCGTGCCATCGGCTGCTGGGGCGGCATCGCTACGCAATTCGCGCTCTGACCCTAGTCAGCCCAAGCGAAGCGCGGCCTGAGCACAGCGGCCGCTCATGCAGTTCGTGGGCGCCCAGTTATGGCGTGAAAGGCCGACTCCCAGCTAGGGAACGAGCGCACAGCGGCGAGGTGGTGGAACGCGTGCTCGGGTGGTCCCACAAGCATTACGCCCATGTCGCGCCCGAGTGCGACTCCAAGCTCGACATGGCGTCCGCCACGCCCCTGATGTGGATTCCCCGGACCCTGAGTGAATGAGACGAGAGTATCCGCGCGAGCGAGATCCGCCAGATCAGCAGCAGCCGCTGACTCGGGATCTAGCTCACCGATGTGCCACGGCCAACGACACGTTACCTCGATCCCGGCCAAACGCAGATCGTCGGCGCAACGCATCAGCTCATCTGCGCGTGCAGTGCTCGCGGACAGATAAACGCTCCTGATGGAAGCAGGGTCTTCGCTCATGCCGCTAGCGGTGAGCGCAGCAACCGGCGCGCCGCATCGAGCTCATGTGGCCGCGGGCTGCGACGCCAGTCCGCCAGCTCGGCTTGTCCCCTGGCTCGTGCTACCACGGCTCGCAGGAACTGGCGGGGTAGCGGTCCTTGCACGAGACCAACCTGGCAGCGCCTGTTCGCGTCCTCGACGTATAGGTACTGGCCCGACCATGAGCAGCCCTCGGCCTCCACCGAGCTCTCGTAGGCGAGCACCCTGACATTGGGCAGGCTTGAGCGCAAATCGAGCTTGGTGTGGCCCGGGAACACCAGCCTATGCGCATGGAGACAGTGAGGCTCATGCCGCCGAGCTGCTGAGGCGATGCACGGTGCCACACGACCATGCTCGCCGACCACGGTCGGACCCCAATGGCCTTCCAGCTCATTTCGCACCTCGGTGGTGAACTCACGAAGCTCATCCGCAAGGTCCGCATCAAGGTCCAACATACTCGGCAGATGCTCGCGGGCCGCGATCAGGGTGTAGCCCGGTACTACCGGTCCCAGGCCTAGGACTGCCCGGAAGTTCGCAGACGCGTGCCATGTCCACTGGGGCTCGGGGTTGCAAAGGAAGCAGCCAGGCGTATGCGCTACCGTGGACACTCCATCTACGATACGTTCAAACTCAGGAAACCCCTGCAACTAATGTTGTCGGATCGGCTCCCGGGCAGGGAACGCAACTGCTCATGGCGAACGTCGCATCGCGACAGGTGAGACCCCTGTCCTTGTTATGAGACCTGGCTTCCAGAACGTGATCTCCGTTGACGGCGCCAGCGGCGTCGGCAAGACGGTTCTGCTGTGTGGGCTTCGCGACCGATTCGGCTGCACCGCGCTTGAGTCCGGACCAGTGCTGCGCACGCTGGCGTGGCTCAGTCAGCAGCGGGTGCTCACCGCCCCGGATGCTGCGGCTCTCATGAGCCGGACGCACGCTCTTGGCCGGCTGCGTATAGACCGACCAGGCGTCGGCGAGCTTGCGGCGTCGGAGGTCGATCTCGACGGGCTCATCATGCGTCAGCCGACGTTCTCCGGAGTTCTGTTCCCGGCATTGTTCGCCGCATCTTGGGACGCCGAGGTTGTTGCGTGGATGCACGCGCTGGTCCGAGAGACGGCGCGCGGACGCCATGCGGCAGTCTCTGGTAGGCAGGTCGCCGAGTGGATTGGTCCGTCAGCAGGCCTGCGTATCCGCCTAAAAGCAAGCCCGCAGATACGCGCCGAGCGCAAGCGCAGCCAGATGCTCCGTGCCGGTCTACGTGGGTGCTGGCAGGACGACGCAGAGCTCCTGTCGCCGTGTCCCGATGTTGATCTCGACGTCGACACGACGAGGCTGAGTATTGAGGCAGTGCTTGACCGCGTTGCGCTTTTCGCCGAAGCGCGGTTGCACTGGCGGCCGATGACGAGTCCAGTCGCTCAACCATCTGACGTTCTGGCCGGGATGGCGTTGCTCGATTTTGCCGCGCAGCTCTAGTCAGTCTGTCCGATCAAGGATGCGCCGGCACACGCTGGTCGAAGGCCCGGGGAAGGGAAGAAACATGATCTCGGTTCTGCTGCGCTACCAGCGGACGACACGGTGCAGCGATTAGGGATGGCCCCGCTCGTCCCTAACACCTGAGGCGGCATCGTCTCCAACTGCTTACGCGACGCTCAATATTGGCGCCAGCACGACCTCGGGGGTTTGCGCAACTTACGGTCGTCTCCACTTTTCGGACGTTGCGCAAATCCCTGCGCAACGCACGGTCCACGATGTAAAGCCTTGTTGACGAACGCTACGGCCGGCCGCGGCGCGCAGCGATGGAGCGTGGACGTCACGAGGTTTGCGTACCGCACGGCCTCTCCTCTCCATTCAGTCTCATTCGCAGGGCGAGTTGCTTCTGGACGGTCTTGAGGCTTTGCCGTTCGCGTCGAGCACGCCTGTCGTGCAGATCGTGGGTTGTGAGGAACGACTACCGTTTTTTGAGGGCGAGTAGAGACCTCGGTCTTTTGTCGGTTCTCTGCAGGGTCTCGAGATACTTCTCTCCTCTTGGGCCGATCTGCACACCAACGTCCAGTACTTGACTCGTAGTCGGGTCAATTGCATGGAATTTAGACCGACCGCTCTCGATGTCATCGATTGCGTCTGTCGTCGTGAGCTTCCACGGGCGACCGTCCGGGGCCACGCCTGCTACAGTCGCGATGGCTTCGTGCCGCTGCGCACCATCAATGGTCTCGATCTCCTCGATCTGAGCGCTGTCCTTGACGAAGTGGATCGGGTTGTCGGCGAAGGCGCGCTTCTGTCTCAGGTCGCCATCTGGGCTCGGGTTGAACAGCGTGCCAACGTGATGGTGGACGCTTGAATCTGAGGAGCGCACCGGGAACGGCCACCATGACGACGCGATCAGATCCGAAAGGACGGGCAGGATGGCGACGCCTGGCGGTCCGGTGGTCGACAGTCCAAAGAAGCGGCGGACCTCGGCGACCGAATCCGGGAACTCGGAGAACAGCAGGACATCGTCCTCGAGCTGAAAGAATTGGTCGAAGCCACCAAACGAGGCGGCGTCCACTAGCCGCACGCCAGGGCGCTCGCGCACCCAGTTCGCTACCGCGCTTAGTGAGATGCCGGCGGCCCTATTACCCGCCCTTGCGACGAACAGCTCGCGAGGATTGCCGCCGCAAGCCAAGCACATCGCAGCGATCTCAAACTCGTCCAAACCGATCCGCCCGCCCCTCGGCCGCAGGAAGTAAGCGTGTGCTTGACGCTCCGCCCAGTCGACGAGGCGAACGTCGCTCGCCAGCGGCGCGGCTTCCACACGGCTCGCACTCGTCACCTCTCCGCGAACGACGCCGCCAACTACACTCGACCCTTGGACACGTATGCCGTTTGTGTGGACTACGCCCAAGGCGTGTCCCTCCGCTCGCTGCGTCGCGGTGACAAACGTCAAGCGCCCACGTATCTCACCTCCGTCGTCGTACAGTGGTTCGAGAGTCAGAGCGATCAGTCCAAGGCGAGTTAGGGTGCGCTCACTGTCTTCCTGAGCGACCCTGTCATCGATTCGCGTGGTTTCATGCTGTGCGAGTCGCCGCAGCAAGAGGAGTGGATCGAGCGATCTCCAGTCGTCGGCCTGTACGGCTGGTCGCTGCGTACCGCGGTGCTCGATGAGGATGTCGACAGCAGACGCCGGACAGAGCCAGGCGACAAGACGTTCCAGGAAGCCCAATCGATCACCGTCGAGTCGCATCGCAGGATGGTCGAGCTCCACCGAGACGCGCGTGCCGCCGTCGTGCAATTGCTCGTTGGGGCAAGCCTGTCTGACGATCGGCCGGTTACCGATGCCGTATCGGAACTCGAGGACCATCGTGTCCTCTCGTGCGGCGGCGAATGGTCGGCTGGCCACAGCCACCTTCGACCCCCACATGAAGACCGAGAAGAAACCGATGCCGAACCGCCCAGTCGCGGCGAAGCCGGAGCTCGCCGCACCGGGATGGAAGGCCAGCAAGCTCGTCGATGTCCAGAGAGAGGAGCCGTAGTCGAGTAGGGGACCGACGAGCACATCCTCGGCCATTCCCACGCCGTTGTCCGTCACTTCGATGCGTGGCGGATCGTCGTCGACCCATCTCACCACGATCTGTCCCGCCTCGGATGGACTATCCGGATCGAGCGCACGCCTCAAGCGGATTGCATCAGAGGCGTTCTGGATCAGCTCACGCAGGGGGACCCAGGGCCGGTCGCCGTAGAGCTCGCCCCCGCCTAGCTGGCGCACGAGGGCACTTACGTCCGAAACGTGGATCGAAGCGTCGACCGGCTTCCATCCTGTTGTCGGCAGACGGGACGCGAGGCGATCGAGTCCGATGACGTCCGCGACCGCCTTTGCAGCGAGGCGGTCGGCGCCCATGTCCGACAGCAGCGCATCCGCAGACCGCAGTTCGCGGTCCAGCGAGCTGAGCAACTCAACGGCCACCCACCATGCGTCGGCGTGCTCGATGCCGAACGGACGCGTAGCGGAGTACTCGAGCCGATCATTAACCAGCAACGGACGGGTGAGGCGCTCCTGCGCAATCCAATGAAGATCCGCTGCGTGATCGACAAATCGCGTGGCACGCTCGAACTCCGGTGCGCGCCGTGCGTCGATGTGCGCGGCGTCGGCGACTCGAAGGATGCACGCGAGCAGCAGCGGACGGAGCGTCCACGTGGCGGGAAAGGCAGCAGGCGCCGCAACCTGTGTCGGAAATCGCTCCGCCAGCTGCGAGGCGGGCCACCAATGACTGGCGGCTATGCGCCCGATCAGCCAGCCGAAGTCTCTGCGTAGACTGGAGTTCTCCAGCAGGTACATGTCCGTGCCATCCCGCGACTGCCACCGAGCGTCGAGGAGCCGCTCGGATCGCTCGGCATGCCGTTCACGGAGCAACGTGCGCGTAGCAGTCATCTGGACATCGTCAGTCGCGCACGCCAGCTCCGCCTTAGCTGGCCACTGTCCCGTGCGAGATCGGATTGCACTCGCTAGAGCATCTTCCCACCTCGCGCCCGAGCGCAGCTCGCTCAGATCGGGATACGCAGCCACACCGAGGCCAAGATCATGGAGCAGCACGGCGCCGCCGAAAACAAATGCCTCGCTGGGCGTTAGGACGATGTGGTCGCCGGCGGCAATGAGGGCGATCTCCCAGAGGGCATCCAGGTGAGATACGTCATGCACCGTGAAGTCAGGTAGGTCGTGCTCGATGCCCTTTGCGAGCACCGCGGCGCGCTCACGGAGGCCCGCGAGGCCGGCCCGGAGCACTTCGCGCTCACGTGTGTGCGGGTCATCGTGAAGGGGGGTGAGCGCATCCCGCCACCATCTCGTCTCCTCGGGCTTCATCCCATCCTCTCGTCAATCACGTACGCAGAGCTGCCGACAGCCAACGTTTGGCCGGGTCGGTACGTGCGTTTCCCTTCATTGTTAGATTCCGCTCGCCGGGACTGTAGCGACGAGCGAATCGCACTGGACCGTCATGTCTCCCGGGTCAGCTCCAGCTCCCCGCGCCGAGCCTTAACGGCGAAACGGGCCGATCGCATCGAATCGGTCGTGGTGGCTGCTCTGACGAGGACACGTCGCGGCTTGGTATCGGAGCTCGAACTAACGCCGAGCAATGACGGCGTCCTACGCGATGCGTGGTCAAATTCGACAATATCCACCGTGCCCCGTGTATCCTTCCGGCGTCGTGTCGCGTTGCTCTCGAATCCCGTAGGGCGCAGGCCTGCCGGACCATGAGAGATGCCGTCGGCTGCTGAACGGAGGAGCCAACGGTCAGGACTCGGCAAGCGCTCGCCGCACGCCATCAATGCGCAGAGACGGTGCGCTGACGACAACGGGGTTTGCGCAACGTACGGCCCTCCACTGACAACTATCTGCGAGTCCGCAGCTGATCGGGGCGGGCCGGTCAACGAGGAACGAAGCGTGAGGCGGGCTCGAAGTCTCCGTGCAGCACGAGGGGGTCGAGGTCCGCTCCGTTGGGCCAGGAAACGGTCCCCAGCTCGTTGTCCACGCGGACCTGCGCAAAGAAGTCGGGGTCGGCGAGTGGCTCGAACACAGGGCCGTGCAACTCTCCCGTGAGATCGACATCTCTCGAGCTGCCGTCGCTGAACCCGATCCTCAGCCGGTAGTGACCGAGCACCTGCGCGGACGTGACCCTCACGAAGTCCATCGCCTCATTTCACGGCCGCCCGAACCAGCGTTCCCGGCGGACCCTGCCGAACTCGTCCTTCTCGGCGGCGTACTCGAGCGAGGGGTCGTAGCGCTGGGCTGCAGGCGCGTCGCCGTGGAGGAAGTTGACCTCGACCTTGCTGACGAGCCCGCCGCCGAACTCGGCGTAGCACACGCCCGAGCCCTCGTACGGCGCGGGCGGCTCGGCGCCCGCGATTGTCGCGGCGATGTCGTCGGCGACCACGCGCGCGGCAGCCTCGGCGAAGATCCCGGCCTTGGGCACGTTCCGCGGGCCAGTACAGACGTCGCCGAGCGCATAGACCCCGGGGAACCGGGTCCTGAGGTTGGACTGGTCGACGGGCACCCAGTTGTTAACTGCGAGGCCCGCGTCTGAGAGCACGGTCGGCGCCCGGTGGATCGGAATGCCGACGAAGAGGTCGTACGGCAGCGTGTCACCGTTCGCGAGCTGTGCCGTGCGGGCGGCCGGGTCGATGCCCACGACGAGATGTTCGGGCAGTTCCTCGACGTTGCGCGCAGCAAGCCCGTCGCGGAACATCTGCGCGACCTCACCGGTCACCGGGACCGGGCGCGCCATGGGGAATGTCGTCGTCATCTCCACGGAGTCTCGGATGCCCTGCTGCGTGAAGTGCTCGTGCAGCAGGAAGGAACCCTCGAAGGGGGCGGGCGGGCACTTGAAGGGCTGCCCGAGGATCGATACGAGCACCTTGCCGCCCTTGAAGTCGGCGAGCGCGTCGCGCAGCTGCTCGGCGCCGGCAAGCGAGTAGTACTCGTGCCCGCCCTGCTCGAAGCCCGGCGTGGCGGCGAAGTCGTAGTCGGCGCCGAGTGCCACCACGACGAAGTCGGCGTCGTAGGATCCTGCGTCGGTTGTGACGTGACGCGCGGCCGGGTCGATGGCTGTCACCGTCTCCTGTCGGAACTCAACGCCATCCTTCTGGAAGTCGCGGTAGTGGAGGCGGATCTCGTCGGCCGACTTGCGGCCGAGCATCACGTCGAGCTTTGAGAAGCCGAAGAAGAACGAGTCGTTGCGATCGATCAGCGTGACCCGTACCGCTTCTGCGCTCGTCTCCGAGAGCCGGGTGGCGAGCTCCAGTCCGCCGAACCCCGCCCCGAGGACCAAGACGTGCTTGCTCACCGGCGCCACACTACTCGCTGTGGGCGCTGCGACGCGGCTATAGGTCTCCGGCTTGCGGCGTTTTCCGCGGATGCGGCTGCGGGCTATCTCAAGAGCCTCAATGTCGATCTCATCTTGCGGCCGGCCGGCGGCGCGCTTCATCCCGATGAGGTCCTCGCGCGAGGCGACTCGAGCAGAGCACCCGTCGAGTTCCACGACGTCGGCGTTGCGACGAAGAGACGCATACCCCGGCGAGCCTGGTGGGTGGGCGAGAAGGTCGAGGTCCCCGTCGCGCGTGGTGAGGGTCAGCATCTCTGTGTGGCGCAGCGTGTGCGCGTCCGGTGTGAAGGGCACCTCATCCTCGACGCCCCGCAGTCTGGCGTTGAGCGAGATCAGGAGAGCGCCAAGCCGCTCGAGATTTGCAGTATCGGTGGCGTAGCTGATGTCGAGATCGCGTGTGAAACGTGGAGTGGCCTGGATGACGACCGCGACGCCGCCGATGACCACGAAGTCGACCCCGGCCCGCACGAGTGAGCAACTACGGTCCTCCCCATAGAGGGCTTGAGTAGCTGTGGCAATCAGGCTATTCTAGCCCTGATGGTCGTTGCGACGATTACCGAAGCAAAGAACGGTCTCAGTGCGCTGATCGATCGGGTGCGCGCCGGCGAGTCGGTGCTGATCATGGATCGCGGGACACCGGTCGCGCGGCTTGAGTCTGCGATCAGTGCTTCTCCTGACGCTGAGGGAAGGATTGCACGGCTGGAGCGCGCCGGGGCGGTCCGGGCGGCTCGCAAGCCGCCCGTGACCGAGCTTTTGAGCACGAGACCGCCGGAGCCGCGGGCTGCGGCGAGCGCTGTTGCGGCGCTGATCGAGGAGAGGCGCGAGGGTCGTTGAGGTTCTGGGACAGCTCAGCGATCGTGCCGCTGATTGTCACCGCGACCGGTACGGACGGGTTGCTCGCGAGCGCCAGGCAGGACCCGGTGATTTGCGTGTGGTGGGCAACTGAGGTCGAGTGCGCGTCTGCCCTGTCCAGGCTGGAGCTGGAAGGAGCGTTGACGGCTGACGCGATCACGACCGCGCTCGAGCGCCTAGACCGTCTCGCCGAGAGTTGGAACGAGGTGCAGCCAACCGCGTCCCTACGAGGCATCGCACGCCGGCTCCTACGAGTACACACGCTTCGCGGTGCCGACGCGCTGCAGCTTGCCGCTGCCGTCATCGCCTCGGAGGGACTGCCGGCCTCGCTGAACATCGTGACCCTCGATGAGCGGCTTGCCAGCGCCGCGCGACGCGAGGGCTTCGCCGTGCAAGCCGTCGATCCCGCAAGCTGAGTTCGTACTTTCGCGGGTGGTCCTCGGGCGCACCGCAAAGCCTCTCCGAGGCTCCCTTTATTCCTTGAGATCTTCAGCGAGGCTCACGAGGGCCGACACCTCCACGCCAAGACCATCGGCGAGCGCGAGCAGTAGCTCATACGTGGGGTCGAGCTGTCCGCTCTCGAGGGCGTCGATGCGCCCGCGATCCACCCGCGCGGCGCCGGCTAGCTCGTCCGCGCTCATGCACCGCTGCTCGCGCATCCGCCGCACCGCCCGGCCGAGCACGAGCAGGTCCGTATCTCGGTGTCCGCTCTCCGACAAGAAAAAGCTCCCAAATTGGGCTGAAGACAACTGTCGTCATCCAATTTCCACATATATGCCCTAACCCCTCCCTCCAGAATTGGTAAGGCTGCGGGTCGTGCCACGCCCAAGGACCGCCAAGCCCCGCAGCCTGCGCCACGCCGCGCTAGGTCAGGCGATCGAGTTGGTGATCGCCGAAGACCCTTGCATGACCCTCGACACCGTGGTCCGCGACTCCGGCCTCGACGAGAAGCAGGTCGGCACGTTCATCCGCGGCCAAGGCAATCCCACCTTCAGCACCCTGCTCAAGCTGTGCGACGGCTTGCACGTGAGCCCGGCCACCTTGATGTTCAAGGCCGAGGATCTGCACAGGAAACGCATCAAGGGCGCCAGCGACACCTTGCCTGGCTGACAGGCCAGCCGTCAACTCTGGCGGACGGCGCCCCAGGTCACTTCGAGGCCAGGATCGCCACCAGCGCCACGAGCGCGATCAGCAGCATTGTCAGGGTGAGCAGTCGCATACGCCACATGGCATGCGTATTCCGCGGCCT
>Ga0210403_10002226_pt1 | contig 17754 bp, 11 predicted proteins | sample IncBWC19MmetaG_FD_150863 | JGI IMG/M metagenome (GOLD analysis project Ga0210403, IMG submission 150863) | Forest soil microbial communities from Barre Woods Harvard Forest LTER site, Petersham, Massachusetts, United States - Inc-BW-C-19-M | ecosystem: Environmental > Terrestrial > Soil >... | reverse complement strand
ATCTTGATGGGTACTCCGATTATCAGGATGCAACCAACGAACACGACGGCAGCGGCTAGGACAGCCATCAGGGCATCAAGTTGTCGATTGAATCCCATGGTTCTGCCCCGGGCAGCTTAACTTTTTGTGAGGAGTTCGAGGTGGTGAGTTGTGAGGACTGTTGGGGTGGGAGACGGGGATTGAACCCGCGACATTCGGTGCCACAGACCGACGCTCTACCAGCTGAGCTACTCCCACCACTGGTTTGTAGTTTAGCACGGTATTTCTTGAGGGAGAATGGGCGGCGTGAGGGCGATTGGCGGCTGGGTTGAAAGTATTCAGTAATCAGTCGGAATCGGGAGCGGCCACTTGGAAGTGGCCGCTACATGGCGCGAGTTTGCTTGATTAGGTCTTAGCTAGGTGGAAACGGCGGAGTATCTCGATGGTGGAGGATTGGCGGGGGTTGCTAGACTGGGATAACCAGCCAGCCTAACTGGCCACTACAGTGGGAAGTGTGTCCCCGCGCATGAATTCGCAGCCGGCAGACCGGTTACATTTCGACTTGCAGCTCGCCTACGCGCGGCCTGTGATTGCGACGTTGGCGATTTTGGGCTTGCTGGAGCTGCGGCCGGCGAGGGAAGTGCAAACGTCGCTGGCGTTTCTAATCGCTTATGTTCTGGCGGCGATTCTGATCCTGGTGCTGGAGCGGGCGCTGCGGCGGTATCACTGGCGGCTTCCGCTGGTGTGCGACATTCTGGCGGCTGGGATTTTTCTGTACCTTTCGCCGGAGCAAATTCCTACATGGTTCCTGATGTTTTTTGTAGCGTTCGCGGCGGGCTACCGATGGAACCTGCAATATTCGGTTTCGTTGTGTTTTGGATTGCTGCTGCTGGGCTTTGCACTGCAGATGCATTGGAAGTTGCCGGCGCCGGGTTCGCGGGATCTGGCGTATTCGGTTTCGCTGTTTACCGCAGCGTTTCTGGGGACGGTGGGACTGGCATTTCTGGGCGATAGAAACCGGCAATTTGCGGCGCAACAGGATTTTTTGTCGCGCATTTCGAACACCATGCACGTCGACCTGGGGCTGGCGGAATCGTTGCGGCTGCTGCTGGAAGAACTTTGCATGGAGTTTCAGACGGAAGGATCGCTGCTGGCATATCGCGACGCGGACCTGGAGCGCGCATCTTTGTGGCGGATGAGGGCCGGAGATGGCGAACGGTTGGTGCCGGAAAACCTGCCGTTGACGCGGTCCGACGGATTTCTGGTGGACGACATGGAAGCTTCCCTGTGCTGGAATTCGCTGGAAGGGCGCGGCGATGGGTTCGGCTGGGACCGGCGGAACAAGCAAGTGCTGAAAATCCTGCCGCGGATTCCGGGGCCGACGCAGCAGGAATTTGGGATCAAGAATTTCATTTCAGTGGCGTTCGACCAGGAAGGGCACGCGGCGGGGCGCATTTTTCTGATCAATCGCAGGCCAAACCAGGAACCTTTCGCGGCGGAGCATCTGGAGTGGTTTGAACGAATCGCGGCGCATATCAGCGCGGCGTTGGAGAATGTTTTTATGCTGCGGCACCTGCGCGCGAGGGCGATCGAGGCGGAGCGCTCGCGGATTTCGCGCGATTTGCACGACGGGATTCTGCAGACGCTGCTGAGCATTGAAATCCAGATTGATGTGCTGCGGCGGAAGGTTTCGACGCACGTGGAGCAGGTCGAATCCGGGCTGACGTCGCTGCAGCAGACGGTGCGAAACGAGAGCGCGGAGCTCCGGCACCTGGTTACGGACCTGCGGCCGCTGCGCGTGCAGTCGGCGGATATGGTGGATTTGATGCGGGGCTTCGCGGAGCGCTTCCGGAACGAGTCCACGCTGGCGCTGGATTTGTTGGTGGATTCGGCGGAATTGCACGCTCCGGACCGGGTTTGCAGGGAGATTTTCCAGATTTACCGTGAAGCACTTAACAACATAAAAAAGCATGCGAAGGCTTCCCATGTCGTGGTAAAACTGTCGCAGGATGACAGCCGACTCACCCTGGTGGTGGACGATAACGGCGAGGGTTTCAGCTTTGCCGGTCGATTCACGGGGGATGAGCTTGACCGCCTACGGCTGGGTCCGATTTCCATCAAGGAAAGAACGCGCACGGTCGGGGGAGTGCTGACCGTGGAATCAAACCCTGGGCATGGTGCGCGCTTAACGATCGAGGTACCGCTCGGCTGATATGGCGAAGACCAAACAGCAAATTCGGATACTGATGGCGGATGACCACGCGATATTTCGCGATGGGCTCCGCAAATTGATTGACGGTGATGAAGACATCACCATCGTGGGCGAAGCCCAGAACGGCGCGGAATGCATCAAGCTGCTGGCGAAGTTGAAGCCAGACATTTTGCTGCTGGATTTGCGCATGCCGGACAAGGACGGGCTGGCCGTGCTGGAAGAGGTGAATTTTGACCAGACGCCGACGCGGGTGATCGTGCTGACGGCGGCGGAAGATGACCGCGACGTGGTGCGGGCGATGCGACTGGGCGCGCGAGGCGTGGTGCTGAAGCAGTCCGCGACGGATTTGCTGGTGAAGAGCATTCACCGCGTGCACGCCGGGGAAATCTGGCTGGATAACCGGATGACCGCCGAAGTGATGAAGGCGTTTGCGAAGTCTTCGGATTCGGGGCCGCGGCGGGAGAAGCCGCTGCTATCGGACCGCGAAAAAGAGATCGTGCAACTGGTGGCGCAGGGGTTCCGGAACAAGGAGATTGGGGAAAAGCTGTTCATCTCCGAGCAGACGGTGAAGAACCACCTGCACAACATTTTCGATAAGTTGGGCGTTTCGGACCGGCTGGAGTTGGCGCTGTATGCGATTCATCACCGGTTGATTGATCAGACGTAGGAAACAAATTAAAAGTTGAAAGTTCAGGGAGCGAAGCCTGAGTTGACGACGGGAAGTGTGTCAATTTCCGATCAACCGATTTAATCAGGAATCCATGGTCCCTCGTTGAGTTCTGTCGTACGGAATAAACTCAATTCTGAATGGTTTTCACTAGGTGAACTATAATTGCAGGCCTTAACCTGGATGGACTCCAATACCAAACATTTCGCGTTTCCCTAATGGGGACAGGCTTCTCCTGCTGCTCAGTGGCAGCGGCCAGCAGCTTTCTTCGTGTCTTTGTACCAACGAACGAACCACGAATTTGAGGAAACGACTTCGCCCACGATCTTAACGCCTTTGGGGCGTTCAATGCTCGCACTTGACTAATATATGTCCCGCCCCTGTAGTCGGCAATAACAGTCCAACACGCCATGTCCGACAGAGTATAGACCAATTCCGCCAATGAGGTTCCTCCCTAGTGCTTGACAGACACGCCGATCGCAAACCGACCCGCTACCGAGGGATGACAGGGTTTGTGGGTTTGCCGTAAGCCATAAGTCGCTAAATGGTGCCCCGACGAGGAATAGGAGTTTCGGGGACCCTGATAGGGGCCAACTGGCGCAACACTTTGTGAAAGCCAACCTGGCACAGTACGAAAGGGTCCTAGTACATTCGTACTTTTAAAGGGCGGTTTTAATATGTGCCTTGAGTCCTATTGTTCCCTGGACACAGGCCGGATAGACTCTGTCCTTCGATGAGGGAGGCTCGCCTTGACAGGGTCCGAACGCCGCACAACTCAACGTTTTTCCATGCGACTGCCGATTACCGTGAGATGGACCACGGGCGCAGCTGTTGGGGAAACCAACACGGAATCCCGCGATGTAAGCTCCCGCGGAGTCTATTTCTTCCTGGCGAAGGACGTCAAAGAGGGGTCTCCGGTGGAGATCCTGCTGACGCTGCCGAACGAGATCACCCTGGCCGGGCCGGTGCGCGTGCGCTGTTTGGGCCGCGTGCAGAGAACCGAGCCGCGCGATGAAGGAAGCGTCGGCGTGGTGGCAGCGATCGAACGCTACGAATTCCTTCGTAGCAGCGAAGACAATTAAAAGGCTCGCGCCGACAATTTGAGATTCCGTACAAGTTCCTCGCTCGCTCACTGCGGAGGCGGGCGGGAATAGCCGGGGTGCCTCGGCCCCTCAGCGGAGCCCCCGGCTGAATTTTCGCGGTCGTCGATCGTTGGGAGTGGAGGTTTACACCCAGCCGTAATTTGCGAGCGGCCAGTGGCGGAAGGTAATCAGTTATCAGTAATCAGTAAGAAAGAGTAGCACGCGAAAGTTGCGGTTCCCGCCTGCGGTTTCTTCTAAACAATTCGGATTCAGTGAAAGAGGAGATTGCTCTTTTTCGTTCACTCGATTTGCCGAGCAACTCAACAGAATTGCTGTGACTTGGGGCCACGGTTGCGGCTGGCGCCTGCGCTCTCGAGCGGTTCAGCCATTGAACGGAAGGCCTGGGGGAATTGCTATTGGGGAACGCCTGTCCTTTGGGGCAGGGGATATCCACAGGGGACGTGGGGGATGATGGGATATACCCGCCCACGAGCTGAACTCGTTCGCCTCTGGCGGCGGAGGCGAGACGAGAGGAAAGAAAGTGTATGAAGGAACGGTTGGCGAAGCTTAATATGAATTTACCCGAAGCCCACAAACCATCAGGGACGGAACGGCTGGCGACACCCGCGGAACTTGCCGAAATCGGCGGAGCGCCGCCGGATTCCCTGACTGAGGCGCAGATTCTTGCCTTGCTGGAAGTACAGATGAAAGATGATTTGCAGAAAGCGGCGGCGGACAGCGCAGCGCAGGCCCGTGAGGCGGCCATGCAGGAATTGGCGGCTGCGATGGAGCCACAGCCAACCGCTGGGCCGGAGAAAATTGCGCGCGCGGAAATTGCGAAAGCGACTGCGGAGAAAGCACCGGCGGTGAGGTTGCCGCAAAGTACGCGGGGGAGTCTGAGCGAGCCGGAGCGCGTGGCGGCAGCATTTTTTGGCGCGGAAGAGGAAATCCCGGTGCAAGCGGCAGTGGAAGCTCAAGCGCCGGTCCAAGCGCAGGCGCAAACAGAAACTTCGCCCGAGCTTTCGGTCGAGAGCCACGCGGAAATCGCCGCGATCCCGCGGGAAGAGCCGAGCGATCTGAAGACGGAATTGCTGGAAGTGGCCGAGGCGCTGGACCAACACAAGCTTTGGGTGGAATCGAACGGCAAGGAAGGCATTCGCGGAGATTTTGCGGGCGCGAATCTTTCCGACGCGGATTTGACGGCGGTGAATCTGCAGGGCGCGGACCTGACAAAGGTGAACCTCCGGGGCGCCGATTTGTCGATGGCAAACCTGCGCGGCGCGAACCTGGTGGAAGCGGATTTGCGCGAAGCGAACTTGCTGGGCGCGGAGTTTTCGGGCGCGAACATGATGGGCGCGAATTTGTATGGCGCGCAGGGATTGTGGGCCGGGCGGCTGGGCGGAACGAATTTGTTCGACGCGACTTTGCCGGAGGCACTGGGGGCGTATGACGGCGGCAAGACGATTGGGCAGTTCACGCAAGCGGCGAGGCGGTTTTATCTTTTGCTGATCACGATTTGCGTGGCAGCGTGCGCGATGGTGGCGCTGACCACCGATGTGCGGTTGCTGCTGGATAAATCGGCGACGGTGACGGCACGCATTCCGAACCTGTTGCCGCTGCAGGGATTTTATATGGGCGCGCCGCTGCTGTTGACCGTGTTGTACCTGCGGTTGCAGTTCCTGCTGTTGCGATTGTGGGGCAGCATGGGCGCGTTGCCGGCGGTCTTTCCCGACGGACAGACGTCGGAGAAGGATGGTTCGTGGTACTTGATGGGGCCAATCCGACAGCACTTGCGCTGGACTCGGGACCCGCGATCGCCGCTCGCAATGGTGGAATGCAGGCTGGCGAAATTGCTGGCGTATTGGGCAGTGCCGGCGACGGTGTTCCTGTTCTGGCTGCGGTACCTGGTGATGCAGGATTACCGGGGAACCTTGCTGCAGGTTTTTTTGCTGACTTTGGTGGCAGCGGCGGGGTTTGGGATGCCGCGGATTGTGGCGCGGGTGTTGCGTCCTGGAGATTGGACGGATGAAAGCACGCCGCAATTTCTGCATGACGTAGTTGGGGCGTTTCGGATTCCCGTTGCGGTCGGTTTGGTTGTGTTCCTGATGTCGCTCGGAGTGATTCGCGGGCTGCCCGCGGACACGAACGCTCGGCCTGAAGTGGGACGCGGCGACCCGCGGCGTTGGGCGGCGACTGCATTTCAGGCGCTGGGCTACCGGCCGTACGCGGATGTGACCGAAGAACGCATTTCGACGAGCGCGGTGAAGCCGGTGAGCGACGGCGAGACCGGGACCGGAAGCGGCCCGCGGCTGAACGAAATCAATTTGCGTTATTCGCGCGGGTACCGCTCGCAGTTTGCGGGAGCGCGGATGTGGCGCGCGAATCTGGAAGGCTCCAGCTTGTCGGAAGCGGATTTCCGGGCGGCAAATTTGCGGGAAGCGGTATTGCGCGGGGCGAATCTGGACCGCTTGCAGGCGGCGAAGGCGAATCTGGTATCTGCCGACGCGCAGGGAGCGCAGCTTACCGGAGCGGATTTCCGGAACGCGGATTTGTCCTATGCAAACCTTGACGGCGCGATGCTGACGACGGCGAATTTCGGGCACGCCACGCTATATGCCGTGAAATTGCGGCACGCCGATTTGCTGCGGGCGGAGTTGTCGCACGCCGACATGCGGGACGTGAAACTCGACGACGCGGTGCTTTCGATGGCCTCGATGGAGTTGACGGATTTTTCCGCGGCGAAAATGATCGGGGCGAATCTGACCGGGGCGCAGGCGAAGGGAACGATTTTCCTGGAAGCCGACTTGAGCCGGGCGGATTTGCGCGGGGCGGCGTTTCCCGGGGCGATCCTGCGGCAGACGAAACTTGATGGTGCGCGGGTGGAAGGCGCGGATTTCCGCGGCGCGCTTGGCCTGGAAGCGTGGCAGGTTTGCGCGACGACCGGGTGGCAGGGAGCGCAGTTTGATGCGGACGTGAAGGCGGCCGTGATGCAGGGTTGCGGCCCTGCGCAGGGCCGGACACAACCTTAAGCCCGGGAACGCAACCGGGTTTTCCAACGCATTGTCATTGACATGCAGTAAATTTCGGGAGGATGATGACCGCATCCTTTCGAGCCCTCTTCTATGCCGTCAGCGCATAACGGGGGGAAACCATGCCATCGCAAGCCAAACCATCCGAAGAGGCCATCAGCCAGCTTTTGCACGGCAAGCGGGAACTTCTACCTCCGAAAAACGCGAAGAATGAAACGCGCCTGAAAGATTTTGACGCGGAATGCAAACGCGCGGCGGATGATCCGGAAGCGTTCTGGGCGGAGATTGCGAATGAGCTGCACTGGCACGAGCCGTGGACGAAGGTGTTCGACTGGAAGTATCCGACGTTTGAGTGGTTCATCGGCGGGCGCTGCAACATCACGTACAACTGCCTGGACCGCCAGGTGAAAGCCGGGCGGCGGAACAAGGTTGCGTATATCTTCACGAAGGAAGACGGAAGCGAGCAGCAGATTACCTACGGCCAACTGCTGGGCCTAGTTGGAAAAATCGGAAATGGACTGAAGTCGCTGGGAGTGGAAAAGGGCGACCGCGTGGTGATTTACATGCCGCTGTGCATCGAGGGCGTGGCGTCGATGCTGGCGTGCGCGCGGATCGGCGCGGTGCATTCGGTGGTGTACGCGGGGTTCAGCGTGCAGGCGCTGCGGAGCCGGATTGAGGATGCGCAAGCGAAAGTGGTGGTGACTGCGGACATCGGATTCCGGCGCGGCAAGCGGGTAAGCCTGCGATCGATTGTGGAAGAGGCGATTTCGGGGCTGGAAATTGTGCAGCGAGTGGTGGTGTACCGGCGGATTCAACCGGTGATCGAGTTGAGCTCGTCGCACTCGATCGATTTTTATGAGCTGATCGCGAAGCAATCTCCAAACTGCCCGGCGGTAGTGATGGATTCCGAGGACCCGCTATTTATTTTGTACACCAGCGGAACAACTGGGAAGCCCAAGGGCGTGGTGCACGTCCACGGCGGGTACATGGTGGGAACGTATTACCACATGACGCGGTTCTGGGATATTCGCGACGACGACGTTTTCTTCTGCACTTCGGATATTGGATGGGTGGTGGGGCATTCCTACATTGTTTATGCGCCGCTGGTGGCGGGGGCGACGACACTCTTCCGCGAGGGCGCGATCGATTATCCACACCCGGCAATCATGTGGGAGACGGTGGAGAAATACCGGGCAACGGTCATTTTCACGGCGCCGACGGCGGTGCGCATGTTCATGCGGCATGGCGACGCTCTGCCGCAGAAATACGATTTGAAGAGCATCCGTATATTTTCCGTGGCGGGCGAGCCGCTGAATCCCGAGGCGCTAGAGTGGCTTATAGGGTGATTTGCGGAAATGGCGAGTGGGGCTTTGTGATGGACAACTGGTGGCAGACGGAGACGGGCGGACCGTGCCTGGGAACGATGCCACATTTTGCGGCGAGGCCGACAAAGGCAGGCAAGGCGCTTCCCGGAGTAGTTGCCGATGTGGTCGATTCGCAGGGAAACCGGCTGCCGCCGAACAAGGGCGGCTTGCTGGTGTTGAGACGGCCGTTTCCCCATATGTTCCGGACGTGTTTTGGCGATCCAGAGCGGTATGCGAAGGATTGGGGCAAGGTGCCGAATGTTTACACAACCGGAGACGTGGCGCTCTATGACGAGGACGGCTACTTCACAGTAGTGGGCCGCGCGGATGATGTGCTAAATGTTGCGGGTCACCGGATCGGCACGGCAGACGTGGAAGGGGCGCTGGTGAGCCATCCGGCGGTGGCGGAAGCCGCAGTGATCGGGCGGCCCGACGAAATCAAGGGCGAGAACATCAAGGCGTTCGTGATGTTGCGCGTGGGGCATACGGCTTCGGCAGAGCTGGAAGCGAAGCTGAAGGACCACGTGCGGCACGTGCTGGGCGGAATCGCGGTGCCGGCGGAGATCGCCTTTCCGGAGAAGCTGCCTAAGACGCGGAGCGGGAAGATCATGCGGCGGTTGCTGAAGGCGCAGGAGCTTGGCAAGGACGTGGGAGATATTTCGACGCTGGAAGAGTGAAGCGCTCGCCGGGTGCGAGGTGTTGTACTCGGAAGATCTGTCCCATGGGCAGGAGTACGGAGGCGTGCTGGTAGTCAACCCCTTTTTAGGCTGAATTCCTGCTGACAATCAGCTTAAAGCGCGAGGTAATTCCGCGAGGTTAGAAAGGATGGCTGTGGGTGTGATGCCTAATTCGTCGGCGAAAGCAGCGCTGCGATTCAGCCAGTAGGTGCGGAAGCCGAAGGAGGTGGCGCCGGCGATGTCCCAATAGTTGGAGGAGACGAAGCCGATCGATTCCTTGGGAAGGCCCAGACTTGTCGCGGCGTGCTGGTAGACTTCGGGCCTTGGTTTGTACATCTGCAGGGAATCCACACTGAAAATATCCTGGAAGAAGTGAGTCATGCCGTTTGCGGCAACCAGCGGTTCGAGCATTTCGGGAGTGCCATTCGACAAAATGGCGAGAGGCAGGGCGGAGAGTTTTTCGAGGGCCGGCTTCACTTCGGGAAACGCGGGCAGCGTGAGATAGACCTGCATCAATTGCGTTCGCTGGTGGCCGTCGCAGGAGAGTTTCAGAGTGCGGCAGCTGAACGCTAGCGCGTCTTCGGTGATTTTCCAGAAATTTTCGTAGCGCGCCATCAGGGTGCGGAGCCAGGAATATTCGAGTTGCTTGGCGCGCCAGAGCTGGCTGAGGGCTGCGCCGTTTCCGGGGAATAATTCTTCCGCGCGGGCTTTCACGGCGAACGGGTCGAAGAGTGTTCCATAAGCGTCGAAAACCAGCGCGCGAACGGGTGCAGTCACGGCGGGGCCGCGCTAGCGGTCTTCGCCGAAGAGCTTGATGTCTTCGGGGCCTTCGGCGATGGGGCCACGTTCGCGGCCCTGGACGATCTGGCGAACCTGCTCGACGATGTCCGGATTTGCGAGCGTAGTGATGTCGCCCGTATCCATGCGGTTGGAGATGGCGGCGAGAACGCGACGCATAATTTTGCCGGAGCGGGTCTTGGGCATGTCGGGAACGATGTGGATGCGCTTGGGGCGAGCGATTTTGCCGATCATGGTCTCGATGGTGGCGATGATTTTTTCGGTGACGGCGCGGTTCGAATGGACGCCGGATTTGAGGGAGACATAGATTTCCGGCACGCGACCCTTTACGTCATCGACGACGGGAACGACGGCGGCTTCGGCGATTTCCGGCAAGGTGAGGCAAGCGGATTCGAGTTCCTTGGTGCCGAGGCGGTGGCCGGCGACGTTAATGACGTCGTCGACGCGACCGAGGATGCGGTAGTAGCCGTCGGGAGCGAGCACGGCGCCGTCGGCGGCGTAGTAGGGCCAGTCATGCCAATCCTTGCTGTTCGGGTTGGCGTTGTACTTCTTGTAATAGTTATTCACGAACCGCTGCGGGTCGCCCCAGATGGTCTGCATGATGCCCGGCCAGGGATTGCGGATGCAGATGTTTCCGGCGGCATGCGCGGCGGAAAAAACCTCCTTGCCGTTTTCGTCCCAGATCACAGGATAGATGCCGAGGCACGCAGGTCCGGCGCTGCCGGGTTTCATGGCGTCGAGAGCGGGCTTGGTGGTGCAGAGGAAGCCGCCGGTTTCCGTTTGCCACCAGGTGTCGACGATGACAGCTTCGCCTTTGCCGACGACATCGTAATACCAGCGCCAGACTTCGGGTTCGATGGGTTCGCCGACCGTGGTCATGTGCTTGAAGCGGTAGTTGTGCTTCTTGGGTTCGTCGGCGCCGGCTTTGCGCAACATGCGGATGGCGGTCGGCGAGGTGTGGAAGATGTTGACGTCGAGGCGTTCGGCGATGCGCCACGGACGGCCGGCGTCGGGAAATTGCGGCACGCCTTCGTAGAGAACGCTGGTGGCGGCGAGAGTGAGCGGGCCATAGACGATATAGGAGTGGCCGGTGATCCAGCCGATGTCAGCCATGCACCAGTAGACGTCTTCGGGATGAATGTCCTGGTAATACTTGGAGGTTCCGGCGACATAGGCGAGGTAACCGCCGGTGCGATGCTGGCACCCCTTGGGCTTGCCGGTGGTGCCGCTGGTGTACATCAGGAAGAGGGGATCCTCGGACTCCATCGGGACGGGCTCGACGACGGCGTTGCGGTAATCCTTTAGCAGGTCATTGATGAAGTAATCGCGCTCGAGAATCATCGGGGCGTCGGAAGAATACTTGTGGGGATAGCGGCGCCAGACAAGGACTTTGTCGATGGGCTGGCCTTCTTTTTTCGCGGTTTGCACGGCGATATCGGCGCTGGCTTTGTGGTCGATCCAGCGGCCGTTGCGGTGGTAGCCGTCGGCATAAATCAGGATTCGGCTGCCGGAGTCCGCGGCGCGCATGCCGCAGGCTTCGCCGGAAAAGCCGCCGAAGACGACGGAGTGGATCACGCCGAGGCGGGCGCAGGCCAGCATGGTGATGGGCAACTCCGGAATCATGGGCATATGGATGGTGACGCGATCGCCCTTTTGCAGGCCGGCGAAATCGCGGAGCACGGCGGCGACTTCGTTGACGCGGCGATAGAGTTCCTGGAAGGTGATGACGGTGTGGTTTTCATCTTCGGGTTCCGGGACGAAGATGAAGGCGGCCTTGTTTTTGTATTTCGCGAGGTGGCGGTCGACGCAGTTATAACTGGCATTGAGCTTGCCGCCGACGAACCATTTCCAGAAGGGCGGGTTGCTGGTGTCCAGGGTGGTGTGCCAATACTGATCCCAGTGCAAAAGTTCGGCGTATTCGCGGAAGCATTCGGGGAAGTTTTTTTCGCTGAAGCGCTCGACCATGTTTGGGTCGTTGAGGTTGGCCTGGGCGATGAAGCGGGCCGGGGGGCGGAAGGAGTCTTCGTCTTTCCAGTGGACGGCGATTTGCGCTTCGGTGAGTCCCTCTTTTTTGGGTTGGGGCTTCTTTGCGAGGGACTTTTTTGCAGGGGCTTTTGTCGGCACGGCAGCAACTCCCTTAGAAGATGAACACGGCACACCACGAACGAGGTGGACTACCCGCGCGGAGCGGCACGTAGTGGAGGAGCGGCAGGACCACCTTACCCGATGGCACGAATTCCGCCCGAGAGGAAGATGATGCTACTTTGGCGGTTCACTCGTCAATCTGGCCGAGGAACAGTTAGATGGCAGCAAGTTCCTCTCCTGGTTGGAGGGAACTGGCCGGCAACAAATGACGCTCCCACGCGGGCGGCTACTTCATACCACCGACCTCGTCCCAGATCTTGTGGCCGTGAGTTTCCTTAAGTAACAAGCTGCCAACAATGAAGGTCATGGAAGCGACGATCATCGGATAGTACAGCCCAGCTAAGATATTGCCGGTGGCTGCACACAAAGAAAGTCCGATCAGCGGGACCATGCCTCCGAACACTCCATTTCCTATGTGATAGGGCAGAGAGAGGGACGTATAGCGTATTTTTGCCGGAAATGCCTCGACAAGATACGCGGCGATGGGGCCGTACACCATACAAACGTAGACGACCTGGATAAGTACCAGCACCACGAGCATTGGTACGTTTGGATTCGGTGCTTCCTTTGACGGAACGAGCGCACCCGTGGCATCGCGACTCAATGGCGTGAGAGCGATGGCGCCAGTAACCTTGTTTTTCGTGGACTTGACGGTCTCCACGTTATTGCCCGCGTAGCGCTCCATCGCCTTGTAAATCGGAATGTATGTAAGCACGGCAATCAGACAACCGGCCATCATGATTCGCTTCCGCCCGATCTTGTCCGACAGCCACCCGAAGAACGTAAAAAGCGGCATCCCGAGCACCAGGGCGATAGCAATGATGACGCTGGCCGTGCGCGGATTCACTTTCAGAACCGTTTGCATGTAAAACAAAGCGTAAAACTGCCCGGTGTACCAGACCACTCCCTGTCCCGCCGTGGCCCCGAAGAGTGAGATGAGTACGCGCTTGAGGTTTTCCCACTTTCCGAAGGCATCCTTTAACGGCTGCACTGAGGTCATTCCCGCGCTCTTGATGGAGGTGAAAATCGGCGATTCCTTCATTTTCAAGCGGATGTAAAGCGAGATGCTCACCAGGAGAATGGAGATCAAGAACGGTATTCGCCAACCCCAAGCCGAGAAGGCCTCCTTGCTCATCCAAGACTGGGTGACAAGAATCACGATCAGGGAAACAAACAGCCCCAATGTTGCTGTGATTTGGATAAAGCTCGTGTAGAAGCCACGCTTACCGTCGGGGACGTGTTCCGCGACATACACCGCTGCACCGCCGTATTCGCCGCCCAGCGCCAAGCCCTGCAAAACCCGAATGGCCAGCAACATGATCGGCGCGAACCAGCCCGCGGTGGCGTAGGTGGGGAGAAAACCGATGAGTGCGGTGGCTCCGCCCATGATGGTTAGCGTCACAAGAAAGGCGTACTTGCGTCCGACAAGATCGCCAATGCGGCCAAAAAACAAGGCGCCGAAGGGGCGTACCAGAAAGCCCACCGCGAAGGTTGACAAGTACGCGATGAGCGCAATGGTCTCTTTGACAGCCGGATAAAACTTCGGAGAAAGTACGGCCGCCAGACTGCCGAAAATATAAAAGTCATACCACTCGATCATGGTGCCGACCGAGGAGGCAAGAATCACTCTCCAGATGCTGTAATCCGCCGGTGCCCCTTCGAGAGCTATGGTGCCGCTGGCCATGTTGTCTCCCCCTAAGTTTGCGTCCCTTAAGTTGGCGTTCCTGGCCGTTCCTAATGCTTGCAGGCACAATCCACCGAGGAGAGCTCCCTCGGAAGAAATGCCACAGGCCGCGATTTTCGGAAAATTGGCAGAAAACCGGGCCTGCCCCCAGCGCACAGGTCAGGAATCCCCCCGTTCATATATGCAGCCAAGGTCAAAGTCAAGTGACGGTTTTATCAGGGAGTAGGGCGTTTTGGTCACTCATCCCGGCGCTAAATTCGGCATCGGCGTTACCAGGGAGTGGCACACTACTCATTCTTGCCGTCCGGCCCCTCGCGCCTATTGCTACACTCGCCACATGAGCGTTTCCCTGTTCGGTCGAATTTGTATCTGTCTCAACGCGGTCGTGCTATCGCTCGTGATTCTCCCAACCGCCTCGTCCTCGCAGAATGCAACCGGGCATTTCGAGGTGTACTGCGACGGCGTTGGATTCTTTCTGGCGAAAGTCGACGGCGCGCCCGCGCCAGGAAAACTGTTCTTATTTTTGTATACGGGATTTCCGGGTACCCCTTATGTACCTAAGGAAACGTGGCAGGACGTTTATGTCTATCGCGATGGATGTATCGCCGATGGTAAATGCGAAGTCCTCGCCCACGGAAAAGTTTGGCTAGACGACGTGCCTATGCCGGATGCCAGACGCGTCTCTGGGAAATACGAAATCGAACTCAACGGCCAACATTTCCGTGGCCAGTTCGCTGCAAAACGCCACGATTATAAACACCCGCCACGACTCTGCATGTGAGTCCCTGTAAGTCGGGTGACAGGACACCAGCTAGTAGCCAGTCGTCCGGCTACCGGGCGCTGGGGGAGTTCCTGGTTTGGCTTCGTAAATTTACTTCAACAACGATATGTAGAAACCCTCATCAAGAAGCAATTCATTTGTGAACTCAACATCTCAAACCGCGGCTACTTGTGCGATGGATGCTCGGTGTGCACCTGCGACAAATACTGTGGTGGGCGGAATTCAATCGTGACGTCCTGTTGGACCTGGACAGGCCTTTTGTTCAAAAGGGTGGGCCTGTAACGCCACAGGCGAATGGCACTCATGGTGGCAGGAAGAAGAGAGATCGAGCCGCTCAGGAGCTTTATGTCCAGCACTTGGCCGAGCTGTCCGATGGTGGTGCGGACCTTTACGGTTTCTGCCGATCCATATCGATCCCCCGGCCTTGGATAACGAGGCCAAACGAAGAAGGCAAGCTCACCAGCCTGCAATCGAGCGGGTCTATGAGCCACTGTATGTCCAGGGGCAGGAGAAACAAGAACAGAAAGTTGCGAGGTCATCGCGAAGGTAGAGGAGGCGGCGATCGGCTTTTCCGGGAAGGTCACCCTGAACGGTTTGCTGCCATGGGCTGGGGCAGTGACAAGGATTGTGGAGGGAGGCGACAGGTGTGGGACCACGCCCGTCCCAGGCGTCACCGCGTGTGAGGCGAGACTTCTGGGCTCGCCAATTATCGGGCCAACAGCCTTGGGTGAATATGCGGGATTGGGACTTGTGGGCGGCGGCGCGTTTCGCGCGATCAGCCCGGCCGAGCCGTAGCGCCCAGGACTGGCTTCGGGTTTAACAGATGGCTTAGATTCTATTGTCGGAAGTGAATTTGAATCTGCTGGTCGTGCGTTGAGAGATAGAGCGGATGGACGATCAGAGCGCGATTCTTCCGTCTCCGGCGCTGGCGGATTTGCCGCAGGCGAATTGAAGGTATTTGCTGCGGGCGGAGTGGAAGCTCTCGAACTGGCTTCGCTTGGGCGATTGGGCAGCGCTGGTGGCGTGGCATCAACAGCCAGTATTGAATTCTGGGCGTCTCGGAGACGTTTTCCGAGCGGGCCGCGTCCCACTGTGAGCCCAACGGTGAAAGCAATCATTGCGAACAAGAACACCAATGCGAATGCGGCGATCTGAAATCCGGATAGTTCAAGAGCATATATGCGTGAAGGCGAGTTCTCGATGCGATCCGCTGACGACTTGAAATTGCCGGTTCGAACTTGCGGTCCAAAACCGGCGGCTGGGACGTGGTGGCGCACTTTTTCCTGAAGATCTTCGACAAACGATGACGGGTTTGCATCCAGAATCTCAGGCGTCACGATCTTCGATGCCGGAGACGCAGTGTGCGCAAACGGTTCGGGCGAGGAGGGTTGGTCTTGTTCATCGAAAACACTCCCCATTGGCTCTTCCGGGAAGGTTTCGAGGGTTGCGGGGATGAGGCTCTCAGCCGGCGCCGGCGTTAATCCTTCCAATTCCGGGGCTGGCTTTTCGGACGCGATCCAATCGGAAATTTGGTTCGGGGCCTCAGCGGTGAGATCAGCAAACACATGCTGTTCGGCGTCTGGTGCGGCTGTTTCTGCTTCTGCCGGTAGATTCGCTCCCTGCTCCGCCTTATTCCGCTGCGCGATTTCCATGAGTGTTGCCAGCTTGCCGCCCGCCTTCGAAAGTGCGTCAAAGACATATGCAACATTCTTCGGGTTGAACTGAAGCTGCCGGGCAGTAAGAGTCAATCGGATGATCTCGTCGATTTCCTCTTGCTGGCTTTTGGAAAGATAGTCCCGCAGGCCGGAATAGAGCGAGCCGTTCTCGTAATTTTCTCTCCACTCAAGCATGGCCTGGAGCCGACGACTGGCGTCCTTCTCCAATTCGTGCTCTTGCTGACCTGCTGGGGCACATTCGGCGAACACTTCTGCTTGACCGTGGGGCAATGCCATGATTATTTCTGTCAATCCACTACGTAGTTCCTGAACCTTGTAGGACGGTAATGATGTCTTGCGACAGACCCACTCTCCGCGCGTCTTGTCGAACTCAATCGAGGCGCGATACTCATTTGTTTCATACTTGAATACCGGCAACGGCTTGAGCGGTGGCCACCCGCCGGCCAGGAGTAATTTCATTTCGGCCCGTTGGACTGGAGACATGAGTCCAGCGAGGTTGGGCCTGGGTCGTTCGTGTTCATTCAATTTCATGTTTCGGCCCGAAAAGATCTACCCGCCAACGATTATGCCGGCGTCACCCCTTGCAGCCCCAGTTTAGTGTGGCGAGAATCCCTTCTGACCAACTTCCCTTGTACGCTGTCGTAACTTTCCCGAGTGGCGTCAACCCTCAACCCTGTCCGGTGGGATTAGTTGCGTGCCTCCTTTCGAAAAGACGCGGTTCGGGCGATTTTCTAAGCCAGGTAGAGGAGCAGCTTGCGAGCCCGTTTTAGAATTCTGGCGAACAAAAAGCGCAAAGCGCTTAGTTAGCGCTGGTCTGGTAAGTCCCGGTATGCAGGCTCGGCGGCCATCCTCGTACTAGTAACCACATTTCCGGTTACCGCTGCCGGTTCAGACGGTCGAATCTGCTCGCCTTCAATGCAGAACTTGTCTAGGGAGGTATACTGAGCGCATGTCGCAAAGTAATTTAGTTGTTGTCCAGTCTTACGCCACTGAAAGCGAGGCCGAGGTTGCGAAGGCGTCCTTGAGTCCTCAGGCATCGATGCGATGATTCAGGCGGATACCGCTGGTCGCATGCGAGAGCATCTGGCCTGGAGCGGCCTGGGACATCGGGTGCTTGTGCGCGAAGAGGATGAAGCTGCGGCGCGAAGCCTTCTTGCCTTGCCCCAAAACGATGAACTCGTGCTCCTCCAGTATGCAACGGAGATCCAAGTGGAAATTCTGCAAGGTGCGTTGTTATCCGCAGGCATTTTCGCAACGGTCCGGCATGACGGCACGTATTATCAGTTGCTCGTGAATGAAGAAGATGCAGCGACCGCACGCAAGGTGCTTGAGACGCTTCCAGAAGCGCGACCATAGCGACAAACCAAGGGGCGGAAACGACGAGTAGTCGCTTGTACCAACTTTTCCGGTAACCGCGCGTTAATCAGGCTTAGTCTTCTTTGACAAGGGTTTTCAGGAATGTCTTAAACTCGCTCACGACGCGGGAGGGCAATTCGTTGGCGGTCTTCTTGGGTAAAAGGTCATGGCCTGCGCCGTCCACTTCCAATATGGCATGTGAGCCATGGATCAGCTCCAGAGCGGATTTCATCTCAGCAGTCGTGGCGAATGGGTCGCGCGTGCCATGAACGAAGAACGCGGGAGTGGTCAGCTTTGGGAAATG
>Ga0210403_10002222_pt1 | contig 17782 bp, 14 predicted proteins | sample IncBWC19MmetaG_FD_150863 | JGI IMG/M metagenome (GOLD analysis project Ga0210403, IMG submission 150863) | Forest soil microbial communities from Barre Woods Harvard Forest LTER site, Petersham, Massachusetts, United States - Inc-BW-C-19-M | ecosystem: Environmental > Terrestrial > Soil >... | reverse complement strand
GTTGGCGGACGGTATGACATAACCGTTCTGTCCCTCCTGTACTAGATCTGCCACGCAGCCCGCAACGTCGCTGGCGATGATCGGCAGGCCGCAGGCCATGGCTTCATTGACCACCAGGCCCCACGTATCGCTCAACGTGGGGAAGACCAGCGCCTCTGCCAGAGCGTAGAACGAGGCAAGTTGGTCGCGCTGTGCAAATCCCGGGAAGACCACTTTGCCCGGGTAAAAGTTTTCGGCGTTCTTCATCAACTCATCCTTGGCCGTTTCTTCCCCGACGAAAACCAATCCCACCTGCGCGCGCAGCTTGGGCTCCAGTCGAGTGTATGCCTCCAGCAGATGAAAAGCGCCTTTCTCCCTGGTCACACGCCCTGCGCAGACGAAGTAGCGCGGCGGCAGACCCAACTCAGCACGGTGTTGCGCTGCGCGTTCTTTGGCCGCGCGGGCCAGCGTGGCGAAGCGTTGATTGTCTACAGCATTGGGCGCGGTGTGAATCCGTTCCGCAGGAACTCCCATGGATCTGACATATTCAAAGGACGACTTGCCCGGAACTGCAAATGAGTTGCAGTTACGGATGAACCATCGCTTGATGAACGCTGCGGGAAGGCTGGGATTCCTCTGGTCTCGGGTTGTACTCTCAATCCACGCAGTAAAGTGAGCACGATGAAATTTCGCCCAGATCAGTGCCTGCCAAAAAGCGGGATAGTTGTAACCTCCGCAAAGGATAGAGTTGGGACGAAAATTGTCCAGCGCCGGCCACATGCCGCGATTCAATAGAATGTGCCAGCTACCCCAGCGCCGCCGCCAGGCCGGGAGCACCTCGTAGGAGAATTCGATTTCGTCTTTGTAGATCAGCCAGTGCCGCTGGGTGTGGTCGGTCTCGGAGAGAAAGATAACGTGGAGTTCAATGCCCGGCTGACGGGCCAATGCGTTAAAAACCGGAATGCGATAGGGCGAGATGATTTCGGTAATCAGCGCAAGCTTGACAGGCTTTTCCGTTGGAGGGTTGCTCGTGGGGGCGTTCGTCATGCGAGCGACTCCCGATAGATGGACCACAGTTGGCTCGCCTGATGCGCCAGAGTGTAGCCTTGCAGGACGGTTTGGCGGCCGTTGCGGCCGAGGGTCTCCCGAAGAGGCCGGTCGGAAAGCAAGGCGTGGAGTGCGGTCGTCAGATCGTTGAGATTTTGCGGCTCGATCAACCAGCCATTTTCTCCGTGGCGGATCACTTCCTCGATTCCCTGCCCGTGGCACGCGATGGCGGGCCGCTTGGCTGACATGGCTTCCAGATAGACGCAACCGAGTCCCTCGTACCAACTGGGCAGAGCAAACAGCGCGCACTCCTTCATCGCCGCGGCCACTTCCGCGCGGGGCCTGCGTCCCAAGAAGTGGACCCGGTCTGCGATGCGCAGCTCTCGTGCCAGATCCTGCAGGCGAACGCGCTCTGAGCCATCGCCAATGATCCTGCATTGAACCTGGGGATGCGCCGGAGCGGTCTCGGCTATCGAGCGCAGTAGCAATTCGTGTCCCTTGATGGGGATCAGGTTGCCGACGCTCAGGATCACGTTGTTCGGCGGCGCAGGGCTGTCTGGCGGACTGAATAACGAGGAGTCAACACCGTTGTAGACGACGCTGATGTTGGCAGCGCCGCCCAGGCCTTCGCGGACTCGCCGGGCAACCTGCTCGCTGATGCAGATCACTCGGGTGGCAGCGCGGTAGACATCTTCGGATGCGTTTGAGCAAAAGCGTCCAAACCAGCCGGGCACTTGGCGGGTAGAAAAAACATCCAGCCCGTGCACCGTCACGACGAAAGGAATGTCCAGATCTTTTGCCAGCAGCACGGCCGCCTGTCCGCAGGGCAGGGCGGCGTGGGCATGGATCAGGCTGATCGGTTGCTGCGCGTGAAGCTGCCGCACTTGCGATTTCAGAGCTGCATGCAGAAATCGCCCTGCACTGGAGAGTCCGGGATTTCCGGGAATGGAGAAATAATTCTTCCACGTCGCTGGTGGAGACTTCGGATCGCAGCTCGGATGCGAGTGGTGGGTCGGATGAGCCGCAATCACCGACGACCTGATTCCCTGCCGCTGGAGCTCGCCGACGGACTCAGCGATGAAACAGCCGGCGGCATCGTCGGCGGCCGTCGGGTAGAAAGGTGTCAGGGTCAGTATGTGCATCGGGAGTCGCAAGTCTTAATCTAACAGCCGGCGGACTGAATCAACCCGCGCGGGGATCGAGTTCGGCGCCGGCTTTCGCGAGACTCTGCAGCAAGGCGTTCCAGTTGTTGGCGACGACCTGCCAATCGAACATCTCGCGACAGCGCAGATGTGCGGCACGCCCGAGTTTGGCCGTGTACTCGGGGTTTCCCAACAGCGTACACATTGCATCCGCGAAACCTTCAATGTCCTCGGGATCGATCAAGAGGCCGGTGTCGCCCAACACTTCAGGAATCCCGCCTCGGTTCGACCCGACGACCGGAGTCGCGCAGGCCATGGCTTCAGCGTTCACCAGACCAAATGGCTCCTGGAAAATTGAGGGTGACGCGAAGAAAGTCGCTTTCTGGAACCAGGCGGGTAAATCCCGATCGTGATGCAGGTACCCCGTGAATTGCACGCTTCTCGGATGCCTCTTGCTTATTGAACTGGCCAGAGCTTCCACCTCGCGAACATACGGCGTGGTCTCGTGAGAGCCGAAGCCGGTGCTGCCGCCGATTACCAGTTTCGCATCAGAGTGGACCTTCAGAACTCGGGCATGCGCTTGCACCAGTTGCAGCACCCCTTTCTCGGGGTGAATTCTCCCAACAAAGAAAATCGTCCAAGGCTCGCGCAGTTCTTCCTGCGGAAAAAATAAATCAGTATTCACGCCGTTGAGAATAACTTTCGTCTGGGACGCGAGTAGGGGAGACTTGGCCGCAAAGGTGTTGCGCAAATATTCGCTACAGACCGCAACTGAGTTCAGGTTTTGCGCAAGTTCGTCCAGCATGGGTGCGGTCCAGTGGCCCAGATGATCGTTGTGCAGATGCAACACAATTGTGCCTTTGTAGCCAAAGTCACGAAGCACTCTGGCCCATTGCGGCCGGTTGTGAATGTGGATGACTTCAAATGCTCGAAGCCGGGGAAACAGGGCTCGCAGCCAGACACTCTCCTCATATCTGCGGGCGATGGGAATCTGGGAGATGAAGTTGCAGAGCCCCCACCACTCGCTGCTTGCATGCCGCAGCGGATAGATTTCTTCAGGAGCAGTGGGATAACCAAAGACCGTCACATCGAGATGACTTTCCAGCCGGCTGTAGACCTCATAGGTCCAGCGCGCGCATGCGCCTCCGTGATATGGACCAAACTTTTCCCGGCTCGACAGAAGAACTGCGACCGTTAATCTCTGTCGTTCTGTCATGGACGCATCACGCATGCACCTGACGAAGCCAGCGCACAAACTTCTCCAGACCCTGCGCAAGTGGCGTGGACGGCCGGTAACCCAGCATGCGGGCGGCCTTGTCTATGTTGGCCCAGGTGATGGGCACGTCGCCGGGCTGCAAAGGCTTCTGTTCACGAATCGCGGCACGGCCGGTCACGCGCTCGAGCGTTTCGATTAACTCGTTCAGCGAAACGGGATGCGAGTTGCCGAGATTAAAAATGTCGAACGGCGTCGAGTCCGGCGGAAACTGGTAGTCCAGGGCAGCCAGCACTCCGGCGACCGTGTCTTCCACGAAGGTGTAGTCACGCCCCATCGCGCCGTCTCCGAATACCGGGATCGGCTTACCGGCTTCCATCAAAGTCGTGAACTTTCTGATCGCCAGATCAGGACGTTGGCGCGGGCCGTACACGGTGAAGAACCGCAGGCAAACGGTCGCAATCCCATAGAGATGAGCGTAGGTGTGGCAGAAGAATTCTCCGGCGAGTTTGGTGGCTGCGTAAGGAGAGATTGGGCGCAAGCAAGGATCGTCTTCCGCGAAAGGAACGCGGTTTGAGATTCCGTACACCGAACTCGACGACCCGAAAATGAAACGCTTCACACCCACTTGCCGGGCCAGCTCGAGGAGGTTCACCGTTCCACCTACATTGACCCGCTCGTAGAGTTGCGGGTTTTTGATGGAGGGCCTTACTCCAGCCCGCGCTGCCAGATGAATAACAGTGTCTGGCTGCAAGTTTGATATGGTTTGGCGAAGCGCGTCGAAGTCACAGAGGTCGAGTTCGCAAAAGTTGAAATCTCCCACCTTACGCGCCTCTTCCAGATTCGCCCGCTTGGCAGCGGGTGAGTAGAAGTAATCGAGACTGTCGACGATGGAGAGCCGCAGGCCGCGGCGCAGAAGGGCTTCGGCAACATGGGAACCGATGAACCCGGCTCCTCCGGTGAGCAGGACATGACTCGATGCTTGACTCACGCCTGCGAAGCCTTCCGCGCGAAGACCCACGAATAAACGGCGCCTCCGCGGCTGAGTCGGAAGGAGCACGTCTCGATATCCATGAAGCCGAGCGAACTTAAAGTTTCGTGTACCCAGGCGGCGTCGTAGGTGATGCTCTGCATGAACGGACTCCACTGGTGACGTGCCAAGCGGAAGCGGTGATACCAGCCCTTGGTTCGGCGCAGCGCCATGTAGGCATTGTGCGCACCTGCAAACCAGCCGCGCACCATCGGCTTGAGATTCGCTGGCCACTGGTGCAAGGGCATCTGGATCATGATGGTGCCGCCCGGCTTTAACGCGCGCGCCATCTCGCGAAAGTAGGCGGCCGCGTGCTCGATGCGGTCAAAATGCAGGAAGACAATTACCGAGAATACCGCAGTGACGCTGCCGTCTGGGACGGGAAGCGAGATGCCGTCGGTCACATAGAGATGCACGTTGGCGCCTACATGCTGCCGGGCGTAGTCGATCATGCCCTGGGCAACATCAAGAGCATGCACATCGGCGAAACCTTCGGCAATGTGCCGGGTTAACCTTCCGGCTCCGCAACCGATTTCGACGCAGCTATCCAACTCAACGCCGTAGCGTTGCCAACGCTGCATGAATTCTTCCCAGTCGCTGCGGCCGGTCTGGTAGAAATCGGCATCCGTCCAGGGAGTGGCTCCGTCCCGTTCCCTGCCGGGCTGCGGAATTACGCCGAAAAGCGGGTCCTTCTCGCCCCAGGCTTGCCACTCCTGGTTCGATTCCGGAGCACGACTCTCGACGTTCCCCGTCACCGGGGTTTTCATGCTGATCCTCCAGGGCGTGAAGACTGAGATTCTAACGCATTCATGTGTAGCGTGCTGTACGAGGATCCGCGTGACAGAGGCGAGTCACGAGTCCTACTTTGGCGAACGATTCCACAGCACCCGGCCGCCCCAGTAGACAGCCGCATAAACCAAAGCGCCGAGCACGACAAGAACGACCACGTGCAACGTGAAGGCCGAGCGCGCGAACAGCAGACCCGCGGCCATTACGACGGATGCGGTCACGGAGAGCCCGAGCGCTTTCAGCAAGCTGGGCCGCGGTAGGTCCCGCACAAAGTAGTAGTTCATGTATGCGACTGCGGCCTGGCTGATTGCCGTAGTGAATGCGGCCGCGATTGCGCCGTAGCGCGGAATCAGAAACACATTCAAGACTACGTTCACCACTGCCCCGGTGATGACCGCGTACAGATATTTCCTTTCTCGAGCGCTGGGGATGAGTTGCGCTCCGAAGTAGCTGGCCAGCGGCCCGGCTATGACGGTCAGCATCAACCAGCGAAACAGGGTGGCCGTTCCAAGGTACTGTGCGCCGAGAACAAACCGGGTGAGCGACTCCGACAGGATGAAACCTCCGGTTGCGATCGGAAGCGCCAGTCCGACGCTGGCCTGCCCGAGCCAACCCAGATAGCGCTGCTCGCTTTCCCGGTCCTGACCGGTCGCCTCCGAGAGCAAGGGGAAAAACACCTGCCCGAGAATCGCAACGAAGGATATGGAGATCGCCATCATGCGGTAGCTGGCGACGTAGAGGCCCACCTCCGCCTCGCTCCGCATATAGCGCAGCATCACCGTATCGATCTGGTCGTAAATCATCGACATCATCGTGGCCAGGCCCATGATCATGCAGATGGGCAGAAAACTGCGCCAGACTTCAGGCGAAATGACTGGCCACGGGATTTGATACTCGCGGCGGGCGGGCAGCCAGATCAGCAACGTTCCGGCTAACAGCGAAACAACGCCTGCAACCGGAACGATCCACGCGTCGGACGGGCGGCGTATCAGCGTGAGGATGAGGCCACCGTAAATCAACTGCCCCACGGTGCCGCGCAGGGTGACCATCCACATGCGGGAACGCGCCATGAATACCCACTGCGCGTCCATGCTGTTGCCCAGGAATACCAGACCTGAGAGCACGATCAGCAGGCGAGTCATGAAATCGTGAGGAGCGAGGGTCAATGCGAAAGCTATGAGCAGTACGTAGGAGACCACGGCGAAGGCGACTCTTGCCCCCATCACATGGCGGACGAGGAAATGGATCCGGCCCTCATCCTTCGCGGCCTCACGCAAAGCGTACGTGGAAAAACCGGGCGAAGCCAGCAGCCCGAAGAACCCCGCCACAGCCGTGGCGAACCCTATTTTGCCGTAAGCCGCCGGGCCCAAGGCGCGCACCATAAACGGAAACACAACAAGTGGCGTTGCTTTGCTCAGGATATCGAGCACCACCAGGGCAACCGAATTATTGATTACACGTGCCAGACGCATAGGTTGAAGGCTTAGGTGTTAGTTTTGAAGCTCTCCGCAGCGGCGAATCAGCACCATCCATCGAAAAAGTTGGTCGCTACAGTCGGCTCCCGCCAGGTGCTGGGTGAAAAGCTCGCGAGCGGGCGCGGGATCGAGAACCGCCTGCAATGCCGCTGGATAATTCGCCAAGTCATTCTCCACGCGTTCGCGAAGATCTGTTCGGAGCCAACTTGCTAGCGGCGGCGTAAACCCCTGCTTCTCCCGCCAGCGAATTTCCGCTGGAACCCACGCCGGAAGCGCCTTTCGAAGCAAAGCCTTCCCCTGCCCATGAGCAAAGTGATAGCGCAGCGGCAAGTGAGTGACGAACTGAAACAAATCCGCGTCCAGGAATGGCGCACGGCATTCGAGGGCACTGCGCATGCTGGCTCGGTCCACCTTCACCAGAATTTGCTCGGGAAGATATCCGGATAAGATCGCTTCCATCCAAGAACGCGGGTACGCGAGCCGGGCGTGATGCTGGTCGGCAGTTTCCAGTTCCGCCAGTCCAGCTTGCGCCTCTGCGCGATGCGGAGGAAGAAACCATTTCAGCAGCGAAGTATGGGTGCGACCGGCGCGAAGGAGTTGCTCATCGTCTTGCCGAAGAAAATTGAGCAAACCCCGGCCGCGCCATCCCTCGGGATAATGCTCGAATGCTTTCTCCGACAGGAAATTTATTCCTGGTGTGCGGCGCAGGTTGTGCCACCGGTAATACGCAAACGCCGACCGGTAGCCGGCAAAGCATTCGTCCCCGCCGTCGCCCGAAAGCATCACCTTGCAATTCTGGCGAGCGGCCCGGCAAACGGCAAAGGTCGGGAACATGGAGACATCCGCAAACGGTTCGTCGTAGTGATCGATGAGATCGTCGAAGAGCGGCAGCAGTTCTTGCGAGGAAAAATGAACTTCATGATGATCGGAGGCGAGTTGCTCGGCGATCTTCCGCGCGAATGGAGCTTCATCTAGTTGCTTGTCGTCAAACGACGCGCAAAACGTGCTGAAACGGACTGCCGGAAGAAGCTCTCTGACGGTGCAGGCAATGGCGGTGGAATCGATTCCGCCCGAAAGAAAAGCGCCCACCGGAACATCGCTGCGCAGGCGAATGCGCACGGCCTGCCGCACGCGTTCGCGGACCCGTTCTACCGCTTCCTCGACGGACGGGCCGCGTGCTGCGTCGGCGCTGTTCGCGGGAAGCTCTGGAGTCGAGAATCTGGAACTCACAAGGTCGGCGCCGCGTTCGACAATGATCGCCTCACCCGCGCGGAGCTTCCGAATTCCTTGTACGTGCGTGCGCGGCGCGGGAATGTAGCGCAAGGCCAGAAACTGGGCGACCGCGGCGATGTCGAGCCCCATATCGACGCCAGGCAACGCAAGCAGCGCTTTCATCTCCGAAGCAAATGCGATTCCGCCATCTGCGACGCGGGCCCAGTACAGCGGCTTCTCCCCGAAGCGATCCCGCGCCAGCAACAGTTCTCCGCGGCGCGTGTCGAAGAGAGCGAAGGCAAACATGCCTTCAAGATCATTGAGCAGATCTTTTCCCTTGTCCTCGAAAAGGTGAACCAGGACTTCGCAGTCACTCTGGGTGCGAAAGCGGTGTCCGGCAGCGATCAGCTTTTCCCGCAGTTCTATGTAGTTGTAGATCTCGCCATTGCACACGACCCAGACCGAACCGTCTTCGTTGGCCAGCGGTTGGGCGCCGCCTTCGAGGTCGATGATGGCCAGACGGTTGTGGCCCAGCAGGCAGCGATTATCGAGAAACAGTTGCTGCTGGTGACCGTCCGGTCCCCGGTGGGAAAGCAGACCCTGAGCGCGGTCCCCCCATGCGAGCCAACGCTCGCTCAGCGGCGCATTCGGATCAAAGATGCCGTAAATTCCACACATTCGGAGGGATCTAGCGCTTTGCGGTCACTGCCTCGAACACTTCCTGCCATTGGAGCGCGATGCGGTCCCAATCAAATTGCAGGGCATGCAACGCAGCCGCACGCGACATCGACCGCCGCAAGTTCGGGTCACGCAACAGCAGTTCCAGTTTCCCGGCGAGTTCAGCATCCGATTCTACCAAGAACCCGCTCTCTCCATTCAGCACGTAGTCGGGCCGATACAGATTCATCGCAATACAGGGAAGGCCGCACGCGCTCGCTTGCCCCAAGACTTGGGGATGGCCTTCCAGAATACTTGGGAACAGAAACAGGTCGGCTTTGCGCATTTCGTCACCGAGTTCCGTCGGCGTCAGATGGCCCACGAATTCGATGTTGTGGCAGCCAAGCTCTCGCGCCAGTGCGCGGCAAGCCGGTGCCGTCTCCCCACGTCCCGCCAATCGAAACTGTACATCGGGATGACGAGCCGCTTGCTGGATGATCAGTTCCACGCGTTTGCGCGGCTGAAAGGATCCGGCGTAAAGCACAACGTGCGGGCCGGGACGAGGTAGTTCTTGTTCGCGCGGAAAAAAGAATCGCCGGTCAATCCCGTTGTGAATCGTACCTGCCTCGATTCCGAAAGTGCCGCGCACGGTCTCAGCTACATACTGGGAGTTGGCGAAGACAGCGTCGGCCTCGCGAATGGAGCGGCCCGGGAGTTTGCCGGTCTCCTCATTCATGATCATCACTACATGAGTGACCACGGCGGTTTTCAGTCTCAGCTTGCTGCGCAGAGAGAAGAAAAGGTTATCCAGCGGGCCGAATCTCGGGTAGAAGAAAATGTCGGGTCGTGCCAGCAGTAATCGCGTCAGAAAGCGTCGTGTGTTTCCGTGCGGGCGCGCGGGGATGAGCAGTGTGTTTGGGCGCGCAGCGATGCGCGGATCTGGCTGCTCTCCAGAAAACATCGTCACATGAAAGCGCTCCGGGGAGAGCCGCGCCACAATTTCTTTCACCGTCAGTTGCTGAGCGTTGGTATTAGCCACGTCGGCGTGAGACGGCGTGAAGATCGTTATGGGTCGCAGCGGTTTGCTCATTCGTGATCGGCGGCCTGACTTGTTTCTGGCGAAGGCACTGTCGGAACCGCCGCACCCGTTGCAATGGTTCGGCGCAACCAATCCGGGTCCATTGGCTTCAGCAGATAATCTTCGGATAACGGGATCGATGACTCCCTCAGCATGCGCGGCGGCTCATTGAGTTGTTCCGGGGACTTCAAACTTCGGCCGACTCCATAGCGGGCGTATTGACGTGCGTATCCGTAGGGGGAAGAGTTCAACCATTCGCACACGAAGCATGGCACGTTGAGCAACGAGCAGTCGATGACCGTGCTCGACTCGACCGTCACCGCGAACCATGCCTTTAGAACCAGTTGAGGTGTAAGGGGTCCTTCGACTACGTCCACCAGGACCGCTTCCGCCGGCGGCAACACTTTCGCTATGAGGACCATCCGTTCGTGGCGGCTTTCGAAGGGATGCAATTTGACCACTAACTTGCGGTCGAATTCGCGGGCAAGTCTGGCCAGCGGCGGCAAAAGCTCGCGATAGATATCTTCTGCTCGCCATCCCCCACTTTCGTAAGGCTCCGAAAAAAATAGGATCGGCGAATCGACAGCCTTCTCGCCTTCACGAATCGGAATCGACTGTCGGCGGGCGGGGCCGGCGAGGATCACACGATCGGCTGGCAGACGGCAGATCCTCACAAGATAGTCCCGTTCCATCTCGCCTTTGGCAAGATAGAGATCGGAAGGCAATTCCTTAATCAGAAAGCGTCCGTCGAGCGCCCCATGATGAAAATCCAGCGTGGGGATGCCCAGCTGACGGGCCAGAAGAACCGGAAGCCGGGTGAACGGATTGCTGTCATCACCGCACATCACAGCGACCACTTTCTCCTGGCGGAGCACATTCCGCCATGCATTCCGAACGGCGAGTCCGTCGCGAAAATGATTTGGGAAGCTATCCAGCAGACCGGCCCGGAACAGCAGATCCAACTCCGGGGAGCGTACAAGGCTTTGTTTCAGGCTGCTCCACTTGCGAAGGATCTCCAGATACTCCGCCCGCGGCTCGGGTCCACCCGCGTAGGCCGCCAGGCCGGCGCAGGCTACGTTCGCTGCCGGCTCAAAGTGGGTGCCGCTGCGGCGCGTCGCAACCAGTAAGAACGATTGCTCGGGAAGCATGCTGGCGTAAGCCACCGCCATGCGCGACACATTGGTGTAGGCGCTGGGCAAAAGGACGAAAGGTCCTTTCGAACCACCCCGCCTGGCAGCAAACGGAGCGCGCCATCGGTAGCGCGCATCGTATTTGTCGAAGAATATCTGCGCCAGTTGGTCGAATGAGAATCTCCGCAGCACATCGCCATAGTGATGAAAGTGCGAGGATCGGGACGTACCAGCGAACGTGCTCAGGGGACGCTGCAGCAGGAGGGCAACTCCACTCACAGGCCACCCTGGCCTCGTGGAGTACAACTCGGCAGCCACATCCAACTCCCTCGCCAGCCGGCCCAGCAGAACAGATTCCTCCAGTTCAGAGTAGATGAGAACGCTGATCAATTCCCACCAATCCAAACCGAATTCATCGATAAGCTGATTACGTCCATCGTGTAGCAGTTTACGAATCGAATCAAAATCCTCGATGCCACAGCGCAGGGAGTCCAACTGAAGGATGGGAAGAGTCAAACGCTCTTGCCAGGCGTCTCGGGTGAAAGCCGAGGCCTTCCCAAGGTCTACGACCAAGTCCCACCTTTCGCCGACCCAGGGCCCTGAGCATGGGGAGTCTTCGGGATGGACGAGAAGAATTTTCAAGAATTAAACGTGAGGCCAGAGAGCTACGATCCGGCCTGCGCCTCCACTGCCTGACGGGGTCCGTCGAAAGGAACCTTGCTCACCCGCTGCCATGCCAGCGTCCTCTTGCAAGTCATGGAATACCTTCTCTCAAAACCGGCTCTCTCAATGGTCGGCCTGGAGGAGTGACTCAAGGCCGCGCCGAACGTCCAAGGCTCCTTGCCAGCGTTCGAGACGTGTCGCGCGGCCAGTGCCAACGCCATCCCGAAATATCCACGTCTGCGATTGGATTGAGGCGTCCAGCAGTCAAAGATCAGTACAGCATTTTGAGTGGGCGCGCTCAACCGGGTCTTCAATTCTTCCATTTCGAAGCCTTCAAAATCACTGACCCAACAGAAATGCACGGGGGTGCCGTCGGGATCGACCAGCGCAAAACCCTGCCCAGTCTTGGGATGCAATCGCCGGACCGAGCGCAGAATGTAGCTTAACGTGTCCGCTTCATTCTCATAAGACATCGCGGCGACGGCCAACGTGTCGAGGTCAGCCGGTTGCAGGCTCAGACCTTTCCCGGAGGCCTCGCGTCCTGGTGCAGACCCGCCATCCAGCCATTGGTAAAAAACTACTTCCTCACTGCTGTTGATCCAACTCGCCAGCCGCTTGACGTCCCGCGCTGCAACGCCTAGTATTCCGCCTTCCGCGAATCGCCGTCGAGCACCGCCAATGTAGCCGAGAACAGAACGAACCGCAGATTCGGCCCCTGGAGCAGACTTCACGGCTTGAGAGGCATGGTACCGGACAATCTCTCGAGCGTGTTGGCCCAATGATTTTGTGAAGCTGGCGTGCAGCGTGGAACGAGTACTGTTCGCGAAGCGCTCCTTGTATCCCTCGGCACCGAGTCCGAGGTCGACAACCCGCAACTTCTCGTTGTCGCAAGCCTCCGAGATTATTTTACTGAGCAGACAATACCCCGGCGAAAGGCGTTCGTACGAAGTGTCGAAGGTGGGCTGATACCAGAACCAGCTTCCCTGGAATTGAAAGCCATAGTTCCAGGCGATCGGACGATCCTTCACCAACATTCGACTCAGCACCAGCCAGCCGGATTCCGACAGCAGGCGGGCCAGTTCGGACAGAAAGGCCCGGCGCTCAGCCGTAGCTACATTGCTGATGCGGCCCATCGCCAGGAAGCGCGCCACGTGGGCCACGCTGAAGCTGGCAAGAACTGGCTCGATTGCTTCCCAGGCCCCGAGATGGATAAAGGAAACAGGACCTTCCCTTGCCAGGGAGTTCATGCTGTGCCGGAAGATTTTCTTTTTTCCGAGTGCGGTTTTGCGTGTGACGCGTTCTTCTTGTGAGCCCAAATCCACCTGCGCACACACAGCAGTTTGGCGCACAAAAAGGTGATAGCCGTGTTTGCGTGCGGCTGATCCGAGCGCCTTAATCGTGGCGGACTCGGCTGGAACGCTCGTCAAGACGATATTGGGCAGACCCGCACGGCAGAGTTCCGCCAGAACCGCGTTCAAGAACTCGGCGCGATGGTCAGGACGACTCAGAAGATCACAGTAGTCGGCGTTCGTTGCAGAGAGAAAACTGGCGGTCGTCTGCGCTGGAGCGGCGGCAAGGGCGGCAACCCCGGTTAACTTCTCTCCTTCATACGCCAGCACCAGCAGTGGTAACAGAGACTCGCTGAAAGCCCGCCGCGCGGCTAAAGCCCATTGATGCGTGTAGAAAACCTCGGGGCGCTCCACCTCCTGCACCAGCGCGTTCCACTGCTGTTGTAACAATGGATCGTCGGGAATATCTCGGTGCAGGACTATGCGCATGACTAACTCGCTGCGGTTTCAGTCTTCTGGAAGACGTAGTAATACCAATCCGTAACAAAAGCCCGGCTGCGTCGGGGATAGTCGTCCCCTGTGAATCGCAGAAAACGAAAGCCGTGCTGCTCCAATTCCGCGATCACCCGTTCGGGCACGGCATAGTGGGTCAGCAGCCCTCCGTGAGCGGGGTCGACCATGTAGCCATCGCCGCTCCAAAAGGCACTGTGCCACACTCTGCGGGAGAAACGGAGAGCAGATTCGATCGCGGATCCGGCCATCGCAACAGCAACTCGCAGCCACAAGAGAAGAAGTCTTGCTGGTTCGAGTAACCACTCTCTCTGCCCCGCCACTTGCCGGGCGACCTCTTCGACTTTCTGCCGGTTCCATGCCGGCCGCGAAAAAACGGCTCGTGGATTGTGAGAAGAGAAAATCAATACTCCATCCTTCCTCAATACGCGGCGGATTTCTGCGAGGCAGCGCTGCCTCGATTCGCTCGGGCTGAGATAGTCCATACCGTTATAAGCCATCACCACGGAATCGAAAGTCTGGTCGCCGAGCAGGGCAAGATTTGTGGCATCCGCCACCAGGAACTCGAGTTGCGGAAACTTTTGTTGACACGCTGCGACCATCTTCGGCGCGTAGTCCATTCCCACGTAGCGTGACGCAAGGCGCGAGAGATACGGAGTCGTGCGGCCACCGCCGACGCCCAAATCCAGAATCACATCCCCTTCTTTCAGGAATGCATCGAACAGCGTCTTCTCACATGGACTGAGGTAGTCGAGCGAGGCGTAATGGGCCGCCACCTCGGCCGTATTGTAGACGTGGAGATTCGGGTCCTCCTGTGTTCCCGAAGTATCTTGCGACCGCTCTCCAGCGACGTGGGTGGGTGAAGTCATGCGGAGGGAATCAGTTCGCTACGACCAAAGCGACGACGCAAACCTTCGTGCAGACCGGACACATGCGCCTCGAATTCGGGTACTGTCGTATCGAGTGAAATGTGGACCCGGGGGACGCCGAACCGGGGCGTCTCATTTCTGAATCCGCCCCCAAAATTTATAAAAGCACAATCGTATCCAGCTTCCTCCGCCATTTTCATTTCCCGTGTGGACACGGAGTCGGTACCCCCGAAAGGATACGCAATTGACCACACCGGCGCGCCCAGAGCCTTCTCGAGTTCGCTTCGGCTCTCGGCAATTTCTCTCCATGACGATTCCGCCGGCAACTGTGACAATTTAGGGTGGCTGATGGTGTGCGACCCGATTTCCATCCCCGCCGCAAGCAATCGCCTGATTTCAGAAAGCGCCAACAGTCGAAAGCGAGAGCCGCCTTGCTTGACGTGCTGCAGGCTCCACTCCTCGGGAAAGCAGAGCTTCTCTCGAATTGCCTGGGCAAATCCCAATCGTGCTTCGGTATCGCACTGTGAAAGTGTCTCCACCATGCCGTACCAACAGGAGTGTCTCTGGGGAACACTGCTGTTGAGGTACATTTTCACCGGCACTCCACAAAACGTGCCTTCGAGGGGCCCTTCCGGAGCATCCAGCAAGGTGAAATAAAGTTCTTCGTACCACAGCATGGAGGGTTCATCCCCGAGCGAACGCGTGGTGACGAAGAAAAGGCACGAGAGTCCTTCCTCGCGCAGGATGGGTAGCATGTCTGTGACTGCGTTCGCCAAGCCATCGTCACACGTCAGAAGAACTGCGCGTGGAGGTAACGAGCCCTCGCCCTTGCACCAAAGCCGCATCTGCGCCGGAGGCACTACGTTGTAGTGTGAGCGCAGCAGTCGCAGCTGCCGCCGGAACACCTCCGGAGTCACCCAGGAACCGTCCAGTTGAAGATCCGTGACTTTATAGCCAGCGGGCAGCACACCGTGGTAGGTGACCACGGAAAGTTGTCCTCGGTCAGCATAGCGATGCAGATAACCAAGCTTGGATAGAGTGGGGTAAATCACTCTCTTCAAAATAGGACTGACAAATCTCATGAGTTGAGGACCAAATCCCAGCTCAGGGGTGTTCCCCGTTCAATATCTCGTACCGCGTGCTTGCCCAGTACCTCGGTCAAATGCCGAGTGTGCAGCCCGTGTCCGGGGCGGATCGAGCGAACATTCGCCGCGGTAAATGTTTCGCCGCGTTTCACGTCCTGCACCACGAACAGCGAACGGCGAAAAACGCGGCTCGCTTCCTCTTTGCCGCTCGAGCCGAAATGCACTTCTCCCAACGCCTTCTCTGCCGTTCGCACGGCTTCTACCATGGCTTTGAATTCGTGCGGCTCAAGAGAGAACCCGCTGTCCGGCCCCTGAGTTGCGCGCGAGAACGTCAGGTGCTTCTCGATAATACAAGCGCCCAATGCGACGGCGGCCACGGGTGCTGCGATGCCCATCGTATGATCGGACAATCCCACGGGGACCCCGAAGCACCGAGCCATCTCCGGAATCGTGCGCAGATTCATCTCCTCGGCGGGCGCCGGATAAGCGCTCGTGCACTTCAGCAACGCTATCTGGGTCGCCCCAGCCGCGCGAGCGCTCTGCAAGGCCTCCTCAATCTCCTCCATTGACGCCATCCCTGTAGACATTATCAACGGCTTGCCAGTGCGCGCCATTTTTTGGATGAGCGGGATATCCACCAACTCGCACGAAGCAACTTTGTGCGCAGGCACACCCATCTCCTCAAGAAAGTCCACGGCGGTAGGATCGAAGGCGCTGGAAAACAAATCCATCCCCAGGTCCTCTGCCACCTTCTTGAGCCTCGGCTGCCATTCCCAGGGTGTGTAGGCCTCACGGTACAAGTCGTGCAAGTTGCGGCCGTCCCACAACGTTCCCCCACGAATGCCGAAGTATTCATCACGGTCTGCGGCAATGGTCATGGTATCGGCCGTGTAGGTTTGCAGTTTGATGGCATCGGCGCCGGCTTCGTGGGACGCTCTGACTATGGCCACGGCCTGATCGAAGTTCTGATTATGGTTCGCCGATAGCTCCGCCACCACATATACGGAGTGTCCCGGGCCAATCTGCCGTTTGCCGATTCTCATGCTCATGAACAGTGTTCTCTATGCGTTCTTTACACAACGGCGCGGACCAACTGAAATGCCTCGGCAGCCGCGCATCCTGCCACACTTCCCCATCGCTGCGCCCCTGCCTTCAGGGCTTCGGAAGACCGCGGGTGCGGAAACGCCCGCTCTTCGCTCTTGTAGCAAGCCATGGCGGTAATCTTCACTTCCAAGGTCTGGCCTACGTCGACAAAAGTATTCGGTCGAAAGCTGCCTTCGAACTGCTGGAATGCCCACTCCGTGGAGGAGGGCACCTCGAACAAGTAAATCTCCCGTACCGGGCACCCCGGCACGGGACGAGTCGCAGTGAGCACTGCACGGTGCACGACAGTGTGATCGATGTTCAGGTCGCCACCATGATGAGTGTAAATGCGCGACGGCGATATCTTCTCTATGAGCGATTCCACAATCTTGACAACGTCCAGAAGCGGCATGGTGTCCATACGATTATCCGGCAATCCGTGCAGGGATACTTCTTTCGCTCCGAGCGTGCTCGCTGCCTGCCGGCTATTTTCGTGAAGGTCCCGCACCAAGGACAGGTCGGCCTCGGCACGCTGCGAGTAGCGCGAGGTGATGCCTTCCGCCAGGATGGCGATGTAGACTTCGTGCCCTTCCCGAGCCAGTCGCGCTATTGTCCCGCCACATCCGAGAACTTCATCATCGGGGTGCGCGGCGACGACCAGGACCTTCATTCGTTATCCCTCGTTATCGGAGTAACGGTCACTTGCGCCACCACCCGATCCACAACCCGTTGGGCCCTGCTGAACTCGAATCGAAACGCTCCGGCTTCCAGAAACGCCCGGGGGTATTCTTCGGCGTCGAGCATGCGGATGAAGTCATAGAGCTGGCTCAAGGACTTGAGTCCTGCCACATTACTTTGTTCCGGTTTGCGCCGTTTGAAAATGACGGTTTCGCCGGTTTGTGGCACTGGCGCAATTTGCTCCCGGATGATGCGCGCAATCATTCGGGCGGCTATTTCGCCGGCCCGAACGTAGATGTCCTCGGCCGCGCCTTCCAGGCTCATGGGTTCTTTGCAATATACCGGCCCCGCATCGAACTCCGCGGTCATGCGCAACGCGCTGATCTTCGTCTCGCTATGTCCGCGGAGAATCAGGTTCTGCAAGGGGCTTCCCCCGCGGCCGTAGGGAACATCGGTCATGTGAAAGCATACGCACTCGAAGCCGCTGACGATCTCGTCGGGTACTTTCCACGACCAATGCAGAAAGAAAATGAAACGAGGATTCATGGCACGGACTGACGACGAGGTCAATTCTTCCCGCGAACCAATGAAGTGCCACTCGCCTTCATACTTGCGGACGACCTCGTCGAACAGTCTTCGATTCCAAGGCCTGCAGCCGACTAGTATGTACGATTGCGGGGCGCTTGAGCCTCGTCCAGAGCGGCTGTTCACAACAGGGCCTCACATTCCGCGGACATGGCGCGCACCTGCTCGGGGATAAACGGCTGCCCCCGCCCGCTGCGCATAATCTCACCCGCTTCCGGACCCGTGTTGAAAAGCAGATCCAGCACCGAGGCATAGGGTAAGAACGGCG